>SDBV01002019.1_pt1 | contig 30378 bp, 34 predicted proteins | sample 2277081 | NCBI WGS metagenome assembly SDBV01 (sample SAMN10402039, study PRJNA504765) | marine sediment metagenome | isolation source: marine sediment core GS10_PC15, 223 cmbsf | place: Arctic Ocean: Southern Knipovich Ridge | collected 2010
GTCATTGACTGGGCTAAGAAATGCACGTCTTGCGAGGCCTGTCAGAGGGTCTGCCCTGTAAACATCCACATCTCGGATGCCATGACTGCTGCTTCTAAAGGAGACATATCCAAGTTTAAGCGGGTAAGAGAACTCTGCGTCGGATGCATGAGATGCGACTTTGCCTGCGGCACAAAGATCCCGATAACTACGGTCATGGAGAGCGCCAATGTAAAAGCTCTAAGCGAAGAGAAGTTTAAGATAAGATGCGGCAGAGGAGCTATACAAGATGTCGAGATAAGACGTGTCGGTGCTCCTATCGTCTTTGGCGAGATCCCAGGTATCCTTGTTCTTGCTGGCTGTTCAAATTATCCTGATGGGGCAAGAGATGTTGCGTTGATGGCTGAGGAGTTCCTCCAGAGAAGGTTCATCGTGTGTGTGTCTGGCTGCGCAGCCATGAGTATTGCTGAGTATCAGGATGAGGAGGGCAAGTCACTTTATGAGAAATATCCGGGAGACTTCGATGCAGGCTGCCTAGTAAATCTAGGCTCTTGTCTTACAAACGCCCATGCAGTCGGAGCAGCAATAAAGGTTGCACACATCTTCGCCAAGCGCAATTTACGCGGCAACGCCGAGGAGATCGCTGACTATATTTATAACAGACTTGGTGCTGTGGCGGTAGTCTGGGGAACATATTCCCAAAAGGCCCTTGCCATCTGCAACGGTGTTAACAGATGGGGTATACCGGTGATGTATGGCCCCCAGGGTACAAAATACCGACGGGTATTCCTAGGTAGAAGAGACAAACCAGAGGATTGGCAGACATATGATGCTAAGACAGGTGAACTTGTGACTGTGGAGCCTGTGCCGGAGCACATGATTTATACGCCCGAAACTGTGGAAGAGGCGATGATCTGGATATCCAAGCTCTGCTTCAGGGTCAGTGACACCGAGATGGGCAGACAAGGCAAGCTTACCCACTATATTGATCTTCATAAGAAATACTTCGGCAAGATGCCGGATGACATAGACATCTATGTTAGGACTGAGAGAGATCTTCCGCTTACCATGAAAAAGGAGCTTTTAAAGGATCTAAAAGAGAAGGGGTGGAAGCCCAAGACTATCCCCGATCCTACACTGGTGCCGAGGTTGGTAAGGGTGAACAGAGGTGTGAAGAAATGAACGGATTAATGAGGGTTAAGCCCTGGAAAACCGTTGCTGAGACAGGGCCGATGTGGGGTGTTGCAGTCTCTCCAGAAACAATGGCCAGGATAATAAAGGACTCAGAGAATCCCCTCATTGTGGTTGGTAGAGATATAGGCGATCTTGATGGAGGGCTTTTGGATTTTGTGAAGAAGCTGTCTAAGACGCGTAACATCCCTATTGTTGCAACTGCCCATTCTATAACTAGGTTCTTGGACGACTCTGTGGACGCAACCATAATGGGTTTTGTAGAGGTAACGAATCTGCTCTTGGATCCGGAGTGGGGCCTTAAGGGTGCGCCTCATGATCTTGTGATGTTTGTGGGGATAGAATACTCCTTTACAAATATGATGCTCAACTCGTTGAAGAACTTCTCAGAAATCAAGACTGCTAGCTTATCAAGATATTATCAGCCCAATGCAAGTGTCTCGCTTGCCAATTTAACAGAGGATATATGGGCTGAATCTCTAGAAAAAATCTCTGAAAAGGTGGTATAGATATGATCAAAGATTTTCCGACAGATATAGGTCTCATCTATGAGGGGGAGAGGATCAGGAAGCAGAACATGTTCGTGGAGCTTGGAGGTCCGAAATCGACCGGTGCTGAGCTGCTTGAGGTTGCTCCCAAGGACCAGGTTGAAGACGAAAAGATCAATATTGTTGGCCAAGATATCTTGGATATGGATGAAGGGACGATCTCCCCATTGGGTATTTATATTAAGGTTGCAGGCCCTCAGCTTGAGGAGGATCTAGAAGGCGTATTTGAGAGACGGATCCATGATTTCTGTAACTATGTCAAGGGCTTTATGCATCTTAACTCCAGAGATATCATATGGCTTAGAGTTGACAAAGAGGCAAAGAAGGCAGGTCTCTCTTTAAAGCATGTTGGCCAAGCGGTTGCAATGCTCTTTAAGACCGAGTTCGATGTCATCAAAAAGATCGAGATAACATTCTATACAGAGGAGAAGGAAACCAAGAAGTTCCTTGAACAGGCTAAAGAGGTCTACCGCAAAAGAGATCTGCGTATAAGGGATTTAAGCGAGGAGGACGTTGACGTCTTCTATGGCTGTATTCTGTGCCAGGGCTTTGCACCGGAGCATGTCTGCACGATCACGCCTGACAGGACATCTTCTTGCGGCTCAATAAGCTGGTTTGAAGGCCGTGCAGCAGTAAAGGTGGATCCAAAAGGCCCCCTTGTCGAAGTGCCCAAAGGCGAGCTTATCGATCCTGATAGATTCGAATATGCGGGTGTCAATGAGATGTCTAAGGAGAGGTCTCAGGGTGCAGTTGAAAGAGTATTGTTGCACAGCATCTTTGACTATCCACACACATCCTGTGGCTGTTTTGAGGCCATAGCGTTTTACATACCCGAGGTTGACGGCATCGGTGTGGTGCACAGGGATTTTAAGGGAACAACCCCATTCGGCATACCCTTTTCCACCATGGCTGGACAGTCAGGCGGCGGGCAACAGCTTAGCGGCTTTTCTGGAGTCGCCAAGGAGTATCTTAGATCTCCGAAGTTCTTCATCGGAGACGGTGGTTGGAACCGCACAGTCTGGATTCCCAAAGAATTGAAGGATGAATTCTATGATGACATCCCAGCGGATGTAAGGGATAAAGTCGCAACAGAGGAGGATGCTACAGATCTTGATGGGCTCAAGGACTTTCTAAAAGAGAAGGATCATCCTGTTGTCAAGAATTGGAAGGAAGAAGTGGCTGTGGAGGAAAAGCCCGCCATGGAGGCCGCGGAGATACAGATGTCAGCGACTGGTATGCCTGTGGCAGGAGGCGGTGTGACGATAATCTTCAAGAACGCCAAGATATATGCTGAGAAGGTCATAATCAAGAGGGAGAAATAAAATTCTCCTCACCCTTTTCTGATTAAAAATTACAAAACGGTTTGCAGGTAGCGCCTATAAGCTTGGACTTGTGATCTGAAAATGGCTGGAAAGAAAATCCTTGACCTCATATCTATGGTGAGCGACTTCGAAGAAATCGAGCTTGAGAACGTAGAGATCGATACAGAGGAGCTTGTCCTTAAACTGAAGAGATCGTTGTTTTTACAACAACTGGGGGCAGAGCCTTCAGTAGCCAAAAGAGAGCATCTTGTCTTCGAAAAGCCTATTAAAGAATATCGGGGTCAGGTTGCCGAGGTCCAACTGGGAGCTACTAAAGCCGAGGGCGGTAGCAGGGGCAAGGCTATTAAGATCGGGGGTCAGTCCTCCATTTATCGGTTTGAGGGAGGCATAAAGAACAGGCCTGTTGTAACCTTTGATACCTTTGACATCTCTCAGCCCCATTTCCCCAAGGCATTGAGAGAGGCTTGGAGCGACGTATGGGACGATCCTGCTGAGTGGGCAAAAAAGGCTGTAAAGCTTGGTGCTGACATTGTCACAATTCATCTTGTGTCAACGGATCCTAAGATAAAGGACACCTCACCCCGAGAGGCTGCAAAGACTGTGGAGGATGTTCTTCAGGCAGTTGACGTGCCACTGGTTATAGGGGGCTCAGGGAATCCAGAGAAGGATCCATTGGTCTTGGAGAAGGCCGCCGAAGTAGCAGAGGGGGAGATGTGTCTTTTGGCCTCTGCAAACCTAGATCTTGATTACAAACGCATAGTGGAGGCGGCGAAAAAGTATAATCACAACGTTTTGTCATGGGTTTCGTTGGATATTAACGATCAAAAGATGCTGAACAAGCTCCTCCTAGACTTGGAGATGCCGAAGGAGCGGATAGTGCTTGATCCTACAACCGCAGCTTTGGGATATGGAATTGAGTATAGTTTCACGATTATTGAGCGTATTAGACAAAATGCATTGAAAGGTGATACCGATCTTCAGATGCCAATCTCCTGCGGCGCTACAAACGCGTGGGGGGCAAGAGAATCTTGGATGAACGTCCCTGAGTGGGGTGCAAGAGAGTATCGTGGTCCGCTCTGGGAGGTTGTGACAAGCCTGACAGTCTTGATGGCTGGAGCAGATATTTTAATGGAGCTTAACCCAACAGCGGCGGGTATTGTAAAGGATGTCATTCTTAAGATGAGTGGCGAGAAGAAGGTAGAAAAAGAGATTGAATATGAGGACTGGCTCACAGTCTAGGAGAATAGAAATGCTTTATTCACCGATGGATATCTATAATCTTCTTCCTAAGAAGAACTGCAAGGAATGCGGCTTCCCGAGCTGTATGGCATTTGCTGTGAAGATGCTCAGGAAGGACGCGTTTATGGCAGACTGCCCCTACATAGATGATCCTGAGTTTGCAACTCAGAAGATTAAGTTAAAAGAAATAGCTGCAGATATCCTTAAGGCCGGTGAGACCAAGATAATTATTAACACCGATCTCTGCGACGGATGCGGCAACTGTGTAATATCCTGCCCACCTGATGTCTTGGTGAGCCTGAATGCCGCTGGAGGCAAGGGGCCTGAGACAAAGGATGTGGTCTATGGCGTTGAGGGTGGTGTACTCATTTTAACCAATTTAAAACTATGCAGGCGCTACGAGGGCGATATTGAGGCAAGGCCATGCAGGATCTGCATCGATGCCTGTCCCAGAGGCGCTATAGAGATCATATGAGGTCATAAAGATGGCAAGAATATCACCGATGGATATCTACAAACTCCTTCCAGGAGAAAACTGCAAAGAGTGCGGCGAAGCCACGTGCATGGCTTTTGCCTCGGCTCTTATTGAGAGGAAGAAGAAAGTCGATGACTGTACACTTTTTGAAAAGGATAAGTATAAGGCCAAAAAGGTGGCTTTAATTGAGCTTCTCGCCCCGCCGGTAAAAGAGATTATCATCGGGATCGGCGATAGGGCTGTGAAGATTGGTGGTGAGGAGGTGATATACCGACATGAGCTCACCTATTTCAACCAGACCGCCATTGCCTTGGATATTGATGATGAGATGAGTAAGGATGAGATCATTGAGCGGGTGAAATATGCTGACGATTTTAGGTTTGAAAGAGTGGGTCAGGTACTCACTCTACAGGCTGTTGCGATAAGAGCCAAGAGCGGTGATGAGTCAAAATTTGGGGATACTGTTTTGACTGCTCTTGAGAATACTGATCTGCCATTGATCTTGTGCTCATATGATTCAAAGATACTTGAGGTGGGGCTTGAGATTGCTCTTGATAGAAAGCCTCTTGTCTTTGCGGCCACAGAGGATAATTGGAGAGATGTTGCCGGACTTGTCAAAAAGCACGGCTGTCCAGTTGTGGCTTCTTCTCCGGGGGATATTGAGGGTTTAATGAACCTCACAAGAGACCTCATGGACGAGGGTGTCGAGGAAATCGTTTTGGATGTAGGCACATATCTTGAAGGGGAGAGATTTGGTGAGATGCTGGACAACTTCGCTATGATCAGGCGTATGGGTATAGAAAACGAGGTTAAAGAGCTCGGATTCCCCATCCTATCTGTGCCGATGGCTGCGTGGATCGGTGAGAAGGACGATATAAACGGTGGCTTCAATGAGGTGGTTCTAGGAGCCAGTCAGATTCTGCGCTATTCCGACATCTCTATCATCCATTCTAAGGATATGTGGGCTCTTCTGCCTCAGCTTACAATACGGCAGAACATTTATACTGATCCAAGAAAGCCTGTTGAAGTCGACGCGGGTCTTTACACTTTCGGCACTGTGGATGAGAACTCGCCTGTTTTTATGACCACAAACTTTGCTTTGACGTATTACACAGTGGCAGGTGACATAGAGTCCGCTGGCTTGTCGTGCTATCTGCTTGTTGTAAACACCAAGGGCTTGGCTGTTGAGCCTTCTATGGCGGGTGGGAAGCTTGTCTCAAGCATTGTCAAAGACGTGATAGACTCAAGCAAGATCGAGGAGAAGGTGAAGCATAGAAAATTGATCATCCCAGGAATGGCGGCTAGGATAAAAGGCGATATCGAGGACGAGACAAAATGGGATGTCGCTGTCGGGCCGATGGACTCCTCCCGGATACCTGCTTTTTTGGATGAGCAAGGATAAACTGTTAGCGACTACCCCTTCGCCACGCCCATGGGAACAAGCTTTGCCACCCTCAGAGAGATGCCAGCATTATGGACCGAGTTTACCACCTCGTTCACATCCTTATAAGCATCCGGCGCCTCCTCTGCCAATACCTTCGGGCTGGTTGCCCGTATCACCTCGCCCTGGGATTCTAATTTCCTTTGCACATCCTTTCCATAATGTATCTTAATCGCCTTCTTCCTGCTCATTGTCCTTCCAGCGCCATGACATGTTGAGCCAAAGGTCTCCTCCATCGCCTTCTCAGTCCCGACCAAGACATAGGATGCAGTGCCCATGGAGCCCGCTATAAGTACAGGCTGTCCCACATCACGATAGGCCCTTGGCACATCCTTGTGCCCGGGTGGAAACGCCCTTGTTGCACCTTTTCTGTGAACATAGAGCATCCGCTTTTCATCATCAACGACATGCTCCTCAAGTTTGCATATATTATGGCAGACATCATAGATGGTGCGCATGCCCATGGTCTCCCAATCCTGTTTGAAGACCTGCTCAAAGCTCTCCCGGATCCATTGCGTTATCACATGCCTGTTGCAGAAGGCATAGTTTACAGCAGCCTTCATAGCTCCGAAGTAGTCCTGGCCCTCTTTTGAATTCGCAGGGGCACAGACCAACTGCCTGTCAGGAAGCTCTATATTGTATTTTTCAACCGCTCGTCCGAGAGTCTTTAGATAATCAGTCGCTACCTGATGACCAAAGCCCCTTGATCCACAGTGAAGCATTATGGCAACCTGGTCTTCCCGGTCTATTCCAAACGAGCTTGCCATCTTTTCATCAAATATCTCTGATACCCTCTGAACCTCCAGGAAATGATTGCCGCCACCCAACGTCCCTAGCTGTGGCCGTCCTCTTTTCATAGCAAGATCGCTCACTTTTGATGGGTCCGCCCCCGCCATACAGCCGTTCTCTTCCATATGCTCAAGGTCGTCCTTAACACCGTATCCGTTCTCAACTCCCCACCTGGCGCCGTTGGTCAAGACGCTCTCAAGTTGGTTTAAATTTACTCGTAATTTGCTCTTTGACCCTACACCCGAAGGGACGTTTCTAAACAAAGTCTCTATCAGTTCTTTTAGTTTAGGTTTTACCTCGGCGTAGGTTAGGTCTGTCCGTATCATGTGTATGCCGCAGTTTATGTCAAACCCGGTCATGCCAGCGCTTATGATGCCCTCTTCAGGATCGAATGCTCCTACAGCGCCCATTGGCAGCCCATATCCCCAGTGTATGTCAGGCATTCCGATGCTGTACTTTACTATGCCAGGAAGACAGGTAACATTTGTCAACTGCTCTATGGCCGTGTCCTCGGCGGTGTCTATGATCTTTTTGTTCGCATATATCCTTGCTGGGACTCGCATCTTGAGTCTTCCGCTTCTTGAGCCCATAGGTATCTCCCAGCGGTTATCGTCTAATCTTATCAGTTTCTCTCGCAATCTAATCGCCTATATGTCCAAGGTTACTCTGCCCATTATGTAGTCGTTTTTGTCTTCTACTTTAAGTTTATAGTATGTCACGCCTTTAACTACTGTATCGCCTTTTTCCGGTGTCATGGGCTCACCGTATGCCTTGCCTTTTAAATAGAATCTGTCGTCTAATTCCAGCTGATCTATCTTGAATTTTGAGAAGAACATCTCTCTGATTTCCGCTTCTGTTAATAGGAGGGATAACCAGTCGTAGAGGAGTTCTTCTATGTCTGTGGATTTGATCTCTATATCTACGGTTTCTCGTGGTCTGACTTTTTTTATGTCACAGACTACTGAGAATAGTGCCTCCGCGGCGTTTTTGAGCATCTCTTTCTCATCCAATCCGTATGCCTCAAACATTACATCGGAGGTGAAATCGAAGAACCTATACTTTTCCATAGACAAGGATATTGTGTTATAATTTTATAAAGATTGACCGCGGTTGAATGTGAGCTTTTTTAAAAAGCTGTGTTTTATTAAAAAATATAGTACCTACAAGCTCTGGGGTAGATTGACTGGGTATCATCTGGAAAAAGGCTTTTATATCCTCTAAAAGAAACTTGGATTAGATAAGGTGAAAAGATGCCAGACTGCAAGAAATACGCCGAAGAGATCAAAAAACTGGAAAAACAGCTTAACATGGTAGAGGAGTTCAAAGACATACTTACTGTGAACAAAGACGAGATCGCGGAGATAAAAGAGAAGATCAGAGCCGCCCTAAGCAGTAACATAGACGAGGAACTCCTTGAATGTCTGACCTACAAAATAGCGGGGATAGGTATCTTAACGCCCTTCATGTTTGATGATGATTTGGAGGAGGTGATGGTGATAGGCTCAGATACGCCAGTCTACACCTTCGACAGAAACAGGGGGATGATCACCACAGATGTTGCTCTGGATAGAGATGAGCTAGATTATATCATTCAAAAGATAGCGAAGTTCTCTGGAAGAACGATAAACGTAGATAATCCGTTGCTTGACGGCAGATTACCAGATGGGTCCAGAGTAAATGCCACTCTTTATGGTGTAAGCCCCAGGGGCGTTACAATAACGATAAGAAAATTCACGCATGAGTCCTTAACAATATTAGACCTGATAAGATTTGAGACCATGAACTCAATGGTAGCAGCGTTTCTATGGCTTGCTGTAGAGGGGTTGGGCACTAAGCCGTCAAACATTTTGATGGTGGGTGGAACAGCCAGTGGTAAGACTACAACCTTAAACGCCTGCTCGATTTTTATTCCAAAAAAAGAGAGAATACTAAGCATTGAGGATACGCTTGAGATAAATCTGAAGCATGATCATTGGGTGCCTATGGAGACCAAGCCCCCTGATCCTGGGAGCCAGAATGAAATCACAATGGACGACCTTCTTAAAAATGCCTTGAGAATGAGGCCTGACCGTATAATTGTTGGTGAGGTAAGAAGCAGTGAAGCTCTAACTCTCTTTACCGCTATGAACACTGGGCATGAAGGCTGTATGGCAACCCTTCACGCGAACTCTGCTAGAGATGCTATCTCCAGATTACAAAGCCATCCTATGGATGTGCCGGACATTATGATTCCTGCCCTTGACCTTATAGTTGCTCAGACGCGTCTGATGGAGGATGGCAAGCTTGCTAGAAGGGTTTTTGAGATTGCTGAGATATCTGGGAAAGAAGGGGATACCTTCTTGATGAACACGCTCTTTGAATATAATCCAAAGACAAGGGAGATAGATACCAAAATTCTTAATGGCCAGATTATTCGGGAGCTTTCCAATCTTAGCACCCTCTCTATTAAGGAGATCAATCGTGAGATAGAAAAGCGTAAAATGCTCTTGGAAACGATGGTGGAAGCGGATTTGGGGTATAAAGAGCTTTATGATATAATTCAGACTTATTATAAAGACCCGGATAAAGCCTTGGAGAAATTGTCTCAAAGCGTGGAACATGGGTTGTAACATTCTTACACAGATGCAGCTTTAATGCTGTTTATTTTATTAACCTTCTTTAGAAAAAAATTTTTAAGCTACGTTGACCTGAGATAAAACTGTTACGTTAAAGAGGTATTTTTTTGATTCCGCAGATGATGTTTTTAACAAAAGGCGTAGGGATGCACAAGGATAAGTTGAGGTCTTTTGAGCTTGCTCTTAGAGACGCTAAGATTGAGAAGTTTAATCTGGTCAGGGTCTCAAGCATTCTTCCCCCAGGATGTAAGATCGTCTCAAAAGACATAGGTCTAAAGGAGCTTAAGCCTGGTCAGATAGTTTACTGCGTGCTAAGCCAGAATACCGACAATGAACCGGGGCATATGCTATCAGCCTCTATAGGTGTCGCTATACCTGCTGATCTGCGCCAATACGGCTATCTAAGTGAGCATCATAGTTTTGGTCAGACAGAAACCGATTCAGGTGATTATGCTGAGGATCTGGCAGCTGCAATGCTTGCAACGACGCTCGGTATTGAATTTGACGACGACGTGAAGTGGGATGAGAGAAAAGAGGTCTGGAAGATGAGTGGCAAAATAGTTAAAACCACCAACATGACCCAATCAGCGGTGGTGGGTGAATCAGGAGAGTGGACCACAGTTATTGCCGGCGTTGTGTTCATATTATCGGAATAATAGATGGGGAAGATCATGAAGAAAGTGGGAGCTATAAAGATAACGCCGTCTATGAGTGCCAATGCCCTCGTTTTGGAATTTAAGAAGGCTGGGGTGCTCAATGCAGGCGCTGTGGCCGATGGTGTGGATATCTTTGAGACCATGGTGAAAAACGATGCTACAATATTCCTGGGTCTAAGCGGGGCCCTTGTGGCGGGGGGCATGAGGCGGGTTATACGTGACCTGATAAATGATGGGCTTGTTGATGTCCTGGTGACTACCGGAGCCAACATCGTTCACGATCTTATAGAGGCTTCAGGTGGCAAGCACTTCATTGGGAGTTGCATGGTTGATGATGTTGAGTTGAAAAAGAGGGATATAAATCGTATATATAATATCTTCCTCCCGGAGAGACATTACACCGAATTTGGGGAATATATGAAAACCATATATGGGGATATAGTAGGGCATGACAGAGAGTTGTCTATAAGGGAATTTCTGTCTCTGATAGGGGAGCGGGTGGAGGATGATGAGTCGATTTTAAGAACTGCCTTTAAAAAAAATGTGCCGGTTTTCTGTCCGGGGATCTCTGATTCTGAGATCGGTCTCACTTTCAAGGATTATGCGGATAAGGTCTCTGTCAACGTCTTTAAGGATGTAGATGAATTTATTGACCTAGCCAGAAGATCTAAAAAAAGCGGGGCGATAATACTTGGCGGGGGTGTGCCTAAGAACTTCATATTCCAAGCAATGGTCCCGGGTGATATGAAAAAAGAGAGGGGTGGTCATGAATATGTTGTGCAGATCACCCTGGATAGGCCTGAAACTGGTGGTTTAAGCGGTGCTACTCTTGATGAGGCTGTTTCATGGGGAAAGATAAAGGAGGACAGAAAAAATAAGGTCATGATCATAGCGGAGGTCTCAACGGTATTCCCCTTGATGGTTGCGGCTTTAAAAGAGCGGCTGAACCCAGCTTCTGCTTAAACTAAGGCGATTTTAAGAGCTTCTATTACTCCTGAGATGACGAATTGAACCGCTATTGCGGCAAGCAGTAACCCCATGATTCTTACGACAACCTTAGTCCCTGTCTGCCCCAGCAGGTCAAACACGTGTTTTGCCTTTTCTAATATCAGGTATACAACCAAGAATACCAGTAGGATGACGGTGAGTAATATGGCTCGTTCGATGTTGTCGGCTGCTGTGTTCAACAGCACTATCCCCGCGGTTATGACTCCGGGTCCTGTAAGTAGTGGAATCGCCATGGGTGTTACTACAATGTCTTCCTTGCTCATTGCCTCTGCCTCTTCCTCAGGGGTTCTAGCGGTTCCGGACTTTCTTCCAAAGAGCATCTCAAGGGAGATTATAAAGAGCAGTATGCCGCCAGCTATCTTGAATGAGTACATCTCAACGCCTATAAAGTCGAACAATGGTTTTCCTATGAATATGAAGCCATAGAGTACCAAAACAGCTATGATAATTGCTTTTCTTATCATCCCCGTCCGGTCTTCAGGCTTAAAGTTTTCTAGCATTGAAACGAAAACAGGTGTATTACCTACCGGGTCGACTATGAGGATGAGTGTGATAAATGAGTAAAATGCGAAATTTATGTATTGGTTAGGCATGGCTTTGATCTGGACTTTATTTCTTAAAGATTTTTCTAAACATAGCAGCTACACTTTTTTTTAGGATACAAATATATTGAAGCAGTCTTCTAAGAATAAGTCGAAAATTCACGTTGGTGAAGTCACTTTCTGAATGGCGGAATAAAGGATGGGCTTAGATCATCTGATTAAGATTCAAAACGATCTGGCAAAAAAGCTGGTTTTAAAAGATGTGTTTGAAAAGATCGAGACCATCGGTGGCGCTGACCTCGCCTATAAAGGGGATGACGTCTTCTCCTCCGCTGTAGTCTTAGACTACGACACATTAGAAATCATGGAAAAAGCAGTTGTGAAAACAAAAACAGACTTTCCCTATATCCCGACTTTTTTATCCTTTAGAGAGCTTGAGCCCATGATAAAAGCGTTAAAGGCTCTTCAAACCCCGCCTGACATCTTGCTAGTAGATGGACATGGCATCGCACATCCACGGAGGATGGGCATAGCATCACATCTGGGCATATTGTTGAACATCCCCACCATAGGCGTCGCAAAGCGCCTTTTATGCGGTGAAGTTGAGGACAGAGTAGAACTGGATAAGGCTTTGCCGATAATCCACCGCAAAGAGCAGGTGGGCTGGGCGGTTAAGACAAAGAAAGCCACAAAGCCCATATATGTAAGCCCTGGAAACAGGGTTTCACTGAACTCATCCTTGAAGATAGTGCTGCATTGTATCAAAAAACATAAACTTCCAGAGCCTTCCAGGCTTGCCCACCTGTATGCTGCAGAAGCAAAAAGAGAGAGATAGAGAGGTGAAAAAGGCTCTTTACTATGGACACATTTTTCCCCTAGATTGACATGAGGATCATATGCTCAACCTCAAAGAATATGAATAGATGAGGGGGAACTTGTATCTTATACCTTTCAATGCAAAATATGCCCCGGCTAGACTAATTGTTATCGTCAGGGCCATCATAACCCGGGTAAGAACCTGCATCAAGATACCTATCCCTGGGGCCATGCTAAACATCCAGCTCACTACCAATACAACGATGTTTATGAATGCTAGGGTCAGGGATTGTTTTGCGTGGAACATCGCGAAGTCGTCATCGTATCGAATAGTGTAGACGACTATAAAGCCTATGAATCCAAGGATCCAGGCTATAAAGGCCCAGATATTCGCCTTTTCTCTTCTGGGTTTAGAATCTGTCACAGTATAATCCTCCTGGTTTTAATACAGAAATATCTCGTTGAAAAAATACAGATCTTAAGATCGTGATGGTAAAGTTTCTTTACCTGAATCTCTTGTCTATTAGTTCGTTGCGGAGTTTTTCTATATCTGTATCTATTTCATACCTCCATTTTTTCATTTCTAGAATTATTCTTTTGGCCTCTTCTAGTCTTAAACTTTGACTTGATTCTGTTTGAATTCACAGCATAGCTATGTTTATATACTTCCTAGGTCCTCAAAATTGGTTAGCAACTTAAAAATGAGTAAGTCAGTTGACAGGTGAAAAAATTGGATCTTATAATGTTGATTACTCTGGCCAAGTTAGGAGCGTATGAAAAGATGGTTGAAATCTCATCCTCAAAACTCGCCTCAAAGCTTGGCACCTCACAACAGACAGCATCAAGAAAGATAAAAACCTTGGAAAACACCGGGCATATTGAAAGGGAGATCATGTCCAGAGGACAGAGGATCAAGATCACACAAAAAGGCCAAGAAGCCCTGCGAAAGATCTACACCGACCTAAACCGCGCCTTCGGCGAGAAAAATACAACCCCATTTATCATACAAGGCATCCTGACCTCAGGCATGGGCGAAGGACGCTATTACATGGAGAGAGAGGGCTACCGGAAACAGTTTAAGGAAAAGCTGGGCTTCGATCCCTATCCTGGAACTCTAAACCTAAGCCTGAAAAGAGAGGATGACATAAGAAAAAGAAAAGACCTCCAGAACCTAGACGGAATCCCCATAGAAGGGTTTACCCTGGAGAACCGAACCTTCGGGCCTGTAAAGTGTTTCAAAGCAACGATTGAGGACGTTAACGGTGCAGTAGTAATCCCTAAAAGAACACATCACGGCTTCGACACGTTAGAGGTCATAGCCCCACAGAAGATCAGAGATCAGATAGAGTTAAAGGATGGCGATGTGATCACCGTGGAGATCTCGATAAATGAATAAAGATAACAAGATACAAAAAGCGCTTGAAGCCTTGAGAAACGGCGAGATAATCCTCATCTATGACGGTGAGGGCCGGGAAGAGGAGACCGACATAGTTGTGGCCTCAGAATTTACAACACCAGAGCGCATAAAGACCATGCGACAGGACGGAGGAGGACTGATATGCACCGCGATACACCCCAAAATCGCAGACAATCTAAAACTACCATTCCTTGTAGATGTCTGGAAGTGTGCAACACCCCAATATAGTGTTTTTGATGAGCTTGAAGCCAACGACATCCCCTATGATGAGAAGTCAGCATTTTCCATAACCATTAATCATAGGAAAACCTTCACAGGCATAACAGACAATGACAGGTCACTAACAATAAAGGAGCTCGCCAAGATAGGTAATAACTCTCTAAACGGCCATGACCCAGAAGAATTCGGACGAAATTTTAGATCACCGGGACACGTAGTGCTACTGAGGGCTGCAGACGGTCTTTTAAAAAACAGAAAAGGACACACCGAGCTTAGCATCACCATGGTCAAAAAAGCAGGCTTAACACCCTTGGCCACGATCTGTGAGATGCTTGACGATAACGGGGGATCCCTTAAGAAATCCAAGGCCAAAAGATATGCAGAAGAGCACGGTCTTGTTGCCCTTGAGGGAAGGGAAGTAATAGAAGAGTTTCTCAGCGAAAGCAACAGGTAAAACATAAGCCTCTGCTTAAACTCGCCTCAATATTTTCAGGGGTCATAGTGTGATAATATTTATATCCAACTATCTCAAGTTGTAGACATCAACGTCATTTTAGGTGATCTCTATGCCGATTCAAAAAGTCAAGAAAATATGGATGAACGGAGAGTTCGTTGATTGGGACGACGCAAATGTGCATATATTAACGCACGCCCTGCATTATGGCTCGGGTGTCTTTGAAGGGATAAGATGCTACAAGACAGCCGACGGTCCGGCGGTCTTCAGGCACAGAGAACATATGGAGAGACTCCACAACAGCGCCAAGATATACCAGATGGAGATACCGTACTCTGTCGAAGAATTAATGGATGCCACAAAAGAGCTGATCAGGGAAAACGGTCTTGAAGAATGCTACATAAGGCCCATCGCCTACCGCGGCTACGGTGAAATGGGTCTTAATCCGATGAATGTCCCGATAGATGTTGCCATTGCAGTCTGGCCCTGGGGGGCCTATTTGGGTGATGAGGGTATAAAGAACGGAATCCGGACTATGATATCTTCATTTCAAAGGATAAGCCCCAAATCATTACCGCCCTTTGCAAAATGCACCGGTACATATGTTAATTCCATACTTTCAAAGCTTGAATCACTACATGCAGGATGTGACGAAGCCATAGTACTAGACTACAGGGGATTCATCTCCGAAGGGCCAGGTGAAAACCTTTTCATGATAAAAAGCGGCAAGATATTCACTCCGCCGGAGCATGCCAGCATACTTGTGGGCATCACAAGAGACACGGCGATAACCATAGCTAGGGACTTGGGCTATGACGTGGTTGAGACAGACATAACAAGAGGTCAGCTCTATCTTGCAGACGAGCTATTCTTCACAGGCACAGCCGCTGAGATAACCCCTATAAGAGAGGTCGACGACATAGAGATAGAGAAACCCTGGCCAATAACAAAGGCTATACAGGAGAAATTCTACGCCGCAATAAAAGGGAAGGATCAGAACTACAAGGATTGGCTGGATTATATCTAGTCTATTCTGGAGGGTCTAATACCACTGATTTTATTAACATTATAGTGACGATTACCGAGAGCGCTAGTACGATAATCAGTCCCTGAAGTGGCTTCCAGATGGGCTCTTCGGCTTCTTCCTCTGTTTCTGCTGATGCAGCTGCTGTGGCTGATGGTATAGTCGTCTCTGGAGACCTGGTTATCTTTGGCTTTACAACCGGTGGCTGAGTAGTTGTTGGAGGGGTCGTTGTTGATGGTGCCATTGTAGTTGATGGAGGAGTAGTTGTTGGCTGGGTCTCCACAGATTCTCCCTCGATCAGGGTGATAAACGCTTTCCCATATCCCCCTGCGACTATCTCCTTGTTATAGTCGAATGTCACCACCCCGTTTTCAGCCTTTTTTGGCGTTATAACCTCTTCTCCGAGAGCTATTATTTCCACGTTGTCAAAATCGGAGCGAAGCTTAACCTCTATGTCGTAGACCCCTGTGATATTTTCATGCTTGCGGTTCGCAAATGAGACTATGTATCTGGTGTAGCTAGTCCATGAGATAAAAATAGCGATATCATCCGATAGCTCTTTGCTGCATGTGTTGACCCGAGGCGTGCATACATCGTAGAAAGCCACGAAATCCTCAGGCAGGTCTTTTGCCGATACGAGTGCAGGAGCTGTGATTATTATTAATGCCAGAAAAAAAAAGGCTTTTTTCACCTATCTAACACCGACTTTTCTTTGAAATTATTTCTCTTAAGATTTTCTCAGTGGACTGGGACCCAGCTTCTTTATTTTGTCTGTCAATTCTTTTACTGTATTCGCAAACATCTCGCCCTCGGATGCCGAGATCCATCTGAGAAGAAGCCTTTCTTTTTCTATACCCACGTCCTCTAATATCTCTTTTAAAAGCTTGATTCTGCGCTCCGCCTTGTAGTTTCCTGTAACATAGTGACAGTCACCTAGATGACATCCTGCAACCAGAACTCCGTCCGCTCCTTCGGCAAAAGCCTTCAATATAAATGCTGGGCTTAGCCTGCCAGTGCACATGACTCTTATTATCCTGATAGTAGGAGGATACTGCATCCTGCTGGTTCCGGCTGTATCAGCTCCAGCATATGAACACCAGTTACAGAGAAAACCTATGATTCTGGGCTCGAATTCTACCAATGATCATCACTCCTCAAATTCTTCTATAAACGCCGCGTGTATCTGCGGATATATCTGGCTGTCTAGGAAGTGTCTTATCTGGATCGCGCTTGTGGGGCATCCGCCAGCGCAGGCTCCGCATCCGGTGCATATGGCCTCGTTTACCTTCGCCTTTTTATCAACTATCTTGACTGCTCCAAAATCACATACTCGCTCGCAGACACGGCATCCGATACAGAGGTCTTCATCCACGAAGGCTACAATGGGCTCTATCTCTATCTCGCCTTGGCTTAGGGGTATGCTTGCCCTAGATGCCGCGGCGCTCCCTTGTGCCACTGCGTCCGGGATATCTTTTGGTCCCTGAGCTGCCCCTGCGAGATATATGCCGGCTGTCAGAGTGTCGACTGGCCTGAGTTTTGGATGAGCCTCTAGGTAGAATCCGTCAGCACTCCTGGATATGCCTAGCACCTTTTGAGTGGCTTCTATGTCATGAGGCGGCTCCATACCCACAGATAGGACTACAAGATCAAGGTTTACTTCAACAACTTTGCCTAATAGGCTGTCTTCGACAACCAGTTTTAGGTTCTTGGTTTTAGGATCCTCGATGACTTCTGCGGGTCTTCCTCTGACGAATTTGATGTCGTATTCTTCTTGCGCGGTCTTGTAGAACTCTTCATAGCCCTTGCCAAAGGCGCGTATGTCTATGTAGAAGATGTATATCTCTGCCTCCGGGTGCTTCTCTTTGTATAGTCTTGCATTCTTTATGGCGTACATGCAGCAGACGCGTGAGCAGTATTTGTTGGTTTTCTCGTCTCTTGAGCCGACGCATTGTATAAATCCTATTTTCTTTGGCTCTCGTCCATCCGAGGGTCTTAGGACTTTTCCTCCTGTAGGCCCAGAGGCGCTTAAAAACCTCTCTAGCTCCAGGCCGTTTATGACGTTGTCATATTTTCCGTAGCCGTATTCCTCTTTTCTGGTGGCGTCGAAAATGTCAAATCCTGTTGCGACTATTATCACTCCCACATCCAGTTCCAAGACTTCGGGTTTCTGGTTAAAATCTATTGCCTCAAGTTCGCAGACCGCTGTGCACATGCCGCATCCGACGCAGTGCTCGCTATCTATCGTGTAGGTTAGAGGCACTGCCTGTGGGAACGGCACATAGATCGCTTTTCTTATCCCTAATCCGAGATCGAACTCGTTATGTGATTCTATTGGACATGGGGGCACGCATAGTCCGCATGCTGTGCATTCCTCTTCTATCACAAATCTGGGCTTCTTCTCTACTTTCACCGTAAAATTTCCTATGTATCCCTCGACCGATTTCACCTCTGAGTAGGTGAGTAACTCGATGTTGGGGTGTCTTGAGACATCCACCATTTTAGGTGTTAGAATACATGATGAGCAGTCCATTGTGGGGAAGGTTTTGTCAAGACGAGCCATCTTACCCCCTATTGACGTCTCTTTTTCCACCAGATACGTCTTGAAGCCTTGGTCGGCGAGGTCTAGGGCTGCCTGTATTCCTGCGATTCCGGCTCCGATTATCATGGCGTTCGGATTTACTTTGGCCTTTTTCTTCTTTTGAGGTCTTAAGGCTAGTGTTCTTGCAACCCCCATTCTGATTAGGTCTTTTGCCTTTCTTGCCGCCTTTTTTGGCTCCTTGAGGTGGACCCAAGTGCAGTGTTCCCTAATATTTACCATTTCAAAGAGATAGGGGTTAAGTCCAGCTTCTTGAAGGGCTTTTCTGAAGGTAGGTTCATGTAACCTGGGTGAGCATGCTACCACGACTACTCTGTTAAGGTTGTGCTCTTTGATTGCTTCTTTTATCTCTGTCTGTCCTGGCTCTGAGCACATGTATCGATAGTCTATGGCATAGACTACGCCTTTCAGTTTCTTGGCGTATTCCGCTGCTTCCTCTACGTCTATCACGCCCGCGATGTTTGTCCCGCAGTGACAGACGAATACGCCTACTCTGGGCTCTTCGTTTTGAGGTTTTTTTGAATTAGTCATCCTCTTTCTCCGGGAGATAAGAATTAGTGCCAGTTTCTCTAAGGGTGGGGAGTTTATAAAATTTGCGAAGTCTTACGTCAACAATGTTGAAAAGAAGGAATGATCATCATTGTTGGCGGTTTAGTTATACGGATCTTCATTTTTCGGCTTCTTCATCTTTATTGTACAGTATCTGTAGCCTGTGGGCACGTCCGGCAAATATTGCGAATAATAATAGTACTCCGCCATTTAGCACATGCAATACGTTCTGGATATTGTGTGTGATCACATACAGCGGTGCGTTGCCCCATATGTCCACATATCTGCCAAACCAGATATCCAGTGCTAGAAGCGATACTAGGACCGCTATTATCGGGATGAAGATCATTACGATTGATTCGGTGACCTCTTCGGATTTTAGGACGAGCATAAAGGCCAGTATGAGTGTTGGTATAAGAGATGCATAGAGGAAGGGTCCTTCGACCTTCGGATCCCATGGTTTGACTGAGATACTTGCTAAAACTGCCACTGCTATAAACATTGCCATGTATATAAGTAAAATCTGCTTGGTGGATATTGTTCCTGATTTCTTCTTTGAACCGAACTTGGAGATTATCTGGTCTTCTTCTATAAATTCTGTTATGCCAATGTAAAAGAAGTAAAGTGCAATCGGTGCTGCTATCATATGCAGATAGTGGAATACTCCATGACCAAAGGGTGATTCGAGAAAGAAGTGTTCTGCTGCTTCTCCAAGCCCGATCAGGCCTACGCCTAGGATTCCAGCTCCTATATGGGTCCATGAGTGTGAAGATCCTTTGATCAATGTCTTGTAGAAAAGGTAAAGTGCAATAAGACTTGCGATGAAAAGGAAGGTCGCAGCGAACAAATGTGAGTATATCTCCATCATACCATGGTGATCTATGAATTGGTTTGCTATTAACCCGCTCTCACCAAAATAGACCATTAGCCTCAACCCTTCTCTAGCGGGTGTATTTTGTCTATGATTATATTTATAACTAATCGAGGCCAAACCGTGTTAGTGTTAATTAGCATCGAGCGTGTGGAGGAATGTTGTGTCTTTTTCATCAGATCTTAAGAAGACTGAGCAGCTGTGGGCGGCGATTATGAAGATGGCGACAGAGATGAAGAAAGCAGGTGTGAAAGTAGACTTGGCAAAATTGAAGACTTCTAAGATGATGATTAGTCATTGCAGAACCGATCCGCACCACCATGTTGATGAGTTAAATAATGCAGTGAAGATCCTAGGTGATGTCCAGGTTGAGCTTTTTATTGCTGCAGAGTCATTGGAGGGGGATTTTGTATCAAGGTGGGAAGATGAGTTCATGAAGGTCAGGGGAGGGAAAAGCAGATATGAATTCAGCGTTTCAAGTAGCAGGTTTGTCCCTGGGTTGCCGAGGGGTATGAACTGGGTTAGAATAAATATTTCAGGCATTGTTGATGCTGATGAGATGAAGAAGCTCGTTAAATCTTGTGGGGCTGTGATGGAGAATCAGGAAGACGGTTATGTGCTGGTTACAGGTGAAAAGGACTCGATAAAGAGGGTGTTGAAGTCGGTGTCTGAGGTTTTTAAAAGATAGTTAATTCCTTTATTACATGGTTTCGCTTCTTCAAGCCCGGGGAGGGGGTTCTTCTAATAGTTTCTTCGCACAAGAAACATTGAAAGTTCTCTTATTTTCTCCATTGCCTTGTTGCTGATGTTGATTTTTGAAAGCTCTTTTAATGCTTCGTCCTCATATTTTTTGGCAACATTTTGTGAGTATTCATAGGACCCTGTTTCGTGCAGGATATTGAGCACTGTCTCGATGTCTTCATTGGTTAGTTTTTCTTTAGCATATATCTCCTGCATGGTCTCTCGGTGTTCTTTAGATGAGTTTTCTAGCGCATGAATGACTGGGAGGTTCTTTTTCTTGTTCATTATGTCGCTTGCTTTTGGCTTGCCTGTGCTCTCTGATTTCTCCCAGACTCCTATGATGTCGTCTCTTATCTGGAAGCCTATGCCTATTGTTTTGCCGAAATTTTTGAAGTGCTCTATTATCTTTTCGTCTTCTGTTGCAAGGAGTGCGCCTATCTCGGTGGATGCTTGTATTAAGGCTGCTGTTTTCCCTGTTACCATGTTCAGATACATGTCTGTGGTTACGTCCATTGATTCTTCAAAGCTCATGTCCTGGAATTGCCCCTCACATAGTCTCATGACTGTCTCGTTTAGAATCGTAAGAACATCTACTATTCGGGTGTCGTTTACATCTCTTTCTCTTAGTCGGATGGCTGCTAGGTTTGCCAGAACATGCATGCCATCACCGGTATTTATCCCCTGTGCCTCTCCCCATAACTTCCATATCGTGGGTTTGTGACGTCTTGTAGCATCTCTGTCCTCGATATCGTCATGTATGAGAGAAAAGTTGTGTATTAGTTCTACGGCCGCTGCCGCTGGTAGCGCCTTGTCGTATACGCCACTTAATGCGTTATAGACTAGAAGGCAGAGTGTGGGTCTAAATCTTTTCCCGCCATAATGGATGGTTGGTTTAAAATTTTCATCGAGCCATCCCAGGTGGTACTGCATCATGTCATAGAGTTTGGAGGGATCGTCATATCCTTTGAAGAGTTCCTTTATCTCGTTGTCTATCATTTCCAGATGTTCGTTTAGAATTTCTTCTACGTTCATTTAAGACCTCTAAAATTGCCTACTTATTGTGTGTTCTGCGATCATATCAAGGGCTTTTTTTGCCTTTGTTTTCTTTAAATTTCTTAGCTCTTTTTTGGCGTTTTTGACAAACGACTTTGCTCTGTTAAGGGCATATTCGATGGATTTTGTCCTATCCATTATTTCAAGCACGGTCTCCATATCTCTTTTTTCTAGATCTTTTTTCTCCAATATTTCTTCAAGAAGTTTTCGGTCTTCTTTGCTTGATTTTTTTAATGCGTGAAGGATTGGGACGGTCATTTTTCCAGATTTTATGTCCATGCCTATCTGTTTTCCGAGTTTTTTCTGTCCAGCTACTATGTCCAGGACGTCGTCTGTCATCTGAAATCCTAGTCCTAGGAGGTGGCCATATCTAGCAAGTGCTTCTATCTCTTTCTCTTGTGCGCCTCCGAGTATTGCTCCGCATCTGGTGGCTGCTTCGAAGAGAGATGCTGTCTTTCTATCTATGACTTCGAGGTATACTTCTTCTGTCATTGTGGTATTCTGGGTGTGTGTGGCCTCTAAAACCTCTCCTTCTGAAAGTTTTGCGCATACCTCTGATATTATCTTGCTCATTTCCTTGTTTTCGTGTGTGCCTACTAGTCCGAATGCTTTTGAGAATATCAGGTCTCCTGCGAGTATTGCGGTGTCGTTTCCCCATTTGGCGTTGACTGTTTCTACTCCCCGTCTCATAGAGCTTTTGTCGATTATATCGTCGTGGATTATGGTGGCTGTGTGTATCAATTCTATTGCCACCGCTATGGGGGCTGCGTATTCTATGTCTCTTCCGTTTTGGTCTGTTGCAGCGAACGCGAGTGTGAGTAGAGTTGGTCTTATGCGTTTTCCACCGGTTTTTGTTAGGTGTCTTGAGGCTTCGTATAATGATGATGGATATGCATTGGGTATGCAGTTTGCAAGCTCTTTGTTTATGTAATCCATATCATCTTTGAAGCTGTCGAGAGATTGCCAGAATTTATCCATTTTCTCACCTACCAGAGCGTAACCCCACTTCCGGGCTTGTTTATTATTCGATTTGTATTTAAATATTGCTCGTGTTGGTAAGTCCTTGTATTGGTAAAGGTTAAATATTATTGATTCGTATGAAGATTCTCTTTGGGTGTTGACTGATATGTTTGAGGATGCGCGGTTTGATATTCTAGATATTCTGGATACGATAAAAAAGAAACTGGTTCATCTTGTAATCATACTGGGTGTTGGCTTTTCCGTAGGTTGGTTTGTGGCCGAGGTTGTTATACAACAGATCAAGAAGGATATGTTGGGAAATCTTCCCAAAGCAGAGCTTATCGCCACCAGTCCTATAGAATATGTTTTAGTCCAGATTGAGATTGCGTTGGTTTTCGCTGTTTTTTTGGCCGCACCATTCGTTATATACTGGGTTGCGAGCAGGTTTAAAAGGAGGTTAAGGGGGAAGACTAAGAGTCTTTTTGTCTGGGCACTTGCCTCTTTTCTTTTGTTCCTTATCGGATTTTCCTTCACCTATTTTTTGATTCTTCCTAAGGCTATTTGGATTCTCACTTCTCTTACTACCTCAGCGGATATTTATCCTTATTATTCTGTCAGTTCTTTTATGACATTCACGCTACTTTCAATTGTCGTTTTCACCAGTGTTTTTGAGCTGCCTCTTTTTGTCACTTGGCTTGCATTAAATGACTTTGTGTCTGTTGAGAAGTTGAAGGAGAAAAGAAAGTCTGTGATCGTTATTATCTTTGTTGTCACCGGCATAATAACCCCGGATCCAACTCCATTTAGTCAGTTGCTTCTCTCGATCCCGTTGATAATACTCTATGAGGCCAGTATTATCTCTGCAAAGTTATTTGCAAGATGATAACGCCTAGTGATAAAAAAAATTAATTCCTTTTGCGCATGGTAATAAAAAACTTTATATGAAAAGAGTTATTATGAGAAGTAAAATTTGGAGGTGTTAAGATATGATACCACTTATAATGGGTCAACCAGAGCTTTTGATTATACTGTTTATCATTTTGATACTTTTCGGAAGTTCAAAGTTGCCAGAACTCGCAAGATCTATGGGGAAGGCGAAGAGTGAGTACAAGAAAGGTGCATCAGAGGGAGAGGAGGAGATACAAGAGATTGAGGCACAACCGCAGGCTCCTGCGGCTCCACAGGCGGCAGCCCCCCCAGTTCCAGCTACGCCTGAAGTCCCTGCAGCTCCAACTGCTCCGGCACCTGAAATCCCCACTGAACAACCGAAGCAGGAGTAAGTGAAGAAAATGCTTGGTGGGCCCGAGGTAGTAATCATTATTGCCGTCGGGCTTTTACTTTTTGGTCCGAAAAAACTGCCTGAGTTAGCTAGGGCTGTTGGCCGTGCTGTTGGTGAATATCAGAAGGCGGTTAAGGAGTTTGAGCATGAAGTCGATGCGGTTAGAAAAGAAACGCTAGATGAGGGCAAACAGTCTGACCCGGCAAGGACTACTGGTGTGAGGAAGAAGACAGGGCCTTCACCACAATTGCTCAAGATAGCTAAGAACCTTGGGATTGACACGGCTGGTAAGACTGAGTCTCGGTTACTTGCTGAGATTAACAGGCGTACTAAGCAGGCAGAAGAGGAGATTGCAAGGAAGGCTGAATCTACGGAGACTAAACCGAAGAAAAAGGCGAAGGCAAAGACCACATCATCTCCTTGAATCAAATCTCTCTTTTCTTTCTTTTTTTATACTGATTTTTGTTCTTTGCATATTCTCCACTCTCTTAGTGCGCGGTATGAATCTGTCTTTCGTGTTTTCTCAGCCAATATTCCTTTGATGCCTGTTTTTGCCACAAGGATGGGCATGATCTCTATAGGGATGTTTCCAAGGAATATTAGTATTAAAGCTAAATATGACCAATTAGGGGCTTCTGATGCATAGGCCAACAGCCCGATTGCAAGGGGTGTTAGGGTTGCTACAATGGGTCCGGCTGCGTGCATTATTGTCCGATATTTTGGCGCAGCTTTAAGATATGATGCGTAGTCTGTCTTCAACGTGGGCTCGATCATGGCCGGGCCATCTAGGAAATAAAAGGTGAATTTTATTTTGAAGTGGTTTCCTACGGCATAGTGGGAGAGGGGGTGTAGGGCTACCATCAAGATTAATGTGGAGATGATAAAAGATATGCCCATAGCGGTTCCTGAGCTTTTGTATGCATAGTATATGAGAGCAACTCCGAAAACAGCTCCGATAATCTCCAATATGTGGCCTATTTTCACATCCACGGGTAATAGTGCTTTTTCTCTGAACACTTTCTGGTCGATTCTGCCGATCTGATCCGCGTGTTTCTCTATGAGTGAGGCGTCTTTTTTTACTTTTGAAACGATCTTCCAGAAGCCGAGCTCTTTTAGGTTGTAATTCCCATTTTTTACCTGTTTCTCTATTGTGTCAAGGGTTTTTTGGATCTCGTCTCCTTGTTCTTCTTGTGTGTTGGACATTTTTTTCTTCATCAAATTTTTCTTTTTTTCCATAATCCTGCTTATTTGAGGTATATGTATCCGCTGTTATCTCCATCTCTCATGTATGTCCAGTCATCCTCTGATTCGCTTGATTCTTCGATTTTTTGGAGGATGTTTTTGACGTCTGAATCTTGGAAGTCTGCGTGGTGTAGTGCCACTGCCTCTGCGAACTTTGGCTTTACTGGGGATCCGTATTCGAGTCTGCCATGATGGCTTATTATTAGGTGGAGGAGTTTCATTCTCAAATTCTCTGGGAATTCATCCACTTGGTCTATGGCATCGCTTACCATCTTGCTGCCCATTACTATGTGTCCGACAAGCATGCCTTCGGTGCTGAAGTCTATGCTTGCTGAGAGCTTGTATTCCCCCATTTTTCCGATGTCATGTAGTATCGCTCCTGTTATCAAAAGGTCGTGATTCAGGGCGGGATAATGTTCGCATGTGTCTTGGCAGAGCTTGATGACGCCTAGGTTGTGCTCCAGTAGCCCGCCTATGTAGTTGTGGTGTCTGGATTTTGCTGCCGGTGCTCTTTTGAATTTTAATACGAAGTCTTGGTCGTTGAAGAAAACGTTGAGCAGATTTTGTAACGAAGGGTTTTGTATCTTCCTTATGTGGGATTTGAGTTCTTCGTACATCTTGTCTATGTCTTTGTCTACGATGGGTAAGAACTCGGTGAAGTCAACTTTTGTGGGGTCGGTTTTTTTTATGTAGTCATTTGACTGGTCGTATCTGCTTTCTTCGTTTATGTGTATGACGAGTTGTTTGTGGTAGCTGTCAAATTTTGTCTGCCCAGATATTGTGACAATGTCGCCTGTGTGTAGTTCGTTGTATAGTTTTATTGTCTTCTCCTCGTTGGCCCCGCCCCAGTATTTGGCTTTTATGTCGCCGCTCTTGTTTCCTACGTCTAAAACGAAGAACTTTCCGGGCTTGTTTCTGTAGTCGGAGAGGCCTTCTTTGTTGCGTATGGCAAAAAGGTTTTCTACGTTTTTTCCATCTTCAACTTTTTTGACATCGAATGTTTCCTCTTCCATTGTACCATCATCCCCTGGTGGTTTTTTTTGTTTGATCTTTTTTAAAGGCTTCCCTTTTAAAGTCTTGTCTTGCTATCTGCTTGTGGTATATTGAGGTTTTGTTGTCCAACGCAAGTTGAAAGACTTCAAAGAAGACAGCCAAAATATATACACGCATATAAAGTATATTCAGAAGTTATATACCACTTTGTGAATTTTTCTTCACATAATATGTTATTCTGTGAATTTTATTTCAATAATATGGCTTCTAAAATTAAAATTAGCATGCTAGTATTACTTTTAGTCCTCATGTTTTTGCCGGTGGTTCATGCCCAAGACTATTTGGGAGAAGGCAGACTCACGAAAAGAACCCCTGAGATGGAGAGGACATTTGACAATATATATGAGAGAGATCCAGAGAATTACCTCTTCAATGCTTTGGAATTTTCGAAAAACTATCTGAAACCAGAGAGATGGACAGTCTTTTCTTTTATATCTGCCAAAGAGTCGTTTGAAAAAGGGGTCGGGACATGCACGGAAATATCTGTCTTATACTGTGCGATGATGCGATATAAAGGGATTCCCTGCACATTTAGGATCATAGAAGAAGACAATGACCACGGGGTTATGTTCCCCGTGGTATATCTGGAGAGTTCATGGTACTATCCCCAAAAGATATGGATCAACAGCTCCAGGACATATTGGACACTGTTACGTGACTCGGATATGATGAAAGGCACGTTTGACCGAACAAACGAATTTGATGTTGAAGAGTGGTAAGATCAATTGAGTATTAACTAGGATAGCTCAATCTTCCCCTTCAACAACTCCAACACGGTCTTCGGATCAGCCCTTCCATTTGTCTTACGCATCACTTGACCAACAACAAAATTTAGCGCCTCGCTCTTACCACCCAAATAGTCCTGAACGGCCTGAGGATTCTCTTTTAACGCCTCTTCAACAGCGTCCTCCACAATATGATTCTTGGTGATCTTATCCAGGCCCAACGCCTTCACTATCTCCCAAGGAGGCCGAGGATTCACCACGAGTTCCTCAATCACCCTCTGACCCGACTTGACAGTTATCTCATCCTTCTCAAGCATCTGAAGTAGCTCAACAAGCTCCTTAGCAGTTATCCCGCTTCCAGCATAGCTTATGCTGTTATATGTCAAAACCCGCTTAAGCTCCCGACGAATCCACATCACAGCAAGCTTAGGATCAATCTCCTTGCAGACATCCTCAAAGGCGTTGGCAAACTCAAGCTCACTCGCAAGAACATTCGCATCATGCTCTGTGATGCCATACTGCTCAACAAACCTCTTCTCCTTAAGATGAGGCGGCTCCTGCATAATAGCCCTGATAGACTCGATCTTCTCATCAGTAATCAAGAGAGGCGGAATGTCAGGATCAGGGATAAACCGGTAGTCATCAGCCTCCTCCTTAGTCCGCATAGCACGGGTGATCATCTGAGACTCCAAAAACGCACGGGTCTCACGCTTAACAGCCACCCCCCGCTTCATAAGGTTCTTCTGACGTGTGATCTCAAACTTCAAAGCCTTGTAGGCGCCCCGGACGCTGTTGATGTTCTTAATCTCAACCCTCGCACCACCCTCAAGCGAGATATTGGTATCAGTTCGCATCGTACCCCCCTCGGTCCTAACCTTGCCAGTATATTGCAAGACCTTGGTAAGCTCCCGAAGGAACCTCCGAGCATCCTCTGGGTTTTCAATATCAGGCGCTGTAACAATCTCAATCAATGGCACGCCACTCCTGTTATAATCAACCGTCCCGGTCTGAGGATCATACTTGCCAGGATCCTCCTCAAGATGCACTTCCCAGATACCAACGCCATGCAGATTGCCGTCCTTTCCAATAGGAAGAGACGTCCGCTGATAGCCAGAGGGCAGATCAGGATAATCATAATGCTTTCTCTGGATATACACCGGCTCCTTCACAATCACGCAGTTAAGCATGAGAGCAACCTCAACAGCAGCGTCAATGGCATCTTGATTAACAGGATGGGGCTTAGAACCCGGCATCCCAGTGCAAACCTCACAGATATTGGTATTCGGAGGCGCGTCTCGGTAATTTGTGGGACTTTCACAATATAGCTTGGTCCGTGTGTCAAGCTGCTCATGGATCTCAAAGCCGATAATAGTCTTCACTGACAAGCCACCTCCAGCGCAAACATCAGATCCAAGATCTTCTGCTCACCAAGCTGTCCACTCTGGATCTGCAAGCCCACAGGGATGCCGCCAACCTCGCCAGCCTTGATGACACCGCCAGGGATGCCGGCCAGGTTAGTCGGGACAGTCAAAACGTCATACCCATACATGACAAGCGGATCATCAATCACATCCCCGATGCGATGCGGAAGCTTCGGAACCGTGGGCCCGGCAATCACATCAACACCCGAAAGAGCGTCCTGAAGGTCTTTTTTGATAAGAGACCGGAACTGAAGAGCCTTCTTATAATACCTCCCCGAGTACTCCTTCTGACTAATATACTTGCCAAGCAATATCCGTCTGAGCACCTCATCGCCACAGACATCCTCGATCTTAAAACCATACCTCCGGCCGTCAAACTTCCTGGTTGCTGAGAAGAATTCCACAAAAACAGTGAGATAATAAGTAGGCAAACCCTTGTCCAAGTGCGGAAGCTTCACATCAATGATCTCAGCACCAAGCTCCTCGAGAAGATCAAGTTTTTCTCTGATAATCTCCATAATCTTAGGATCAGTAAACTCCTCAAACTCCTTTGCAAAACCGACCCTAAAGCCGGAAACATCATCGCTTAGATTATCAGAAAACGCGTACTTGCTATTTGACAAGGTTGTGCACTCCCGAGGATTATGACCAGCGACCACGTCAAGCATCAAGGCAGCGCTTGAGACATCCCTGGACAATGGACCGATCTGATCAAGACTCATGGCGAGGTCAATAAGCCCATACCTTGGCACCAACCCATAGGTCGGCTTAAAGCCAATAACACCACAATGAGAAGCAGGATTTCTGATAGAACCCCCCGTATCCGTGCCCAAGGCAATGTCACAAAAACCAGCCGCAACAGCCGCTGCTGAGCCGGATGATGAGCCGCCAGGGATCCTGCCAAGAGCAGAAGGATTCCGAGTAGGCCCAAAACAAGACGTCTCACCCGAGGATCCGCAGGCAAACTCATCCATGTTTGTAACGCCAAGGATAATACCGTCTTCTTTTTTTATCCGCTCAACAACAGTCGCATCATAGCCGGCCACATAGTTCTCAAGAGTCTTTGAAGCGCAGGTCGCCCTAAAGCCGCTGACATTAATATTAGACTTAACAGCGATAGCAAGACCAGCAAGCTTTCCGGCCTGGCCCCTCTTTATCTTTTCATCCACTGCTCTTGCCTGATCTAAAGCCCGCGCTCTATCTACTTCAACAAAGGCATTAACAGCCTCATCCTCCAGCTCAATCTTGTCAAGAAAGCGCGAGACGTTCTCCACAGCAGAGAGTCCACCAGACTTTAACAAACCCAGGGTATCAGTAATAGCCATCAGCCCCCCCCTATTTCACCCACTTACCAATCTCAGTGACAAAACGCCCCTCTTTGTCCAACCTCGGGGCGTTCTTCTTCGTGATCTGCTTAAACTCTTCGCTGACACTGGGCTCGCCATCACTCCGCGTGACATTGATATCCTCTACTACATAGTAGGTCTCCTCCAAGTCAATATCACCAAGAGCCAAAGAGAGCTCCTCTAAAACCTTCTCAGCCTCTTTCTGGATGTCTTTCTCCTCAGCCATGATATCTGCTTCCACCTTACTCTTCTGCAATATTAAATATGTTAACACTAATTAAAGATATCTAAATAAAAAAAATCTGTCTAAAATAGTGGTTTATATTGAAATGCGTATTACATCTGCTGTAGCTCCAGCGTGAAAAGGTTTATAAAGGCATTGAAGTTAAAGACAAAATGGGTAGGATATATGACTGAGGAGGAGTACGAACTAGAAGAGGAGCTAATAGACGAAGAGGAGGAAGAAGATAGACCAATAGGATCTGGGACCCTCCTTATAGGCCTAGGAACTCTCATCATCCTCACAGGAGTGGCCTTAGCATTTATCATATTCGCCGGCTTTTCATCCCAAGATGTCATCACTTTGACCCTTACAGAAGTTCAAGGTACAACGTCTTACAGCGGTACTTGGTGGGTAATTGTCCAGTTAATCGCATCACTTATTATCATATGGGCGGGAGGAAAACTAATAGATAAGGGGACCACATTGCGTGGCGAATGATCAAGATGTACCATGACAATAATCTTATCCGTGAAGGGCAAATCCACAAGTTACACAGTACCATGCAATTGGGTCAGAAGGATGGT
>SDBV01002020.1_pt1 | contig 30373 bp, 24 predicted proteins | sample 2277081 | NCBI WGS metagenome assembly SDBV01 (sample SAMN10402039, study PRJNA504765) | marine sediment metagenome | isolation source: marine sediment core GS10_PC15, 223 cmbsf | place: Arctic Ocean: Southern Knipovich Ridge | collected 2010
CCTCTAACGATCCCCGAGGCCAATTGGTGCGGACCATTCGCCAATTTGTCGCACGTCGTCGATCACCTCGACCGAGAAAGTGGGCTCCCGGTGGTAGATCTCAATCCGCTCGAGCGAGTGGCGCAACAGCTTGGCGTTGTGCCGGTCAGCGAAATCGACAATCACCGCGTCCCGCTTCCCCTCGCACTTCGTGTTGACCCGGTACGCGCTCTGGGCAAGCGACACCTTCGCCTTCTCGCCCCTGGCGTAGACGAGGGCGTCCGCCTCCGGCAGATCGACCCCCTCGCCGAGCAGGGAAGTCCCGATGAGCACCCGGACTTCGTCGCTCCCGAGGAAAGCCTCGATTATCCGGCGCTGCTTCGGCCGGACCACGTCCGTCGAGACAAACTCAACTGGTTCAAACTCGGTCCGCCCCTGGGGCCTGGGGAAAAACGCATCGAGAGCGTGCTTGATCCCACGGCCCTGCGCTTTCGTACCCACGAGGACGAGCACCCGCCGGCCGGCACCGGCGAGCTGGACCGCGGCCGCCGCCGCCAATTGGGTCCGGCCTTTGTGCTCGTGAATACCCATCTTCCCGTGGCCCGATTGGAACGTCTTCGAGGGGATCTTGCTCAACCGCGGCGCCTTCACCGGCAAAATGGCCACCCGGGTGGGGACCAGGAAATCCTTCTGAACGAGCTCCGAGCTCGTCACCTTGTGGATCGTGCTCGACAAGAACGCGTGGAGGTTCAACAGGTCCTCACCGCTTCGGTAGAAGGTCCCGGTGAGCCCGATTCGGAAAAAAATGTGATCACATTTCCGGAAGATGTCGTTCTGCCAGGATTTTGCAGAGGAATGGTGAACTTCATCGACAATGATCACTTCCCTAGTTTGGAAGAACTCCGGTGGAAGCATGGTGGCCGTTGCAGCTGTGGCGACAATGACCCTCCTCCCCTTCTCGCTTTCCCACCCCGTCGATCCAGTTACCCTCGCGACAAAATTCTCTCCGAAAAACTCAGTTAGGACCCGTTGGGTCTGATCGACGATTCGATCCGTGGGGGCGATCCACAACGTCAGAAGCCCTATCCGGCGAACAATCTCGGCCGCCGCCCTGGTCTTACCGGCTCGGGGGCACCAGTCGAGCACCCCGTGGCCTGCTTTTACCGCTCGTTCGACCCCCTCCCGTTGGTATTCCCGAAGGGGGATCTCCGGAAAATCGGGGAAACCCGTTTCGGGCCGTTGTCTTTGGTCGTCGACCTGGCAGGGGATCTTCATCTTGTGGCAAAGGCGTACTGCTCTTGGCACTAGACCTGAGGGCATCCATGGCGGTTTTGTCTTCGGGAGCCTGAGGAGTCTTACCCACCCATCCCAGTTGGATCCTTGATCGTCGACTGGGGCACCCGATCGGTATTGCCGATAGGAGGATGTTGCGACCTGGGTTGGGTAGGCCAATTCCCTCGATAGGAATCTGATTACGAAGTGATCGGCTCCATAGAGTTGGGTCCAAGTGTTCTGGATCACGAAGGTCAGGATCGACTGGGCCATGGAGGATCCGATCGTGATCGTTAAGCGATCATGGTGATCGGTAAACGATCAGGGAAGAACGGAAATGATCGATCTAGATCGAAAAAAATACAAATTGAACCGAGAGCAGCCGATGCGGCCGCTCTCGCCATATTCTCAAAAATCTGAATGATCACAGGGTTTTCAGGATCAGGTGGCTGTAAGGGTCTAAGATCACCCCGCCCCCTAACGGTCTGGGGAACCGTGTACGGGGGCACCGGGCGGGGAAAAATATCACTACCCCCTTAAACGCCTCTCGCGAGAGTACGTGAGAATCTTTTTTATTTATTTTCGGGCCCCACACCCAGACGTAATCGCTTGGGTTTGCCCGACGCGAGGAAGCCCCCTGCCTCGACGATCGTTGGCCACCCTGTGGGTGTCGATTTTTTGAGAGGAGCTGCGGGAAGCGTCCCGGAAGGGGGGCTTGGTATCGATAACCGAAAGCGAAGGAGTGGCACTTTTGCCACCCCTTCGGCGTCTCAGCAATATTGGAGGCTGTAGTCGACTACAGGCCGGGCTGGAACAGCACCCGCATCGGCTTGGAACCGTCGTAGGTGCCGCCGGTCAGGCTCACGGCCGCGAGGCTCACGTCGCCAGTCTGGATGGCGTCCGGGGTCAGCGGGACGTTGTTGAGGGCGGCGTACTTGACGGCGCTCTCGTTGGCGATCGGCTTGCCGAGGCCAATGAGGTCCCCGATCCCGATCGAGATCGAGTCGCCGCCGGCCGCGCCGGCCTCACCAGTCACGACGGCGGTGGTGAGGCTCGCGAAGATTTTGACACCGGTGTCGAGGGCGGTTCCGCCAGCTGCGTTGGTGAAGACCTCCTCGATCACGTTCCCCATCATGTCTTTCCCGGTGACGGTGCAGACGTTGGAGGCCGAGCTGTTCGCGTCGATGATATCCACGGTGATGTTCCGAGGGACATCCGGCTGGGCAATGATCGACAGCGCTCCGTCTGCGATCGGATCGAGCACGGCAACGAGGATGTCGATATCAGCGAGGAGGGGGGTCCCGAGGTATGCGTTCTCGGCGCCTAAAGCGTTGGCCTCGTTCATCGCCTTCTCGGCGGCCGTTGGGACGAGGTCTGCGGCGATGGTTGCCTGGAGGGTCATGTTCTACTCCCGTTGTGGCGCGCTGGGGCGCTGTTGCGGGAGAGATTGCCAGATTGGCCTGGATCGGGCAAGGGGTGTCCCTACTCCTGGGGTGGGCCTTTTCGGACCGCTGTGGGGGCCTCTGTGAGCTCCTGGGGTGGATCTTTCGACGGATCGCTGTCTTGGTCCTCGAGGAGCTCGGAAATCAGGTCGACGAAGCTGTCAACCGCCCCCTGGGTCATCAAGATTTCCTTTCGGATTGCCTGGAGGGCCGTCTCGAGTTTCGTAGCTCGCTGGATCAACAGATCTCCGTCGGCCTTTTTGATCTGGGCCTTCCGGACGAGGAACCCGATGTCGCTGCGGTCTTTTGGGGGTGGTTCCTCCCCTTTGCAGATCCGGGTTGCCCGGGGGCGGAAGGGATCAACGTATTTTTTTGGGTCTTCCGAAGTTTCGCTCATATCTATTTCCTTTTAGAAAGTCGGCGGGCCCCAGGGCACTACCTCACCTCAACCGAGAATTGGCGCATTAAAATTGTGTTAGATGCGCTGGAGGTCCCCCATTGCGCAGAGACCCCTATTTTGTTGATCGCGGTAGTGTCGATTGCCACTGAGGCCGGCGACCCAACAAGCGTTTCCGCGGGGCCAGGAGGGCCGGTTTTCGCGTTGCCACCGCTAACTATGGACCCCGGTAAACCAAGTGATCGGATCGTCATTTCGCAAAAAATCTCCCAGCGGCCCCCTGCCGCAAAGGCAGAGAAAGCCGGCAAATTTAACATTTGGTCACCCGCGAGCCCGTTGAGCCGAACGTCAAGCTGCATCGTTGGGGTCGCCGTAATGCCATAGATCCCGGAGCCGTACAGCCGGATTTTGGTTCCAACCCTCAAAGTATTGGCCGGGATCTCCGCCTCGATGTCGACAGTCCCCTCCTCAAAAACCTTCTCTGACGCGGTACTCACAATGGGGTCAGAGTCTACGAGGAGTGTTTTGATCAAGGCGTCAAGGTTCTGGAACCTGGCCGGCACAGAGATGCCACTGTAATACGCCAACTGCTGACTCCTGGAATTTGGGTAGAGAGACCCACCCACAGGAGAGCTTGCATCATCATCTTGCGCTTCGAGCCCAAGAACCGCCCTCGTTGGTGCGATTGTCTTGCCTTTTAGGTAAAGGCCAAAATCCGTAGTCGATTCGATTTTAGCCGCGGGCTCGCTGGCAACAGTCGAAAACACGACAAGAGGCTTCGCTGCAATAATCGTCCCCTCGCTCCCGCCATCCCCGTGACACGTCAAGTATGTCTCGGGTGCCCTCACCGCCGACCCAGACGATCCCTTTGTGGCCGCCTGGATGATCACCTGGGACGCTTCGTCACCAGTCGACTGCCCGCCGGATATAATCGCGTTCCCGCCGGGCTTGTCCGCATCGGCCCCAGAAGCGCCCCCCACAAAAAACAAATCACCTCCGTCGTCCGATGACGCAGCCGGATCGAGCGCCCTCACCGCAGGAGACCCCGGTGTATCTTCCTCGATCACGACCGAAGGAGATCCCCCAATCAAAAACTCCCAATGGTTGGTGCTACGGATAAAGCGGAGACTATCGTTTACGTCAAACGCTATCCTAGGGGTCGCTATGGTGGTCCCATCCATTACGAAACCCCCATCCACGATCCAAAGATAATCCCCCCCGATCACCATCTCCCTTACGCCACCGACGTAAAACTCCCACGTATCCGAAACTCTTTCATATCGAATCTCATCGTTGGCGTCGAAGACGATAGTAGGAGTAGCGATGGTGCTCCCATTGAGCATGAAATCTGCGTCCCCCACGGCTAATTCCGCCTCCACAGGGGCGGCATCAAATCCAACGTTCATCCCACCGATATCGCGCTGCCACCAACGTCGCAGCCCGCGGCCCTTGATGTCCTCCAAGCACTGACGCATCGCCTGAGTGAAGGTGTGGAGATCTGACACCCCGTACTGCTGTCGGTCGCTGCTGCGGTCATTCGCAACCCCACCCCCCTCGGTGCTCCACCCGCTCGCGTAGGTACCGTCCACGGTACCCTCGAAGTACAAGTCTCGGAGGTCCGTGATCCCGGTGACCACCGGCGCCGCGTCGATGACCACGGTGGAGACCCGCAGCCATTCCGCCCCGGGGGTCATCAGCTCAACCCGGACGGACCAGTTCGCGAGCCGTCGGGTGGGGATTGTCTGGGCGATCTCTTCTCCGTCCCCAGTCGGATCCCAAAAGGCCCGCGAGCTGCTCTCCCCGGAGAGGAGCTCGAAGCGCACGTACACCCCGTAGGTGCCGGCGCTGAAGCTCCCGATGTCGATGATCCTGGTGGCATCCCCCTCGCTCGTAAGAGCGCCGAAGATGGTCTGGCCCCCCTCGCGCTGGCCCAGGATCGCCCGGCCCTTCGTCACCCGGACCTGGGTGCCACCGAAGGGGGAGCCGTCCGCGTTGTCAGTCGCGAAGCCGTCGAGGATCCAGCTGCGATCGCCGGCGGGGTCGGCGAGGAAGTTGGTCCCCCAGTCGCGTGCGTTTGCCCGGAGGGTCTCGTCTACCGCGGCAAGCAGGTCGACCAAATCGACCCGCTCGTTGCCTTCGAATCGTACAACATCAGAGCTCATCGTCTACTCCAGTGTGAACTCGGGGATCACGCCCGCAGCCGTGACCGTATCGAGATAAAGGCGGACGAACCCTAGCGGATCCGACAGGTAGAACGGGTAGTACTCCCACAGCACATCCGGCACCGTTTGGATGATTTCGTTTCGGAACGCAAAGTCCCTGAGGAGCTGGGCCGAGAGGACCTCGCTAAACGCGACGGAGACGACCTCAACGCCAGGCAGCGCCCCCCGCAAGGTCAGGACGTCGGCGGCCTCGCTTCCAGCGTCGCTGAGCACCCCGCGGAGATTAGACTCGGTGACGAAGACAGGATCAAGACGCCAGTCGAGCCCGCTTTCCGAAATGAATCCGAAGCCCCCCCCAGGGTCGACGATCTCGCATACCGTCGTCTCTTGACGGAGTACCGTCGCCCACGATTCCAGGTCTACGAGGCTCTGATCGTCCAAGAAGGCATCGATCACATAGGTACCGTTGTTGTTTGCGAGGCCTCCGCTGATCACGATCTCTTTGCCCAAATCATCGGGGAAAATGAACTTCTGTTGGTCCCCGCTTACTGTGATCCGGAGCGGATTCGCGGACTGGACCAACCCGTCGTCGCTGTTGGTCGGCCCCACGACATCCACGTTCGATGTATCTACGAACGTCCCCACCTCGAAGATGCCGTTGTTCTTGCCGTTCTGAGGGTTGAGCGTACCCCCCTGGCTGATCTCGATGCGCTTCCCGACGTCGCCGGCGACAAATGGGGCCGTCCCCATCGTGACCCGCTGGGGGTTTCCCGTTGCCACGGACGTAGTGCCGAGCGTGTACCCCCAGAAGTCCTGGGCAGTCTGGACGTAATAGCCGGCTTGTTTGACGAATCCGACCGACACCAAAATACCCACCGAATGAGACCCGAATGAGATTCGACGGTTCGCTGTTACCTGAGTGAACGCGGAATAGGGTTGCGTTTCTACGAGCGCGCCGTCAACCCAGAACTCTACACGTTCGGTTCCGTACTTGCGAATTTCGATATCGTATTTCTGCCCTTTCACAATATCGATTGACCCCCTAGAGGTGAGGAATCCCGTCCCGTCCCTAAGGCCCGCCTTTGCCTCCCCGAGAAATACTCCGATGGCCCCCCAAGCTATCTCAAAAGCCCCGTCCTCGATCATCCCACCCCACTGTTCGACATCGGCACCCGCTACTCCTCCGGCGTTGAACGCCGTCACGAGATTGAGTACCGCGTAGCTTTCGATCGTGATGCGGGCGGGGTGGTTGTACCGCGCCACCGCGGCTCCGCTCGTATCGGATATGGTAACCCCCTCGACGCCTTGGATGACGTCTACAGTTTCATTTGGCCCCTCGTAGGCCCAAACGGTTGTCCCCGCATCGCCGTCGTATTCCTCAACCTGGTCCACGCTGGGCTTCGCTGTGCGAAAGTCGCTGGTGTGATCTTCCGTCTTGAGCCGAACGCCGTGGACGTGCCCCTGGTCCACCACAGACCGTGGGAGCGTCACCTGGGTAGTGTTGTCCGCGAGAATGTGATCTTCCCCCGTGAGGTAGGTTTTTCCCTCAAACGAAAGAAGGTTGGCCGCGTCACCGAGCAGCCTGACGTAGACGGTATTCCGATTGTCGACCAGATCCTCCCAGGCCTCCCAATTGCCGGCGCCGACCATTGCGTCCAGGGCGAGCTCGATCCCGAACCACGTCCCGCGCGGATTGTACGCAAGCGCCCGGATGATGGCTCGAAAGACGTCATCGTCGGGGAGAAACGGGTACCGGAACACCCCGTAGTTGCGGCCCAGAGAGCTGAGGTCCTCCTCGTCAGCGTAGGCCACCAGTATCGCCCGACGGAGCTGATCTAGGGCGCTCCGGATCCGGGTGAGATCGGTCACCACCGCGAGCTCCGTGTGAGACCTCCGCAGCCCAATGTGAGTCGCATCCGCTAGCGCGTACGTGATCCCATCGAGGCTTGCCGGGTCCTTCGTCCGTGAGGCGTAGCTGTAGAGCACGCCATCGAGCAGGACCTTACCCGAATCAGGCCAGCCGAGAACCGACTCTACCGGGATCGACGTGTGGATCTCCGACGTCGTCGGGAGGAGCGATTTCGAGCTCCCGCCGGCGCCTGAGGGGATGGATAGAGAATTTGGGTTGGTGATCACGACCGAGCCGGAATCGACGGATGCGATCTGGAACCACTGCTCATCGCTATCGAGCCTGATCCAGACCCCAGCCCCCACCTCTACCGTCGAGGAGAACACCACAGTCGCCGTGCCGTCCCAGGTCACCGTTGCCGCGAGGGCATCCACCGTCGGGCCCGTCGGGGGAGTCAGCTCTGAGTCATCGACCGTTACATCCACGTTGGGCGTGATGGCCAGGATCTCAAAAACCTGACCATCTTCATCGAGCTGAATGTAATCCCCGGGGGTAAGGCCAGAAGTCGAGGGGGTGAGGACGGTGTCGGTTCCGTCCCAAACAAAAGGAGCGGCCAGCACGGTTTCTGGGACGGTCAGGGCGGTCACGCGTGTTTGGTGCTGGCCGCCGATTTCGTTGTCCGCTTCCCCGATAGCATCGAACGTGATCTGGAGGAGGTCCTCGTTCTGGGTGACCGCGAGGGTTTCGTCTTCCGGCCGGCGCGGCCCAACCGCATAGATGGGGGGCATCATCCGGCGGATCTCGTGGACTTCGGTTTTGTAGTCGCGCGCGTAGACGGTCAGCGATGCCGCGAGCACGTCCGAATCGGAATCGTCAGCGAGCCGCACGAAGACGTCGTGAACGCCCGGGACCACCCGTGGGGTGTAGAACCGGAGCAGTGTAGCGCTGAGGGGGTAGACGTCGTTGGCTTGACCCTCGACCCCGGATGTCCCCTCCGCATCAGTCGCGTCCCCATTTGGGCCCACATGCACCCGGTGGGCCAGACCGATGCTATCCTCGAAGTCGCCGGTGATGACCACGAGGTAGCCCCCGTCGGCGCCGGCCTCATCCACGTCCAGGGCTGTGATCGAAAGGGCCACGGATCACCTCACGTCGATGTTGCTGTCGGTCGTCCGCGCGAGCTGTTCGTCGAGGAGGATCACGTCGTCGGCCGGCGTGATCAAATCGACATTCGTGACACCTGGTACGGCCATCAGGACCGAGATCAGTTTTGCTCTGAGGACGTCGTTGGATATCGAAAGTCCGTTAACAAAATCTCGAAGCGCTACCACCGCAGCCCCGATCACGTCCGCGTGGACGAATCCTTCGGCGACGGTGACGACGGCTTCGATCGTCTGGATTTGGATCTGGGGTGGGAGCGCCCAAACCCGTACGCCGGCGGCGCGGAAGCCCGGGTAGGTGGTCCGATCGTCCCGGTCTCCGTTGATCACCTTCTGGGCGAAGGCAATGAGTCCCGTATAGCGGGTGTAGTCGGCCACAAGCTGTTCGCCAGCTACGAGGGCCGTGAGGAACTTCAGCTTGCCGGTGGTCGGCTCCCATACGAAGTCGGTACCTTCGGTGAGGTTCCCGTTGATGGTGGACGCGATGAAGATGCTCAGCGCTTCCTTGTTGGCCTCGTAGTCGAGATCGATCCGCGTTTCCCCTCCCACGGCGACGTCGCCGACGGCGAGCCCCTCGGTGATGATGTCGAGTCCTAGCGAGCTCGAAGTGGCGCCGGTGGGGATGGAGTCGGACCCGGGATTGAGGATCGTCGCGCTCGTATTCGGCACGATGCTCGCGATCTGGAACCACTGCTCATCGCTGTCAAGCCTGATCCAATCGTCGGCCGCTATTTCGGATGTATCGGCCGTCGTCACCGTCGTTGTGCCGTTCCAGGTGAGGACGGCCGCGATAGCGGTAGCGACGTCCTCGGTGGTCTCGGCCGAGCCGGTACCGTCATCGACGTAGGCGTACACCTCCCCACGGTCGACGATGTCTTCTACGACTTTCGCATAGACGATCGCCGCCCCCGATATCGGATCCTCTTGCCCGATGATCCCCGCCTCGATGGCGAGGACGGGGCAGCGGGCCAGGCCGGCGATGTAGTCCTGAATTCGCTTCCGGAAATCGTCGTCGGACTCTTTGTCGCGCCCAAACTGGCCCGCGGAGGGATTCGTGACCTCGTTGACGCCTGGGGGGCGTGCGACGAATCGAATAATCGTTCCTGAACCCGCGTTGCCCGCCACCCCGCCTTCGTCGGCCGTGGCGCTCACGAGATTGGAGTCGCGGCCCGCCCCGTGGCCCGAGATTTGCTCGGCGCTCGTGGGGGTAATGGTCCCGGTAGTCGTCGTCGTGAAGATGACGTTGCCGGAGGTCTTGACCTTCGTACCGATCGGGATGGCCACCGTGCCGGTTGTCCCAGCCCGGATGAATACGAGCTGAACCACGCCCTGGCGAGATAGGATCCGGGTGATCGTACCCGGGGGAAGATCCTTCGCCCGTTCGTCGAGGTCCTCACCCGTCGCGGAGTCGAGGGCGAAGAGCTGCAGGAGCAACGACATTTCGTAATATTGCTTGCCGTCTTGGCGAGAGGACGCCCGGAGGACGTGCTTGGTAGGGCTCACGTCCGAGACGTCGGAGAGATCTGAGCGGGCCACCACTCGAGCGAGCTGTTGCGCGAAGATTTGCTCTTCGCTCTTTGTCGTAAATCGGGGCACCGCCGACTCCTATCCCGTTTTGACGTGGTACGTGGTCGTGAATCCCCGGAGCTCGATCTCAGCATCCATCGATTGAATGTCGAGCGAGGCCCCGGTTTCGATATCGATCTTCCGCACGTTCGCCACCCGCGAATCTTGGTTCAGGGACTCGGCCACCTTGAACTTCGTCGCCTCGAGGTCCACTGAGAGTAGGTTTACCCCTACGGCACGGCCCAGCCCAGCCCTACGGTAGAGCACGTCGGATCCGCGCTCGGTGGCGACCCGCAGCTCCATCGCCTGAGACACGCACGCGATCCCCCGAACCTTCTTGGGCCCTATCGAGCCCCCCTCGACGTCCACGGGCATCCCGTAGATCGGAGCTCCCGGGCGCCCGGCGATGGGGACGAGGGCGACATCCACCCCGAGCAGCTGCTCGGCGGCCGGCGCGGTAGGCGACACCCCCAGGACGGGCAATACCGGGTACTCGGTAGGGGGCTTCGAGTAGGTCGGGATCAAGAGATTGTCGCCGACACCGACCACGCCCGAAAACGGGGACTCCTCGAGGGTGAGGTCCGCGGCCGCGGTCTGGAACAGGAAGGGGGGCTTCAAGCCGTTCAAAACGGCAATGTGGTTCCACAACCGCGCGTCCCCGAGGTACCGGGCCGCGAGGCCCACGAGGCTGTCGCCGGAGGTGATCGAATGGCTCAAAGCCCCCCGGTAGGCCCGGATGGTCCGGCCAAACCCGATCTCGCCCTGAGCGGAAGTTACGTCACCGGAGGTCACCTCGGTCCCGAGAGATCCCGCCTCGAGGAAGCTAGCGGGGGCAGCGCGGCCTTGCGCCTCGACGGCTCGCCCCGTCGAAATCGTCCGGAGGAGCTCCTGGGACTTCCGGATCTCCCGGAGCCGGCCACCCGTAGGGGTCTCGAAGGTCGCCGGGTGGGTCCCGATCCGATCGAGCCCGTCTGCGATCGTCCGGAGCTTCTCCTTCACCCAGTCGGGGATCGCGCGGGTGGACAAGCCCGCCGCTTCAGTAGTCTCGATCGAGCGGAGGGAGTCGTCGATGCTGTCGGCCACAGATTTGACCTGGGCGTACGGCACCCCGACGCTATTCGTGACGCCGGCCAGGAATGCATCTACGGCGGTGAGGATGCCGGCGGCGCTGCTGAGGATCGTCCCCACGTTTCGGACCACGCCCTGGAGGTCATCGACCATCCCGGTGAGATCCGCGACCGCGCCGCGCACCATGTCGAATCCGCTCGACACGAAAGCTTGAGCGTCTTTGATGTCGTCGAGGAGGCTACTGTCCTCGCTGAAATCCATGTCGACGCTGTCGGCCTTGTCCAGGACGAGGAGCTCGATGTCGTACGGGTAGAGCAACCGACGGCTCTTGGTGCGCGCCCCTTTGAACGCCTTGGGCGCCACGAGCCAGCTCTCCTCGTCCCGCGGGTTGTGGAAGACCATCCGGGTATCCTCAGCCGTCGCGGGATCGCGCTTGAGGTCCCCATAGACGCGGAAAACGCTGTCCTGGAGGTACTGGAAGTGCTTCTGCCCGCTGAGCGCGGTCAGCACCTTCGTCCGTAGCCGGCGCGAGAAAGATCGCTTTTCGGGGGTGAGGCCTGCTAGCGCCGTTTGCGAAACCTTCGGGAGCGGCCGCGGTTTGAACCCAGTAGTCCCGGAGATCCGAATTGTCCTCCGAATGATCCCGTCCTCCTCGACGTAGAGGCCGCCGCCCTGCGTGACCGCTTCGTCGACCGCGAAGGGCTCGTCCATCGAAATGGATTCCGGCGGGAGGATGAGGGGGAAGAAGAAGCTCGTCCCCAAAGAGGGGGTCATCGACGCGGGCACCTGGAGCTCGAAGAAGTAGAGCATCCGCTTGTAGAAATTGAAATCGGATGCGTAGATCTGGCGCTCGCTCTCCGAGACCCCCGCGAGAGAGCTCACCTGGTCTTTGATTCCGGCAACCGCGTCTACCATCGTCGACTCCTCAGGTTACTACAGCGCGGGTATCGTAACGGCGCCAATCCGTACCGTCGCTGAAAGCAAGTATGGCCCCCCCGGAAGCGTCACTCACGTAGAGCGCCCGCCCCGCTGTAAACGCGCTTGGAAGGCCAGCTACAGTAACCGAAGGAAGCTCGTGGGGGGCACCAGAAAACGCTTCAGCGATAGCGTCAGCGAACGTGTCCATGTTTCCGGTACCAGATAGGGGGGGGGTCATCGGTACCGTAGCTTTGGAGGTCTGGGTAGCCCCAGAAGGGAATGACCCGACCGAGTAGGTGTCCTCGATGGTGACGCTGACGCCCGCCACGATCGGCCCCACGACTTCGTACCAGACCCCATCGACGTCCAGCCGGATGAACTCCCCAACGGTAATATCGCTGGTGTCGTCTGTGAGCACTACGGCGGTGGTGTCCCAGGAGTAGGAGCCCACCAAAGCCACCGCTGGCATGTTTAAATCGGAATACTGGCCGTCCAGGTTGCCCTCGAGAAGGGCAACCAACGCCTCTTTGATAGTCCCATCGATCAAAGCCATCGCTAGCTCTTCAGTTTCACCAGGTCAGAACTGGGATCACCAGGGACGCTGGACCCCGGATACAAACCAGACTCACGCAATAGGTTATCCGGATCAGGGGGAAGGGGAGGCACGAATTCACCGACCCCAGCCTCAGCATCCAACGGAGCGTTGGTCAACACTATGTCCTCCGGGCCAGTCGGCAAGATGCTTTGCTTGGTCACGTATTCAACGACTGACTTGATCGTCTGGGCCAAAGGTTTTCCAGGATTTGGGATCAAGGGATTCACGACCCAATTTGAAACCCCTCGGGTCTTGGCGACGGCATCAGCGAGATCGTTGTGGTCGGCCTTCAGCCGATCCAATTCATCCACGATTCCGGAAAGCGTGACAGCCTTGTCCCCGTCGCCACCCAATTGAATCTCGCCGTTCCTGATCGTAATCGGGTTGGCCCCATTTTCGACGTCAATGGTCACCGTGTCTTTGGCGATCGTCAATGTCGTTTTGTCGTCCACCATCTTCATGATCAAGCCGTTTTTGTCGATCGTCAGCTGAACCTTTTCCGTAGGGTTCTCCGGATCGGCCATGTCGTAGAGGGCCACGGTGAACTCACCATCGAGCGGGAGTTTCGCAGCGTGGCTGCCTTTCCCGTCAGTCGGGGGCGCCGGTTCGGCTCCGGTCTCCTCGAGCTCGCCATCGTGAGCAAAGCGGGAATCCACAAGCCAGTTGCCGTCGCAGTCGACGCCAAAGTGACTGCCGTGGTGCTTTATGAAGCGAGGATCGCCGTCTACCACCCTCAGTTGCAGTCGTTGTCGGGTAGAGCTCTCCCCTACGCCGGCGTCAGCGTTGGGGTGGGGAATGCCGCCAAGAATCACCGGGAGGTTGAGGGCGTCGTCCATGAACCCAACGAGGACGTGATCCCCATTCCAGTTCGCCGGGTTGGAACCTCGGTTCGGATCCAGCACTCCGCCGGTGATGTCCAGGGTAGCTGCTTTCGGCTTCCATACTTCGCCGTCGTGAATCCCACCGCGGTCCTGACGGACGAGACATTGGGAGATCGCTCGCCAGCGCATTCCGGAAAGGCTACTGTAGGCGATTACGTCACAATAGACTGATCTCGGACCATTCGCGTTGGTACCGTCGGCACCCGGGTGATCGGGGTCGTCCACCACGTAGGTCGCTACCACCACGCCCCGCAGCATGAGGCCTCGGGCTTTCAGGGGGTAGGCGAGGGGCGGGCGCTTGGGGATACCGCTCTGCAGAAGCGGGCCGTTGGGGAGGCGGACGGGTAGGTGTTCAATTCCCACGGCTGCTCCTACGCGAAACCAAAGTCGGGGGCTGGGGTGGGGGTCTCGCCCGCGGTTGCGATCGAGGGCTCAGTGTATTCAAAAGTGAGTTTCTCGAGGAGCTCGAGGTACGCGTCATCGGTCCCGATCCAACCGCGGGTAACACCGAAGCTGGTCTTCTGCCCGCGCGCCGGCGCCCAATTGTGCGATACCGTCTCGATGTAATAGGTCTCGTTGTCGCTCGAGCTGAGCCGGCCGGGAATGAGCAATCGGTCGCCGACTCGAGCCTCAGGCCTTCCGACGCGCGCCTGGATGGTCCCGGAGAGCAGGTAGGGGTTGATGCAGTACCAGTCCCGGCAGAGCCTCCGCTGGGCCCGGCTGACCCCGAGCAGATCCGCCTCCGCCGACGTGTACTTCGAGCTCACGTCGTATCGGCGCAGGCCATGCCGCGCAATATCGTCCGAGGACCACAACGGGGCGTTGAGATCTAGCCCGCCGGTCGCGAGGGCCTCTTGGACGACTTGAGGAGAGGCGAAAAATGCGTTGTACCGCTCCGCCCCAGATCGGCCCACGTCGAAATCAGAAATGTGTTGAATGGGGAGGACGTGCGTCCGGAGCTTGAACCACATGCTCTCTTTACCCTCGGTGAGGGTGGGGAATGGGCGGTTCCGGTAGAACACGGTCGGCTGGCTGTCGATGGGGGTGAGCTCGTTGTCGTCCGGCTCGTTGCTCTGCGACGTCCCGCCCCGAATGAGGTCTACCCAGAGCTCGTGGAAGATGGGATCCGACCAACTCTTGGCCATATCCCAAAGGGTCCCCGAGGGCATGAGCCAGGAGTTGTTGATCGCCCGGAGGTTGTTGGGATCGGAGAACCCGAGAGAATCGAAAGCCACCAAGTCGATGAACGTCTTCGCCGCCGCCACCATGCCTGGGGGCATGGTCCAATTCTCCCGTCCGCTCTCCGCGATCTTCCGGAGCATCGAGAACAGGTAGCCCTCGACTACGGCGTCCGGGGCGCCGCGGGTCACGTTCGTCGCACCAAAGACCTCGAGGGAGAGGGCGCCGCCGAGGCTGATCGAGGAGTAAGGGCTGAACCAAATCGGAGTGATCTCCCAGATCTTGCCGAAATCCCGGCCGGTGAGCGTGTAAATGAGGTCCGTCGCACCGGTGCCCCCAACCGACCGGTGTCGCCGTGGATCGTCAATGAGACCTCGGATGACGTGGTACCGCCGACCGTTCCGGACAAAGCTGATGTCGATCCAATCGTCATCCATCAAGCGATTGAAGAGGCCGTCCCGGAGCTCGCGTTGCCCGGGCTTGAGAACCACGGACCATGAGCCGCTAGCTGCCCCCATGGCTTTCGTCGTCGAGACCGAGATCACCGAGCTTTCTTCGTCGCTTCGACGACGCCCAGAGAGGGTGAAAGGGGTCGATTCGTAGGTCACTGGATCCCCACGCTGGGGGTAGATTGAGACCTCGACCCCGGTGGTCTCACTGCCCTGGAAGCCAGGGTTATCCCGACGGGCTGTCATTCGGCCGCCGTACTCTCCAGGACTTCAGGACTACCGCCGGCCCGCCACATGAGTTTGAAAGCGTTGACCGCTCCCGGAATAGCGCCGGTCAAATTCTTGATTTGGTCCGTCATTTGCGTCAGTGGTCCCGCTGCTAATATCGTGAACCCGTCATTTACGCTTGAGGCCGATATCTCGAAGTTCTGCATGATCTTGACCATGCGATTGCCGATTTCCAGTTGCTTATTAGCCTGTATTGCCTGGCGCTGAAGCGCTGCATCCGTTACACCCCCTGCGGCTTCGAGAAGGCCGGCCGGACCACCGCTCACAGCCGCTGCAGCGCCTGCTTTTGCTTCCTCTAGGGCTTTGTCCACCATAGCTTGCTCAGTGATGCTGAGATCGCCCCCTTGAATCTGCTTTTGCAGTAATCGGACCTCCTCAATCCCCATCCCTCGCCCCATTTGGGTACCGCGAAACACATGACGGCCTTTTTCGCCGCCACCGGCTGCACCCATGAAACGACCGGCCAATCGACGGATATCTTCTATCTCAAAATCCCCCTTTTCGAGCCGGAGCTGGGCCTCTTCGAGGTCTAAAGCTCCTCCACCCCTAAACCCACCCAACGTCTGGAGCATCATGAGCTCCTCCGCTCCCCCAGGCCCTCGTTTTGAAAGCTCTCTGGCTTGACCGTAGACCCCTCGCGCTACCGCAGCCCCGCGCACGCCCCCAAGACCCATACCCGATAAACCCGCGGCCGCCGCCGTCATCGACGCTGGATCGATCGAGATCCCCGTCGATCGCCACTGCCGGATGTCCCCGGCCATCTGGCCCATATACTCGGTCAGCTCGGTTCCTTGGAGGCCAAGGCGAACCCCGTCCGCTAAGGCCTTCGTCATTGCCTCCCCTGAGCGCCCCAGGCCCCCTACAACGCCCCCGCGGCGTCCCCCCTGAAGGAATGCGCCACTTACGTCCGCGCCGACGCCGTAGAGGCGCTGAGCAGCCATCCCGGCGATCCCCATTTTCTGGGTCACCAGCTCACGACCGACGCCGCCCCCCGCTTGGGTGATGCCGCCCATCATCTGCATGGCTTCGGGGAGGGCGAAACCCATGCGTTGGCCCTTCGATCGTAAGACGTCCTGGAGGGTTCGGCGTCGTTGCTGTGAGACGCCCTCCCCCTGAATTATTTTCTCGACGTCGGCCGCGCTTTGCTGCGTTTTGTAAGCATCGACCCCGCCAGCTGCCGTAATGTCTCGTTTGCGTTGCTCTTGCGCTAAACGGCCCTTTACCCCACCCGCAAGGATCGGGGTTAGATAGCCGCCGCCAGCTTCACCGGGGGCTGGCGTCTCTGAAAGGATAGTATCTGCGATTTTTTCCCATATGGGTTTTTCCCTCCCCGTGGTGCTCAGCGCCTGCCGTCGGACGTCGCGGTCTTCAACTCGCTTCGTTACCCGAATACGTTGTTCTGCCGGAGTCTCACCAATCATTCCAGGAGCTTGCGTCCCCATTCGCAAAAAAGGAGCGAGCTGCTGGCGCTGCCCCCGGAATTGCAGCGCCCCTTGCGCCTGGGCAAGCGACTGCATCAGGGGGGCAGCGAGCATACCTCCACCCGGTATGCTCTGGAGGGCTTGGACGATCCCTTGAGCACCGGTAAAAGGCGTCATCGCCGCCCCGCGGGCAACGCCGCCAGCGGCAACTCCCGCCGCTTGGCGCCACATTCCCGGGCCGCGCTGCATAAACTGAGCTCCAGGCATCGCCGCCTGCATGAACCCCTGGGCGAACCCACCCCTCGCCTGGGCCTTCTGCTGGATATCTTGGGCTTGCCGGGCCTTTTCGTTCATCCCCCCGTAGGCGCGCTCGAGGGACCGGATGGTCTTCTCGACCCCAGATGACTCCTTTTGGACCTGTTTGAGTTGGGCGGCGAGCTTCTTGTAGGCCCCGCTCCCCTTGTCCCCGGCCTGGACCATCGCAGACGCGACTTTGACCTGTTCGTCCGCGAGCTTTTTGAGCGCGGCCTCGAGGCCCATGGTCTCTTTGGCGACGGCCCGGGTGGCCTTTGACCCTTCGCGCCCCAGCTTCTGGGCGTCTTGCCCGGATTTCTGGAACCCTTTGGTCCTCGCGTTGACAACGAGGTCGGTTCTGACTTCAGGCATCGACGTCGTCCTCCTCGTCTAGATCGGGGACGCGGCCTTCTGCGATCTCTCGCTCCCATTTGTCGATCAACGGATCGTCCGTGTAGTCCTCGCCGCCCTCGCCCTCGAGGATCTTGCCGATGCTGTCGAGCTGCTCGGCGATGTCGGCCTGACGCTGCGGTTTGGCGCTGTCGTACTCATCGAGCAGTTGGCCTTGGGTCAGCATGAGATCAGCGTACATATCGAGCAGGTGTTCCGAGACGGAGCGCTGCTGAAAGAGGTGGTGGTTGGGGGGGAGCCCGTACCGCTTGGACCACCATCGTTCAATCCCCGCCCTACCCGACTCAACCTCCCGCTTTGCCCGGCGCCGGAGTCGGGCCCCATCCGAGAAAAAAGTCCTCGTGCTCCGCAGATCGAGCAAAGATGGCGCTCACGATGCCGGGATCGCGAAGAGCTCGGAGATCCTCAGCCCACTTTGGCCGCTTCACGATCGAATAGCTCAAGTGAGCGAGCATGAGGTTCCGCCCGACTGCCTCTTCGCTGAAGGCCTCCATACTGAGGCCCCCGTGGTACCGGGCTCGCATGATTTCGACGCCCTGACGGTCCCCGAGCGTAAGGATCTTGTCCGTGAACGTACCCCGCCAGGTCTTCCCGCGGGCGTCTTTGTAGTCGAAATCGAAGGTGTACTCGACCTTCCCGCGGGGATCGTCCGGGTCTTCCTCGGGGGCGGTTTCGGTGGCGAGGGACGCGTCCGCCTCTTCTTTGAGGTCCTCATCGGTGGGGATGTGGCTGGGGCGGAGTTGTTCGGCGATGGAATCGGACACGGGAGGCCTCCTGAGATTGGTCTCCCCACCCTGCGGTCAATTCCCGGTCGTGTCCAGATCCGAGGCTAAGCCTGAGGAAAAAGGACCCCAGGCTTAGGCGGGCGTCTGCTCGGTCTCAGCCTCGTCCTTTGCGCGGGTGGCGACGAAGGTAACATCCTCGCCGGTGGCCCCGCGGGAGTCGATCGTGTAGTTGCGGCTCGCAATCTTGACGCCGGTGACGACGGCGATGTTCTTGCTCGTCTTCGAGTCCTGAATGGAGGCCGTGAGCTCACCTGACAGCAAAACGTTTCGGAGGTGTTCTTCAGCCGATTTGCCCTTTTTCGGCATGTAGCCTGCGCTCACGAGGGTCTCGCCAACGAGCCGAAACATGCCGGCCGTGAAGGTGTCGACCTGGTACCCGGTGACCACGTGCTCTTCGGTCTCCATGTTGTCGAGCACGTCGATCGGCTCGAATTGGTAGCTGTCGCCGAGGCTCACCCGGCGGCAGTAGCCCACCTTGACGCCGTTGAGTGACAACCGCGCCCGGATGCCAGTGAGAACTCGTCCTTTGATGCCCATGGTGGGACCTCCGCCGGGGGTTGGATCAGCCGGTGACCAGGTGGATCGTGGTGGGAACGAAGTTGATGGGGATCACGGGAGCCATCTCGACCGCGACTTCCAAGACGTCGAGCGTCAAGTCGAGCGAAAGGGACCTGTAATCGGTCAGAGCCTCCGCGCCGATCAGCCCATCGAGGATGCCAATAGCGACGCCCTCGCCGGCCTTTTCGGTTCCGGCGAACTCCTTCTTGCCAACCACAAACTCCATGGCGGTCCGGAAGTTGTAGGCAGAGAAGTTGACCGCCTCGTTGACGCTCCCCTCGATGAACGCCAAGTTGGCCGCCTTGAGGTACGAGGTGATGTTTCGGACCCATCGGTGGCCGATATCCTCGCGCCGCTCGAGGAAGAGGAGGCCCGCTTGGATCATCTCTTCGGCATCGTCGGAGGGGTTCCAGCTCGAGTCCCGAGCGACGTCGAGCACGCTCGCATACTTGTTGGTGAGGCTGGTCCCCACCGGCGAGCCCGCCTGCATCCCGGCCACGAGGAGCGCAGTGAAATGGGGCTGGAAGGTGGTCCGCACGCCGGCCTTGTTGAACCGATCCATGGACTCGGCCACCACCCGGACGTGCCGGCTGTTGAGGGCCAGGATCTGGGTCTTGATCTCGGTCTTGGTCGGGGGCGCGGTCTGGCCGGCGTTCTGGATGCCCACAACGGTGTCGCGCTCGTTGCGACCGGCCCCACCCATGTAGGCGCAGTGGGCCTCGCAAGCCGCGTGAACCGCAGGATCGGACGACACCGGGACGACGGTGTTGATCCGGAGCGTCCGGAGCAGGTTGAGCCCTGCTTGCCAATTTGCCTGTTGGGTGGTCCCCTCCCCGCCCCCGGCGAGGAACACCGGCGCCGCCGTGTTGCTCAGCGCTCCGCCCGTGGTGCCGGCGGCGAGCGCCACCGTCACGAGCTGGCTGTTCAGGGTGACCCAGGTGATCATCTCGTAGAGATCGGCCGCGAACCCGGGCTCTGCCGGGCTAAAGCAATCGACGGCCGACACGGCCGTGTCGAGATTGTCGGGGTCAAACGAGATGGTGCCTGTCAGGAGCGTGCACTCAAACCCATCGGTGCCGACCGACCGGGCGTTGAAATAGTCGGCGAGCTTCTGGAGGGTGTTCTGGATGGAGGCCTGGCTTTTGGCCGCCTCCGCCGAGGCGGTCAGGGTGCGGGCTGCGGCGACGTCGCCGACCACGATAGCCGTAATCGTGGAGAACAGAGCCGCACCCGGTACCGGGGTGGTACCGTTCAGCGCCAGCGTCTCGGTCAGGATGGCGCCCGTGACGCCCGTGCCCACGAGGATCACGTCTTCGGTACCGGCGGCGTCGAGGACGATGGTGACCGCCGAGCCGCTGACGAACATCGCCACGCCCCGGACCAGGCCGCCCACGGGATCGGCGCCGGCGGATACGGCGAAGACTACTGCCCCTCCGCCGGAGGCCTGGACGGAAACGGTCCCCGCGATCGTGCCGGAGATCTCGACGCCGAGAACGTCACCGGCGGCGTAGGTCGCGGTGCCCACCTGGGCAGCCGTTCCGTTGAGGACGAAGACCTCCCGGATCACCGCACCAGCTCCCGTGAGCCCGTAAACGGTCACAACCTGACCAACGTCTCCGCCAGCGTTCGATAGGACCTCGATGGTTCCGGGGGCCGCGAGGGGGGTGGTGAGATCGCCGTCGAGCCCCCCGACGTCGCGGGTAGCGTCGCAGGACAAATCGCCGGCGGTCTCCACAAGGGCCGTCACCGTGTCCCAGGCGTCCGCGTCGGAGCCGTCGTAGGTGAGAGTCAGGAGGTCGTCACCACCGAGGTCGTCGACCGTTTCGATGAGGTCTTCGAAGGTAATGACCAGGAGCTTGCCTGTGAGGGGGGGAGTGGCGGTAGTGATGGAAATGTTGATCTGCTCGGTGTGGGCCCCGTAGTCCTTGGAGGTCCAGGTGAGCGCGTCTCCCTGGGCGTTCGGTAGCGTCGCGGCGCTTTGGGTAGCCGGGTTGACTTTGACGGGGATCACCAGCTGGGCGCCCCCTTCGATTTCTTCGTCGCTCGAGGGAGTGAAGACAAACGGGATCGCCTCGAGTAGATCGCCGGAGCGGAACAGCTCGTCCTCTTTGCCCGGACGGGTGATGCGCTCGAGCTCGCCGGCTGAGGTCATCTCGCCCACGGGCTTCCCACCCTGGCACGTCCCCAGGACGGCCACGATGCCCGAGGCCCCAAGCCCGATGGACTCGAGAGCGGCCGCGTTCACTTTGGAGTAGGCGCCCGGGATGGAGGTCAGGATCCCATTGAAGAAGAGGGTAGTGGCGGCCATCGAAAGTTCTCCCTACGCGGTCTACTTGGTGGGTTTGCGATCGAAGTCAGCGAGCTCTTTGGCCCAGGAGACCATCGGCATCGGCTTGAGGTTCTGGCGCCGGGCGTGGGACTTGAATCCGGCGAGCTGGTCCGGCTTGCGACCGGCGAGTTGGAGGAAGACCTCGAGGCGGACGCCACCCGGGGTCGCCTTCGGCTTTGCAGCCTTGGGGGGCTTCGACTCTTCCTTTTTGGGAGCCGGGGGGAAGGACGGCGGGGAAGAGTCCCGTGGACCCCCCTCGGGGAGCTCGCCTTCGGGCAGCCCTTCCACCTCGGGGGTCGGCTCAGCCTGGAATGGAGTGTCTTTCTGTCCCTTAGCCTTAGACATCGCCATCCTCCACGTAGGGGGTCACCTGGGTTTTGACGTCCCCAACGTCGCTGTTGCTGCCTGTTTTGTCAACGTGTATGCCGGCCACCCGGAAGGCCTTCCGGAAACGGCTGTCGGCGTCCACCTGTTCGAACTCGCTACGAGTCGTGAAGGTCAGGACCCGGGCGAACAAGTGGGCCGGGATGTACCGGGGATCAGGGATCAGATCCGCACCGGAGAGCCGGTAGCCGTGGAGCCCCGCGTCCACGAGCGGCGCCGCGCTGATCATCGTTTTGAGTGCCTCGTAGTTGTAAATCGTATGCTCGGGGTGCTCGGTGTAACAGAGGATCTGGTAGGTGTGCTCCCAGATCGCCCCTTCCACGTCCGCGCCGTCGAGCTCGTCATCCTCATCGTCGATGATCCCCGCGTCGTCACCGAGATAGGTTTCGGCTTCCGCCTCGTTGCCCAACACGATGGCGTAGAGCGGGAAGTCGTCATCCTTGCGGGCATAGTGGTGCTTGACGTGCGGGGGCTTGGCGGTCCACACGTCCCGGACCTGCTCGAGCTCGGCGCTCGATAGGTCGTAGCCCCGAAGGATCGTGTCGAGCCGAGTCGGATCGGCCGTGATGATGTCGATCCCCGTTGAAATCATCTGGTAGAGCAATCGCTGGATCATCCGCCCGCTATTCCTTTCGCATAAGCCTCAAAGGCCATGGGAGCTATCTGACCTATGTACTCTCCGACCTGTTTGGCAAACCCCTTGCCTGGCGTCGAGGGTCGGATCCAAGGGCTCGATCCGACGCCCGCCCCAGACCCGTCGACCGAAATCATCCGGAAGGTGACGTACTGCGATCCGGTTCCTTTTTCTTTGCGGTATTTCTTTTCGAGCCGCACCATGCCCGCGTAAATGTCGACGGCGTGATATTTTTCGAGTTTCGGGACCAAATCTTTTTTGAGCCGTTCCCCCCACTTCGTGGGCTCGCCCGGCTGGCTTGTGCTCTCCTCGAGCCTCCCCGCTAACCTGTAAATCATCCTACCGATTTTGCCGGCCTCCTCCCCGAAAGGTGTACCCATTGCAGCCCCAATCGTCCCCGTAGTCTCCGGAGTCCCGTGACGGAACGGGATCGCCCGGAAATAACCATCTGGGCTCATCGTCTCATCGGCATTGCGTTTATACCGCTGGCGCTTCCCAGGGCTTCCCGGAGGGGCCACCGGCACGTCTGGACCGAGGAGGGTGTCGTGGAGGTCCACTTCGTCCATGCCTTGTTCGATCAGATTTGGGAGCACCCCCACAAGGGATATCGTCGCTGTTGATCCCTCGCGTACTACCGGTTCGATCCCATCGAGGTAATCTCGCCGAGATGAATGAAGAGCTGCTCCAGCTATTCGGATCCACTCAGCTTGAGCTCTGTCAGCGAGGTCATCTACGACGGCTTGGACCGCCTCCTCGGACAGCAGCCCGAAGATTTCAGGCGGGACCATCTGGTCCAGATTGGTGACCTCAATCACCGATCAACCACTCGAGCTTCACCAGCGCTTGGACGGGCAGCGGGGTGGGGGTCCCGACCGGGTCGGTCGTCTTGAACTTCACGATGGTATTGCGGAGCGAGTGGGGGTTGGTCACGACCCGCCAGGTCGGATGACAAAGGTAGTGGGCGGATAGGGTTGTGCCTTTTGACGGGGCGTTGCCACCCGTCCAGTTGACCACCCCCACAACCAGGTTGAAGTGGGTCCCCTCGACGAACACCGTGATTTCGGACCGCAGCAAATTGACCCCCGCCGTGGGGTACTTGAAGGTGGTCGTACTGGTCCCGTCCGCCTCCAGGAGCTCGAAGTAGGCCGTGAGGGCGTCGAGATTCACGATTTGGTCGTAGTAGCCGAGCACGTTTTCGGCCCGCACGGAGATATTCGCCGAGCCCTCGAGGTGCCGTCGGACTTTGTCGTAGGGGATGTCGGTGAGGCTGAAGCTGCTCATGATGGCGCTGATACCGCCGGCGTCGACCAGGAGGCTCGCCTGCAGGTCGTTGAGGGCCCCGAGCTTGTCCGGGTTCACCACCGCGGCCGCGGGGGCGAAGAAGATAAATCCTGTTCCGCCGCAGAGGGAGCAGGTGGGGTCCGGCTGATCCGACTGGGTGTTGGCCGACCTACAGGGGCACCACGCCGAACGCTTCCACGCTACCCGATAGCCCTTGGTCTCGATGGCGAGGGTGAATTCGTCCGGCCTGATGTCGACGCGACGGCCAGTTTCCTTGAGCCCCTCGGGGAGCCGGACGGCGCCGGCGGATTTCGTGAAGGTCGGCATAGCCTCAGACCGAGATCATCCGCAGACCGCGGTAGTACTTCTCCATAACCGGCAATTTCTCTTTAATTTCCTTGCTGTACTGAATCAAACGCGAGCCGTAACCACTTGATGTTGCTGAGGAAGTTGTGTTGAAGCTTTGACTTAGGCCGTCAATTCCGATCGACTGACTCGCGATACCGGCGCCGCCCAGCAAATCGCCGGCGATGTTCAGCGGTCCGAAGCTCGCGATCTTGCCCACGAGCTCGCTGACATCAGCGGGGACCCGGTCAGAATCGACGTCGGGATAGGAGACGCTATCGGGCTCGGAGCCGGCAGCCCACCCAACACTCCCCGGCGGCGGGTAGCCAAAACCGGCCGTGTAGGCGATCCGGAAGACGTCGGGGACGAACTTGGCGCCGCCATGGAACAGGGGCCACCACAACGAATTCTGGCCGAGCATGGTGATCCCGGATGCGCCCGGCCCGGGGATGAGCTGAATCTGCCCGCTGTGCCGCTGAAAGCTGATCCAGTCCTTCGAGAAGTCGTTCCCGGCGCCGCTACCCGGGAGGACCATCGAGATACTCTCGACCGAGATCACCGGCGCCTTGAACGTCTTGAGGAAGACGAACTTGTCAAAGTCGTCCACGTAGAAGTCGTGGCGCTCCTCGAGAATAGTGGTGCGCTTGATGGTCACGTCGAGGCGCCGCTCGAGCCACGCGACCGCCCCCTTGATGAACGCCACGTAGAGGCTATCCGGGTACGGCTGCCCGGTGTCGTCCGTCAGATCGATCCCGAAGAGGAAATTGGTCTTCAGGTCGTCGATCGAGACGATATCGAGCGCGGCATCCTGCTCGCCTGGAAGCGGATCGGAGAAACTGCCGTCTACCGGGGTCACCGAGTCGTAGAGCCGGTACTTGTACCAGTAGCTCGCGTTTCCCTCGGTGTCCTCGTAGCGGTACGTGGTCTCCAGGGCCACCAAATCCAAGCGGGTCAGCGCCGTCGTGATCTCGACAAAAGGGCCACCCTCGCCTGAGGTGCTCCGATGGATTTGGATTTGGTCGTAGCCGGCGGCTATCTGATCGGTGATGTCGTCAATGGTGATGACGATCTCGATGGGGACGATGGGGCCGCAAGATCGGTCAGCCATGAGAGCCCCCTATCGGCTAGGTCCAGGTAGCGATGTTTTGATTCGGCGCATCGGGTACGGTCCGACTTTCGTCGATACCAGTAGACTCAATTTTCAGCCAAACTTCCATCTCTTTGGTGAGCTCGAGGATGAAATACCCGGACGTGTTTGTAGACGTGTGGGCTATCCGGTCGCCCACCTGAACGGAACCGCTCACCTGAGGGGTCACCGCGTACGCCTCGACGCACGCGCCGGCGATCACGACCCCAGCCGTGTCCCTCAGGGTCCCGTAGACGGCGCACAAATCGGCCGAGCTGGGGGTAGGGGTGACGAAGCCGGTCCCGACGAAGTCCTCGGTCGCGTCCGCGGTCACCACCAAGGGCTCGGGCGTCGTGAACGAGAACAGGTCCTTGATGATCCGCAGCTGGTAGGTCGCGTCGTCCAAGGCAACGACATAGTCACCATCCGTGTCGGTGACGCCCCTGGTGAGGAAGGTGGTGTTGAGGGAGTCGTAAATTGAGACCTGAGCTCCGGGGATTGAAGCCCCCCCAGTGTCTTCGACGTGGATAGTCACCTGGCGGGCGCCGGTAGGTACGGTCACATTGTCGAGTTGATCGCTCAAGGTCTCTAACGTGTCGCTGTCCGCCCCTCGGATTGCCAGCTCGGTGGCGTCGAGGTCAGTTGTGGCCAGCGGGTCCTCTGCATTGATCCGGTGCTCGCCACCGCCGCAGACCGTGGTCGCGCTGGCCTCAGTGAGGTTGTCGGTCATCGTGTAATGAGCGGTGCCGCCGTCCTTGCCGTTGCTCGCGGCGGCCGGTAGCGCATAGACCCACTGGCCCGCCTGGGTGTGCGCCGCTTCGGGCCAGGCCACTGGGCTCGCTTGCCAGGTGTCGTCATCGGCGTCCCAAAACTTCCCATCGTCGGCGTCATCGCTTTCCAGGCGAACAACGGCGTAGATGGTCCCGGTCGCGTGCTGGCTGCCATCGCTCGCAAGGTGAACGGCTGCCATCAGGTCTTTGATCGTGTTGGCGATGATCACTGAATTCTCCTCGGGAGGGACATTGCGGCGATGGCGCTGCCCGCCGGCGCTTCATCATAGTCGACCTCGAAATACAGCTCATAGCCTGCGCGTTCTGTACTGAGAAGGTAGACACCACCCGCCACCGCTGTTTTTTGGGTGAGCCTGACGCCATTGGGATCGCGGGTAGCGTCTCGCCATGCAGTTGCCCACTCGGGCTTCAAGCTGAAGGTGTGCCAGCCGGTAGTGGCGTAGAAGTGCTCAGGCGGTGATGGATCGCCATCGAAGTCCACATCCTCTTCACCGCATCCCGGTATCGGGTGCCCTGCCCAATTTTGCTCTAAGTATCGGGATTGGTTCCAACAGGCAGATCCAACTTGGGGGGTGAAGTTGGAGGTACCTTCCACCCAAGCATTTGCGTTGGTTACGATATGAGCCACAAGCGGCACCGACGAAGAAGCTGTAGACGCGTACGCTACCAGTTTCAACGCTGTGATAGTGCCTGCGGGGATAGCTCCTATTGTCGCAATGCGAACCAGACCCCTGTAGGAGTCGCCGTTGCCGGTATAAACGGTGCTGCTTCCACCGTGGTTGTCATTGTTTGCTGCGATTAGGGATGTGTCTTCGAGGTCTGTCGTCCCCGTGATCTGCACGGTCGGGTCAATCGTCACCGGGTAGACCGCGCCAGCTAAGGCGTCTTCGTTCACCTCGATCACGATCACCGGCAACCCAAGCGGCGTGTCGAGCCCGCGCCACATCGTCACGCCAACCGCGTTCTCCTCCGCGTCCATGCCCCACGGAGCCGGCAAGGTCAGGCGCTCATTGCCGAGCGGCCCGAGCACGGCCGCACCGCCGTTGCGGAACACCAGCGACAGATGGGGCGGGAGCTTGACGGAGAAGCGGAACCGGGCCGGGTGACCCGGCTCCCGTAGCACGATTTCTTTTGTGAGCTTGTGCGCCGAGTCGATGTAGCGGAGCGTGGTGTTCTTCCACAGCCCGCGCCAAGCGTAGCGCGCACCCTCGGCAATGGTCTCCGGGTTGGGCGTGGTGCCCATCGGTCGGAAGTTGACCCAAAACGCCGGACGGTCAGCGAGACGCATCCCGACCATTGCCGGGTTGTCCGGATCTCGCGTGTCGCCGAAGAACGTTTGAAGCGCTCCCGCCTGGCTCGTGCGCTGAAAATCGAAGTTGCCGTCCCAGTCATCAGGCTTGCGAGTGGCCTCGGCTATGAGGGGTGCGGCTGGGATGAAGCCGTGGTGGGGAGTTCGAAAGTTCGTCCAGTTGCGGATCACCCGCTTACGACGGCGCCCTTCGATCGGGGCGTCGGTCCAGTGCTGGGCGCGTCGAATCATCCGCTAGACTCCAGGCCTAGTGCCCCCGCCGCTCGTGCCGATCGAGGCGCTTCTCTAGCCGCCCCCGGGCCTCGTTGGCGTTGACTTTGTCGGTGATGACTTGCTGCTTGAGCAGCTCGAGCCCCGTCTCCTGCGAGCCCGTGATAGTCGTAACGTCGCGCATGTCGTCGCCGTGAGCCTTCTCGATCTCCGCCTCGGCTGCGATTCGGGCCGCCGTTTCGACCGCCGCCTCTGCATCGGTGGTGAATAACCCATCCCCGAATTGCCAGAACACAATCAGCACGGACGCGACCCCGCCAGCGATCCCGAGCCAGGTCCCGATCGGTTTGCCGACCTTCTTGGGTAGCGGTGCCGTCACCGGCCGCCGCTTGTCGTGCGCGTCGAGTAGGTCGCTGATCTCGGCTGGAGTCACTGCGCCGCCGCCTCAACCGCCCCCGCGTGGAGATCGTCCAAGCAATCCTGGATCCTTGCGGGCATCACAGCACCGCCGCACGCCCACGCCTCGCGGGCCTCAAAATTTATCTTTCGCATCTTGCTCAACGACGGCGGGACCTCGGCGCCGTCTTCGGCATAGACCTTGGTCTCCGGGTGCCGCAGCTCCCCGCCGATCGGGTACCACGAAACGACCAGCGCACAGCTGGGGTCATCCCCCACCGCTTGGATCTCATCCAGGCACGTCTTGTCGGCGGTCAGGAGCAGCGCGTCGGTGATGGGCGCCGGGGGGAGGGTCGCCCTCTCGTAGGTCTCGCCGTCGTCGTTGAGCAGATACACACCGCCCCCGCCGACAGAGGCGGCGGCCAGGAGCGCGGCCAGGGTGGTCAGCTTTGCGTTTGCCATGGTGTGCTCCTAGAGTACGGTTATGCCATAATCCTCAACTGTGTGCATTCGCCACTCCACAGTCTGGGATGTGATAGCCCCAAAGTCAGTGTCGGACGTGATTGAAATGTCCAAAGTGTCTGGCGTAGTGCCGGACTCCGCGCACGAAAACGAAATGGTCAGTCCACACCCGCCGCTGCTGTCAGCGCAAGACTCGGTGCCGGCCGCCGGGGTGGCGAACCCCTCTTGGATATCACAGGTGACGGTGCCGGCTTTGTTCACGGCGCTGAATGTCGCCATGCCCTGAGCTGTTGCGAAGTCGCCGCCCCCCCCGCTCTCTACTGTCCACACTGCATACCAGATCGTTCCGTGGTTGTGGCCAGACTGGACAACGCCAACGTTAACGAAGGCAGTTGCAGTATTGTCGGGGAGGGCTTTTTCTTGGCCACCCCAATCGTGGCCGTTAGCGGGTTGGAGCTCTAGCGAACCTGTTGTAGTCTTCAATGCCCTGGTGACGGTCAAATCCCCGCCCACAACGAACGCCCCATCCGCCCCCTCGATCAGCGTGGCAAACGGGTCCCCTGCGCTGTTGGTGATGGATAGTTGGATATCGCAAAGATCGTGTTTGGGCTGGAGATAACAGGTCCCACCGGTCGTGTCACAGTCGGCCACGACGTACCCGCCGGCCCCGTAGTAAATCAGGATCGCGGCGCCCACCGAATCGCAGGTCTCCTCGTTCCCGGTCGCGGCCGTCCAGTGGATACCCTCAATCAGCGTTGCTATGTCGGTGAGCCCACCGCCGTACACGATAGCGATGATCAACTCATCCCCCGCCCCATCCAGGTAGTCGTCGCAAATGATCTGCATGGTGCCGAGGCCGGCGCATTCCCAACGGTCGCCTCCGATCCGGGCGTCGCCGGCTGAGGCTTGGGACCAAGCGTTTGCGCCGAGGATCGAGGTGTTGGCGGGGGCGGCGTCGGTGCCCATGGCGGGGCCGAGCTGGAGAGAATCGAATCCGGTCATGGCGTAATTCATCAAAAGGAGGTCACCTGTCTCTTTTGATTCTAATAGGGTCCGACTCGCAAAACCGACCCTGTAGTCGGCTCCCGCGAATACGTGTGTGTCGCTATTCACCTTCAATGCAGTCAAGTTACCAGTTACGTCCAAAGCCATCACATCCGTCACCGCAGCCCCGCCCGCAAGCGTCACACCCGCCGCGCCGTCAGGGTAGAGGGCTGGGTGTGTGGCTGCTTCTGGGCCGAAGGTGGCTTGGGTTAGGTCATCGGCTGCGTCATTCGAGAAATAGATTTTACCGTCCGCGGTCGCCCACATTTCCGTTCTGTTATCAAAACGAAATGATGCTGCGTCGCCGGCTTCGACACTTGAGCCCGCGATCATCGAACCTGTGATGAGCGCCGTACTTTCCCCACGGAAAACCCCGGACACCGTAGTGTCGCCATGCACATGCAGAATCCCATCCGTCCCCCGCACAATCACCGTATTAGTGTTGTCCGAAGACACAACGGTCAGGTGAGCAACAGTCCCCACGGTCGGGTAAAACATTGTCGTTTCACCTACGACGGTGACCGCGTTCAGCCCCAAAGCAGCGGCCAAGCCATTTACGGCTGCGGCGATGTTGACCACGCAATCGGCGTCACTCCCCGCCGAGACACATTGGTAGTCAATGCCCTCGGTTAGGACCGTCGTGGTCGATACCCCGTCGTGGTCGATGGTCGTGAAACTCAAAGTGTCGGCGGCCGTGTTGGCCTGCGTGACTCCGGTCAAGTCGTTGTTGCTGCTAGACGGGATAACGTGCCAATCCGTGCCGTCGTTATTGGCTGCAGCAATCCCAGGAAACGGATGCTTGGTGCCGAGGAATGAGATGGGGGTTGGGGCGGCGTCGGAGGCCATGGCGAGTGGCGGGTATATGTCGTTGACGTTGAGGAGGTTGTTATCGTCTATGTTGAGGCTCGTATAAATGCTAGCCAGTGTGGGGGCAAGACGAAGACGGAGTTGGGTGTTGACGCGAAAATTCAACAGGTTCGTTCCACCGTCGATGTAGTCGAGTTTGTCATCGAACGTGAGCTTGAAGGCGCCCATGTCAATATCAGCCTTCGCCAGGATCGCCCCATCCGTCCCGTTGTCCGACGTGGCGAAAGCACCATCAGCCGCTATGCTGTCCGTGATAGCAGTAGACAGGCCCCAGGTGCCGCACTGGTCCGGCTCGATGCCGACCTTGGCCGCAACTGCGCTCGCACTGGCCCCGCTCACCGCTTCGATGGCGACGGCTAGAGCTATGGCGCAAACGTCGTTGCTGGTGAGGCAATCAAAGTCCACGCCTTCGATCAGCGTGGCGACCACTACACCGTTGACCGTGATCTTCACTTCGTCCGCGGCTGCGATCGTGTAGTCGCCCACCGTGATGGACTTCTCGTCCATACCCCCGGCGAGGA
>SDBV01002021.1_pt1 | contig 30371 bp, 27 predicted proteins | sample 2277081 | NCBI WGS metagenome assembly SDBV01 (sample SAMN10402039, study PRJNA504765) | marine sediment metagenome | isolation source: marine sediment core GS10_PC15, 223 cmbsf | place: Arctic Ocean: Southern Knipovich Ridge | collected 2010
TTGATACGGTAACCAGCAGTGTTCCTCTGCTGAATCCGAACCGATCATGGAGCATACGAAAGAATGAGGTGACTGAGTCAAAACCCTTTGAGAGACCGCCCGGTTTAGTTACAGATTTGTCGGGTTCTGCCTCTTCGGGAGGTTCCTCCTCGAGAGGAGGCGAAGCAGCATAGTCTTCTGTCGATTCCTCTGGTGTCTCTTGGGCTGGTTTTGCGGCTGATGGTTTTGATCTTAGCTTTGCTACTCTGAGCAGACTGGCGGTCTCGCTTGAATCACTCTTGACTTCATCTGGTTCACCCGGAAGCGCTGTTTCCTCACCAGCGAGTTCGTGCAGTGATTCGACGCTTTTTTTTAAAAGACCTTTGGGAGGTCTGCCAGCCCGTCTTTTAAGTGTACCAATTTTTACGAGAAGCCCCATTTATTTGACAATACCTAGTTCTTCAAATAGCTTTCTGTAGACTTCGAAGTATTCAGATTTGGCAAATTCCTCAATCTTGTCTTCGGGCAGCGACTCCAGCAGTTGATCCATGTAGGAAAGTACGGTTTTGATATCATTCCGTAATGAGCCCGGAAGTGTTTGGACCGCACCCATATCCACCTCCTCTGCCTGCTCCACCTCCTCTGCAGAGATTTCTCCTTCCGAGACAGGAGCTTCTGTCAGGTCGACGGCGTCATCCGCCGGTTCATCTGAGGGAAGCTCTTCCAGAGCTTCAAGCTCATCTTCGATGTCCAGGGGCCCCAACTGAAGCTCTTCGCCTTCTTCTGTTCCTAATTCCGGTATTTCCTCAACACCACCCTCTGCTACTCCGAGGTCTACTTCTATATCCTCTTCGGGTATATCCTCTTCGGGCAGCTCCAATGATATTTCCTCAACATCTTCGACCGGCTCTTCTGGGGCTGCCAGCTCCTCCAGTTCGATCGGCTCCTCCAATTGCAGGCTTTCTGCAACCCCCGGCTCTTCTTCCGTTTCGACGGCGTCTTCCGTTTCGACGGCGGGAAGTTCGAAGGAAATTTCATCCACCTCTTCCTCCAATTCCCCTAGTTCCTCCAAAGACTCCACCCCGCATGCTTCAGCCTCGGCTGGAAGGGATATTTCTTCAAGCCCTTCCTCTTCGGGCAATTCGATTGAGATAGCATCGTCCAACGGCGGAAGAGCTTCTTCAGCTTCCAGATCAACGAGCTCTTCTTCCGTTTCGACGGCGTCTTCCGTTTCGAGGTCGGGCAGCTCGAGAGAGATTTCTTCTTCTTCCAGCAAAGGGAGGGCCTCATCGGTCTCTAAGTCGACAAGCTCTTCAGCGATTTCCTCAGCTAAAACCTCCGGAGACTCGGCAACTGTCGTGTCCTCCGCCTCGTCTAAAAGCTCTTCCATAACTGGGAGCTCGACTTCCTCAGTTTCCAAAAGATCTTCGGCTTCTATTGGTAGGGGAATTTCCTCGGGGCCCTCCTCTTCCGGTAGTTCGAGAGTGATCTCTTCACCCTCCAACTCTAAAAGCTCCTCACCGACACTGATCTCCCCGCCAAACTCTTCGATATCGTCCTCGATTGTCGGGATCTCGAGCTCTTCGGTTATAGCGGAGGATTCCTCCTCTACAGACAGTGATGTATCTTCTGCGACTTCTTCCGTAATATCAGCGGTGTTAAGAATGTTATCCAGCTCATCACCGGTAAGGGCGATTGTCTCGTCTTCTTCCTCATCGAAAAAGCCTTTCGCCTCGGCTTCGACAGGTTGAACGTCGACCCCAGCTTCTTCTACAACCCTTACAGCAGGCTTGCGAAGCAAAGTCAGTTCTTTTTTCAGCTCGGCCAGCTCGTTTTTTATTTCAAAAAGTTCCTTCTCTATCTTTTCGAGCACGGCGCTTCTGTCGGCGTCTCCGGAGGAACCTGCGCCTGCGATATCACCGAGACCTCCAAAATCTTCGTCGATGGAGGTGCTGTCGGAAAGGGCTACTTCGACCTCATCCTCTTCATCAGCTTCTTCAGGGCCAAGCTCCGGCAACTCCGGGGGAATATCTTCATCCTCGATACCGTCATGCTCTTCGAGCTCGCTGAGAAGCTCTTCCTCTTCCTGTGTCAGCATTTCTTCTTCGCCTTCAGCAGAAGTCTCTAAATCGTTGCCCAGATCGGAAAGTGAACTCTCTGTAAATTCCTCAAGAGATTCTTCTACCGTTTCCGGCTCGGATTTTACCCAGACTCCGTACTGTTCCAGTTCTCCCTCTTCCGCTTCAGATGGAATATCGATTGAAGAATCGTCGTCTAATAGATCATCTTCGATATCAGGGAGGGAATCAGAATCTAAATCGAAATCGTCCAGGATATCTGTCCCCTTGTCTTTATCACTGGCCATATTAATCTCCTAGGAAAAACTATGCGTTATCCATATTATCGGTACAGGTTGGGCCCATTTTATCCTAATATTCAAATTTAATACTATGGTCTTACCCCTGTCAACAGCCTTCGGACGCTTGATGCTTCGGCCTCCCCACTTTAGATCTTGCCGCTGCTAGCAATCCCCATTGGGCCGATAAGCTTGGATTCAAGGATGTCTTATAGCTGGCCGTAGATCTTAACTGATGAGACTTTTCCGTCTGTTTATTGCTTTATATATCGGGCTGATATTCAGTTTTGTTTCAACGATTTTTTTCGGGCAGGCCGGTGTGAAAGAGTATGATACCCTCACGGAGTATAGAGAAACTCTGGAGAGTAACATCTCCGAATTGAGGGCTCTCAACTGGCGTTTGAATCAGGAATTTAAAAACCTCGGTACCGACCCGGATAAGATTAGACTACTTGCAAGGGAACTGGGATATTTCGGATCCGAAGAACGGGTTGTACGACTCGTAAACTTTCCAAAGAAAAGCAACTTTCATGAAGTAGGGAAACTGTTGAAGAAGGATTTTCGGTGGAATAGAAATATGTTATATATACGGATAATGAACATACTTCTCCCGCTACTCTTCTTCATCGCATCGGGAATTTTTTGGAGAGCGTTGCGACGTGGTCATTAAACGCTCGGATCCGGGATCGAGCGAAACGATCTATCGCGTTCTATATGATGGCGGTGTCGCCATTATGCTATGTGATACCATCTATGGTATCCTCGGACTTAGTCCTCAAACGAATTCCAGAATAAGTGCGATCAAGGGAAGGGATTCGCAAAAACCATTCCTCTCCCTTATCTCTGATGTCTCCTGGCTGGAACGATTCACCGAGATGGCTATGCCGGGCCCACTCCGCGAGTATTGGCCGGGTCCGTTAACGCTTGTTTTCCCGTCAAGAGGGGGTGGAACCGTCGGATTAAGAGTTCCTGAGGACGCTTACCTTAGAGAGCTTGTTGAGAGACTTGATACACCTGTCAATTCGACGAGCGTGAACCGGGAAGGTGAGCCTCCAATGCACAGCATCGACGAGATCATCCGCCAATTTGAGCACTTCGTCGATCTGATCGTAGATTCGGGAGATGCCGAAGGCGCAGTGCCCTCAACTATCCTGGACCTGACTACAACTCCATTCAAGATAGTTCGGCAGGGCGCAGCGGGGGTCAGCCATATTATCCAAGAAGATCGATGATTCGATCCCTAGCCAGGTTTACGTTCAATTTGCCCGTGGATTTAAGATCAGCGACAACCTTCTTGAGAAGCCGGTCTAAGTCTTGCTCCCCCATGCTGCTATTCATGGCCAATATGTTTTGCTGCACCGTCTGATTTTTCTCCAGCGCATCCTTTATCTCTTCGTCTTTGTCCGCAATAAGTGTCTGCAACCCTCCCGCGTCCCTTTGACTCATAATGCGGGAAAGCTCATCACGATAGGGTTTCAGCAGACGCTCGCCTCGACTCTGCGTCTTTTCGATAAGTTCTGAAAGAAGCTGATCGTGGTTGCCCTGCCGGTCATCTTTTTCAATCCAGGTCGCCACCTGTCGAAAGGCATTCATGATAGTCTGGGCTTTTGTAATACGACTTTGGGTCATTGCTATCCACTGTTGCACCTCGCGATTGCCCTGAGCCTTGACTTCACTGCTTGCCTTGGGAACGGCTTTTTTGGGCACTCGCTGTTCAACGCGCTTTGCCTTATCCAGATTGCCGTCGTTGGCGGGCAGGTTTCCATTGATTATTTTCATTTCCCCTCCCTGCATTTCCGGAGTATGCTTACCGTCATTTCCATTCTTTTGGCAACTCATTATATGATAGGAAGTTAGTGTTTGTCAAATCGCCACATCCTTTTCATGCGTCAGTACAACTGATTGTTGCAATCAGTTGGATAAAATGGTAAATTGATTTGTCCATGTTTCGTGCTATAATCGGGCAAATGGAGTAATCAGTCTCGAGGAGGAAAGAGTCATGCGGAATTGCACAAAGTTTTGGGTTATTCTTGGTTTTCTTCTGGTGTTCTGCCAGTTAGCTGTCTTTTCCGGTGGAAAACCCGAACCTCCCAAGATTATTGATAGATCGGGGCCTCAATACCTTTCTCCTAACGGGGATGGGGTCAGAGACCAGGCTACCATCGAATTCACTGTCGAGCTGTGGGTAAATAGCACCGACGGCTACATTCCGGAAGCGCTGCTTCAGATTAAGGATCCCAGCGGAGTAGTCGTCAAGGAGTTCAGGAAAACGGAGAATACCGATCGAGGTTTTTTCGCCCGGCTATTTGGCGGTAACCAAAAGTTTTCCAAGGAGGGTTATTTTACCTGGGATGGCATGAGGGAAGACGGAACTATGGCCTCCGAGGGCGAATACGATTTCAATCTGGTAATTACAGATGCCTCCAACCAGCCGGTCGAGGTGACTCTTGAGAAGGCCTTCAGGCTGGATAACACCCCTCCAATTATCACGAAGTTGGTGGTTGATAGCCCCTTTTCTCCAAACGGAGACGGGAACAAGGACACCCTCAAGGTCATGCAGGAAGGCTCGGAAGAGGCTCTCTGGGTGGGAACGATCGAAAACCTTTCCGGCGTCGTGCTGAAAGAGTTTCAGTGGCAGGACAGCCGTCCAAAGGATTTTGAGTGGGACGGAACAGAGGAGGATGGCTCTCAGTACACGTACGAGATTTACCAGTACAGGTTATCCGGTACAGATTATGCCGGGAACACCTTCTCCCGTCTGGCAGATGGACAGATCGTTTTGGATCGGACGGAAACACCTATTGCTGTCGCTCTCGATCATTCTCATTTTTCTCCGAACGGTGATGGTATCAAGGACGTGGTCACGATCTCTCTGACCACGGAGATCACCGCGGGCCTGGCCAGATGGTCGGTGACGGTGTCAGATGTGAACGGGCCGGTCAAACGCAGTTTCGAAGGCAAAACAGACCCGCCAACTCAGTTGATCTTTGACGGAGCCGACGATGCAGGTGTTCTTCTTCCGGATGGAGAGTACTGGGTAACGTACAACACGGTGTACATCAAGGGAGACGACGCAAAAATCCAGACCATCGTAACACTGGACACCAAGAAACCGCAGATCAGTGTCTCCGTAAGCCATGCATACTTTTCTCCCAACGGCGACGGCAGCCAGGATACAACGGAGGTCGATCTAAAGGCCAACGAAATTGTTACGGTAGATGGTCGGATCCTGGGTCCGGATGGCAGCGTTCTGATCGAAGCCGCAGCTACGGATACCGCAGCCCAAATCACTTTTGACGGCCTCGAGCCCTCAGGAGGGCCAGTACCTGAAGGCGCCTACACGATCCAGGCTACCTTTACCGACAGGGCGGGAAACAGCACATCGGGAGAGGGGCAGATCGTGGTGGACGTAACGCCGCCGGAAGTCACCGTCAAAGCGGATCACACGGAATACTCTCCTGACGGTGACGGGTACAAGGATACCGTAACGGTTACGATGCAGGCATCCGAGCCAGTTATGGGGACGGCTCAAGTCATCGATCCGGCAGGTCGTCCAATAATTTCTGTCAATGTTTCTGAGACCTCGTCCGAGGAGGTGGTTCTCGACGAGCTTAAGGGCCCAACCATGCCGCTGGTAAATGGGACCTACAAGGTTACAGGAAGGCTCAGGGATCGCGCGGGAAACTGGGTTGAACCGGAGCCTCTGCTCATTACAAGGGACGACAGAATGACGCGGGTCGAGATTGCCCTTAGTGAGCTCAACTTTTCACCTAACGGCGACGGTGATCGGGATACGATTCGACTGGGAATCCAGGCGACCCTGCGGGACGGCATAAGTGAGTGGACTGTCACTGTTGAGGATTCTGTTGGACGGACGATGAAGTCTGTAAAGGGTAGCGGTGCCATACCCGAAAGCATCGAGTGGGACGGTGCGGTAAATGGCGGGGTGGCCCCCGAAGGATCCTACTCTGCGCGGGTCGAGGTGGAGTGGGCAAAAGGGGACAGACGTGAAGTGGTCTCCGATCCCTTCGTTCTGGATGTTTCGCCGCCGACTGTGAGTCTGACCACCACGTCCAGTCCCTTTGTTAAAAAGGACGGAAAGATAGAGGGGCAGACTTTCATAACGATTGAAGTCGACGATGTCAGCGGCGTGGAAGACTGGAGCCTGGATATTGTCGATAAATCCGGCGAGGTGGTGCGGAGCTACGAGGGCGAAGGGGATCCATCGGATAAGATTATCTGGGAAGGTGAGTCCGAAAGAGAGAGAGAATACGAGGAAGTCGAAGAGCTGATTTTGCGGATAAAGGTAACGGATAAGCTGGGCAACACGAGGAGCTTCGAACAGCCCCTCAATATCGATGTCATCGTCTACAGAAAGGACGGAAAGCTCTACCTTATTGTACCAAACATCATTTTTGGAGCCTATCAGCACGCACTGGATTCCCGGAGCAAAGAATCGGAAGAAAAGAACTGGGCTTCGATTAAACGGGTCATGAATGTTATGCGGAAGTATCCTGACTATGGTATCGGGCTGGAGGGTCACGCTCTGAACATATTCCGCGGTAACGCTGCCAAGGAAGCAAAAGAGGAAGAAATTCTGGAGCCTCTGACCGAGCGGAGAGCCGATACGGTGAGGGGCGCCCTGTTGCAGCTTGGACTCGAAGAGAAACGTATACAATCAGAGGCCTTTGGCGGGCACCTGCCCATAGTGTCTACGAAGGATCGAGAGATTTGGTGGAAGAACCGGCGTGTCGAGTTTCTCCTCGTCCCGCCTGAATAGATCGGGACGTCTAACAAGTAACGCACTGGAGCTGCTTTTCCCGGGAACCTGCCTGCTCTGCGGGAAAGCGCTCCTTTTTCAATCCCAACCCTTCTATCCTGTATGTGATCGTTGCGTCGGTGCACTGGAATGCATTCGGGATCCGCGTTGCCGTATCTGTGGGCGTTCTCTCATTTCCGAAAAGAATATCTGTACCCGCTGCAGGGAGAGAAGCTATCATTTCTCCGAACATCGATCCCTCTATGAGTACAGGGGTGCAGTGCGAGAGCTGGTTTATCAACTCAAGTTTAACGGAAGGAGAAGAGTGAGTCTGATTCTGGCAGACCATCTGGCTTCGACCTTGAATGATTGTTACCCTGGTCTAACGCTCGTCCCTGTACCGGCTAGAAGAGGCCGCATCCGGGAGAGAGGCTGGGACCATATGCAATTGATCTCCCGGCACATTTCGAGAAGATATGGAATCAAGGTCTATCGGTGTCTCAGCAGGGGGGGAGACGTACCCCAGAAGATTCTCAATTTCGAGCAGCGGGTGCATAATATCGCGGCATCGGGCATCACTTTTAAAGACAGGGATGGTCCTCTGGTCGCTGCCTCAGAAGTCGTTCTCATAGATGATGTCTTCACAACAGGAGCAACGGTAGATGAGTGTGCGAGGATTCTCCTTAAAGGGGGGGTCAAAAAGGTTCATGTCCTGACGTTTGCTCAGGACTGATTCCCCTGCCGGCGGACCGGCATGCTTGCTTTGACACATGCTTGCTTATGACGTTGACACTCTCTCATAGCGATGTTATCTTATATAAAGTCAACAACAAGTATTGCACATCAAAGAGTCGAACAATCGACTCTTTTTTAGTATAGGAACTGAGGCCGACCAGCAGGGAACTGAGGCCGACCAGCAGGGAACTGAGGCCGACCAGCAGGGAACTGAGGTCGACCAGCAGGGAACTAAAGTAGGGGCGGGGTATTGCACGATACAGTCCTGGAGAGTAACATTAAAGAAGAGATCGGGCCTGTTATCGAAGGATCCGGATTTTCTATAGTTGAGCTAATGATTGGTCGAAGCCACAGGTCGGTTCGGGTCACGATAGTTGTTTACTCGGATGCTGGAGTGGGAGTCGACGATCTCACATCGCTTAGCCGGATGATAAAACCTCGACTCGAGCTCTTGGAAGAATTGGGGGAGTTCACTCTTGTCTGTACCTCTCCCGGTATCGATAGAGAGATTAAGGACAGGAGCGAATATGCTATTTTTAAGGGAAGGGGAGTCAAGGTTCTTTTAAACAACGAGCGTGATTGGCTGGGAGGTATTATCAAAGACGATGACAATTCTTTTCTCTACTTGCAAACATCCCAGGGACTTAAGAATATTGAATTTGAAACGATAAGTAAAGCGAAGTTAGATTATGACCAAGAGGTTGGGAGTATAGCACATGTCCTCTGAAATGGCTCTGGCAATTAGGCAGCTCGTTCAAGAGAGAGGGATTTCGGAAGAGCTTGTCCACCGGACAATCGAAGAGTCTCTATTGGCTGCCTACAAGAAAAAGTACGGTACCTCGGATAATGCTGTTGTGAGATTCAGCGAGGATGGTGCCGAGGTAACCATTTTTGCTCAGAAGAGCATAGTCGAAGAGGTTGAGGACCCCGTAATTGAGATCGTTCTTAAAGACGCGCTCGACTATAATGAGGAGAGCGAGGTGGGGGACGAGCTTCTTATTGAGATCAATCCCAGGGAGTTCGATCGGATATCCATCCAAAGCGCCAAGCAGCGGACTAAACAGGCGCTGCGAGAAATTCAGAAAGACACCCTCTACTCTGAGTTTAAAGACAAAGTGGGGGAAATGATTATAGGTTACCATCAGAGAGAGAGGAACGGTACGATCTACGTTGATCTAGCAAAAACCGAGGGGATTCTGCCAAAGCGATTTCAATCTCCAAGAGAGGTTTATCACGCAAACGATCGAATAAAAGCTCTCATCCATGAAGTGACGAAGGGCCCCACGGGCCTGCAGATCGTTCTATCTAGAACGCACTCTGATTTTGTGAAGAAGATTTTCGAGCTGGAAGTGCCTGAAATATATGATCACACAGTGGGAATTTTTAAAATCGTGAGGGAACCCGGATACAGAACGAAGGTTGCCGTGTATTCCAATAGGGACGACGTTGATCCTGTTGGCGCCTGCGTGGGCCTGAAGGGTGTTCGGATTCAGGCAGTAGTGAGGGAGATGGAAGGGGAGAAAATCGATGTTCTGAAGTACGATGTCGATGCGACTTCATTCATAAAGAACGCGCTTTCGCCTGTGGAAGTTCTTCACGTCGTTCTGGTTGATGGAGCCAAGAAGCAGGCACTTGCAGTGGTGGCTGAAAATCAGTTTTCACTGGCCATCGGAAAGCAGGGGCTCAATGTCCGCCTGGCAAATCGTCTGACCGACTGGAGCATCGATGTCAAGACGGAGCAGCAGTTCGAGGAGATGGATATATCCGCTGAAACCAAGAAAGCAGTGTCTGCGCTCTTCGGTGATGTTGAAGAGGAAGAGATCACCAGGGTGTCCGAATTGCCAGGCATTTCTGATAAAATCGTTGAAATCCTGAATAACAACAGCATCGATCGTCTCGAAGACCTGGTAGCGGTAGATGAAGCGGGGCTGGTCGCTATTGAAGGGATTTCAGAAGAAGACGCAAAGTCTATCATGAAGATTATTGAAGAAAACGTAGAGATCGTTGAGGAAACGGAAGAAGACCAGCAGGAAACGGAAGAAGACCAGCAGGAAACGGAAGAAGAGGTAGAGGAATCCGAGGAGGCATCCGCAGAAATCGAAGAAGAGACCCAAAAGGATATGGAGGAAGTTTCCGAGGAAGCAGATGTTGAAGAGGTCACCGACGAGGCTGTCGCAGCGGACGATGAGACGGTCGAGGAAGAGGAAGACGTAGAGTCTGAGGAAGAAACATACGAGTGTCCGGAATGCGGAGGTCTCATAACGATCGATATGGCGAGCTGCCCGAGCTGCGGAGTCGGGTTGTCATTTGAGGAAGAAGACGAAGAAAAGGAATCGGAAGAAGACCAAAAGGAAGAGCAAACAGCGCAGTAAAGGTGGTATATGCCTGAAGAGAAGGAAAAGAAACCCAAAAGAAAGACTACACTCATAAAGCACCGGAAGCCCGAGTCCACTAAGACCGAAGAGAAGTCCGAGAAGAAAAGGGTCGTTATAATAAAGAAAAAGGTCGTCAAGGTGAAGCGTGCGGCCAGCGCCCCGGTGGCAGGAAAAACCGAATTACGCACTGGTGCCAAAGCGACAAAGATCGGTCGGGCTGCAGGTGTATCGGAAGACCAAAAGGGAAAAACAGGTACACAAAGTACTCGTCCCGGTTATCTTGGCTCCAGCCCTCGGGAACTATCTCCCTATGAGCGGCAGGCACAGGAAATTCGTGATCGGGAAGTCCGGAAAGCCGGTGGCCCTCAACCCCAGGCCGTTGCAAGACAGACAGCGGAGAGAGGAAAAACTGCGACACAAACCAAAAGGACTGCGATAAGGGGACAGGGAACCTCGAGCGGCACGGCGGGAGGTGTAAAGGAGCGAACACAGCAGAGAGGATTCGATAAGCGAGCCACGGGACCGGTCCGAGCTCAATCAAGAGCTCCGGGATCTGCGCCCCCTGCTCAAAAGACAGAAGAGGTAAAACACGGCGGGAAGAAATTTTTCAAAGCGAAGAAAAAAGCGGAATACCAGAGGAAGAGACAGCAGGAACATCGGGAGAAACTTCTTCCGATAAAGAAAAAAATTATTCAGAGAGCTAATCCTGTGCCCAAGGAGATTTCGATTTTGGGGGCTATAGCCGTATCGGAATTAGCAAGAAAGATGAACCTGAAAGCCTCCGATTTGATCGCAAAACTAATGGGAATGGGAATGATGGTGACCATCAACAAGCAAATCGATGCAGAGACTGCCACGATTCTTGCGGATGAGTATGATTGCAAGGTTAACATTGTCTCCCTGTACGATGAGACCGTTATCGAGGAGGAGGAAGATCGAGATGAGGATCTTGAGAGCCGACCGCCAATCGTTACGGTGATGGGGCACGTCGATCATGGAAAGACAAAGCTGTTGGACGCCATCAGAGAATCAAATGTTGTGGATAGCGAATACGGGGGAATCACACAGCATATCGGCGCCTACACGGTCGAGTTCCCCCAAGGTATCATTACGTTTTTAGACACACCGGGGCATGAGGCTTTTACCTCAATGCGCGCAAGAGGGGCCCAGATTACCGATATAGTCGTATTAGTGGTAGCGGCTGACGATGGGGTTATGCCGCAAACCGTCGAAGCTGTAAACCACGCCAAAGAAGCCAATGTGCGAATCGTCGTCGCTATCAACAAGATGGATCTGGAAGAGGCTAATCCTGACAGGGTTAAACAGCAACTGGCTGACTATGAACTGCTTCCCGAGGCGTGGGGTGGAGACACCCGGTACAGCGAAGTCTCGGCTCTAAAAAAAACAGGTATAGACGGTCTGTTAGAGACGATTCTTCTTGAGGCAGAATTCCTTGAACTCAAGGCAAATTACAACTGCCGTGCTCTTGGTAAAATCGTGGAATCCAAGGTAGATCTTGGCCGAGGAATCGTCTCTACCGTGCTTATCGAAAAGGGAACACTTAGAACCGGCGATTCGTTCATAGCAGGAGTTTATCCCGGTAAAGTTAGGGCTATGTTCAATGACAAGGGTGAACGCATCTTCGAAGCCCCGCCATCTACACCCGTGGAAATTTTGGGTTTCACAGGCTTGCCGAATGCGGGCGACCCGTTTCACGTAACCGAGAGCGAAAAGGCTGCCAGGCAGATCGGTCTCAAGAGACAAGAGCTCAAGAGAATGGAGGATGCCGGCAACATCAATAAAATCACTCTGGACAATCTCTACGATCAGATTAAACAGGGGGATGTCCAGGAGTTGAAAGTCATCATCAAAGGAGACGTTCATGGTTCATCAGAAGCGTTGCAGTTGTCGTTAGAAAAGCTCTCTACCGATGAGATTCGGTTGGTCGTAATACACGCTTCTGCGGGTGCGATCAATGATAACGATGTACTTCTCGCTGCTGCGTCTAATGCGATTATTATCGGATTCCACGTCCGTCCCGCTCCCTCAGCGATTGCAATCGCCGAACGGGAGAAGGTGGAAATTCGTAAGTACAACGTTATATACGATGCTGTAGACGATATCCGATCGGCGATGGAGGGTTTGTTGGCGCCTGAATTGAAGGAAGAGCTCATCGGTGTGGCCGAAGTGAGAGATATCTTTAAAGTCCCCAAAATAGGTGCCATCGGTGGGTGTTACGTTGTTAGCGGCAAAATACAGAGAGGGGCCCAAGCGCATCTGATCCGCGATGGAGTTGAGATCTATACCGGAAAGATTGCCTCACTCAGGAGATTTAAGGACGATGCAAGGGAGGTAGAGAGCGGATTCGAATGCGGAATCGGAATCGAAAATTTCAACGATATCAAGGTAGGTGATCAGCTGGAGGTCTTTGAAATAAAGAAACTGGCGAAGAAGTTGGGAGGAAGCAGGAAAGATGCAGACGATCAGAAAAAGGAAAATTGAAAGCCTGCTTCGTGAAACCGTAAGTCTAATGCTACTCAATGGAGAAATCAAAGATCCCCGCATAAACGAGATGGTCACCATAACAGATGTCGATATCGCAGCGGATATGCGAGATGCAAAGATATACGTTTCAGTCCTGAGTGACACCGAAGTGAAAGACGAGATCATTAACACTCTGAATCATGCAGCGGGATTTATTCAGAAGCTTCTAGCAAAGAGAGTTCGGCTTAAAAACACGCCAAGGCTAACTTTCCATCGTGATGATTCCTTGGAGAAAGGCTTCAGGATGAATCAAGTGCTCAATGATCTAGGCCCTCCGGATGCGAATAATCCGCCCACCGGTGATTCGGCTAGCGGGGATCCGTAAGGCCTGATGCAGCTTCGGGACGGGCTGATCCTGCTCGACAAACCAGCCGGAATTACTTCCTTCGACACTCTTACAACCGTAAAAAAAAGGCTCGGGACTCGGAAGGTGGGACATACCGGTACATTGGACAGGTTTGCCGAAGGACTGCTAATCGTACTTGCAGGGCGTTTGACAAGGATGGTGCCTTACTTCCTCGATCTCGAAAAGGATTATATTGCAGTCGTTCGGTTCGGGCTTGAAACTGACACGCTTGATCCTGAAGGGTCAATCGTGAAAAAAGGTAATGTGCCGCGATTGGATCGGATCGAACGGTGTTTAGAGCTCTTTACAGGGGCTATCCAGCAAACCCCCCCGGCTTATTCAGCGATTCATGTGCAAGGCCAACGAGCATACAAATTGGCGAGAGAGGGAGCCCAGCTGTTCATCGCACCCAGGAGAGTGGTTGTACACGGTATCGAGGTTCTGGCCTATGATGCTCCAGAGCTCACAGTCCGGATACGGTGCTCAAAGGGTACGTATGTCAGAGCAATCGCCAGAGATCTGGGAAGAGAAGCGGGAAGCTGCGCTTCCCTCACCTCTCTGAAGCGGGTGGCTATTGGGAGATTTCAACTCAAAGATGCGGTGATTCCTTCAAAGTTTGATCCTTCTGTTGGCCTGATCAGACCGATTGAGTTTGTCAAACAGATACCAGGCCTGGAGATCGCGAAAGTAAAAGAGGAAGCGCTCTCGAGGATACAGCACGGAGCGTTGCTGGAGGATGGAGCTTTTGAAAACCCTCCGACATTTGATGGAGATTTTGCTCTGCTCAACGGAGAGGACAAGCTCATGGCCATCACTCGACGCAAAGCAGGCGACTATAAATATGTGGCCGTATATGCCGATCCGGTTTAATTGACTTTTCTCAGTATATTAAGTAGACTGTGCTTTATTCTACCTTACATAGCAATCTACATAGCAGTCTGAATTTCAGGAGATGAGCATGCCATTGACAAAAGAAGAGAAAGAAAAAGTAATTAAAGAGTTTGGCAAGAATGAGAAAGACACGGGGGCTACCGAGGTTCAGATTGCCCTGCTTACCCAACGTATCACACAGCTAACCGAACATTTTAAAGAGAATAAAAAAGATCACAATTCTCGACGGGGTCTTATGAAGCTTGTCGGGCAGAGGCGCCGATTACTCAAGTACCTCCAGAGAGAGGACCAGGAACAATATAAAAAGGTACTAAAATCGCTAAAGCTGCGAAAATAAATCAACATTGAGGATTCGTTAATATGATACATCAAGTAAAACTCAGGATAAGGGATGATGATCTTATTCTTGAGACTGGTAGAATGGCAAAACAGACAAATGGTACCGTGTTCGCCAGATATGCGGGATCGGCTGTTTTAGCCACTGTCTGTGCTTCTGAAAAAGTATTAGAGGGCATAGATTTTGTTCCGCTTTCAGTTGACTACAATGAAAAGTACTACGCCGGCGGAAAAATCCCGGGCGGTTTTTTCAAAAGGGAAGCCCGTCCTCGGGACAAGGAGATTCTGGTCTCGCGTATGATAGACCGACCTATACGCCCTCTCCTGTCGAAGAAATTCGGCAGGGAGATACAGGTTGTGCCAACCACCGTTGCTACGGACCAGATAAATCCACCGGACGTTCTCGGTATGATTGCAGCTTTCGCAGCGGTGTTTATTTCAGATATTCCCTTTAGCGGGCCTGTCGCCGCCGTGCGGGTTGCTGCGATTGACGACGAGCTGATCGTTAACCCTTCCTTCGAGCAGATCGGAAAGAGCAAGCTCGATATTCTGGTGGCCGGAACAGAGCAGGGCATCACCATGGTCGAGGGGGGCGCTGACGAGGTCTCGGAAGACCTCATGATTAGAGCGATCGAAGAGGCGCAAACCACGATCAAAGAGCTCTGCCGTATTCAGCATGAGTTGAGGAAGGTCGCTGGAAAGGACAAAGCCCCCCTTCAGGAAGCCGATAAACCTCTCGATTTCAAAGATCAACTATGGGCGAAGGCTTACCCTGGACTGGAGCAAGCCTGTTTCGTGGAGGGAAAGCAGAACAGGTCCAGCGCCATTAAAAAGGTTCGCGGACAGGTTTTGGAAGAGTTTTCCGAGCAAATTTCTGCGGAGCAAGGTCCGTTGGTCGACAAAGTTTTCGAAGAGATGGAATACGAGATCGTTCGCAAATCCATTCTCGAGAGGGGAATCAGAACCGATGGAAGAAAGCCGGAAGATATCAGGCCCATATCCTGCGAAATCGACGTTCTGCCCCGCACCCATGGATCGGCTCTTTTCACCCGCGGCGAGACCCAGGCTCTGGCGATAACGACACTGGGAACCGTCTACGATGAGCAGATCATGGATGATATTGAGGGGAATACAAGAAAGAGCTTCATGTTGCACTACAATTTTCCCCCCTTCTCCGTGGGCGAGACAGGCCGTCTCGGAACAGGAAGAAGGGAGATCGGTCATGGCCATTTAGCAGAACGGGCGCTCAAGAAGGTTCTTCCGCCAAAGGAAGAGTTTCCCTATACCATTCGCGTCGTTTCGGAGATCCTGGAATCCAACGGATCATCCTCGATGGCAACGGTATGCAGTGGAACACTGAGTCTTCTGAACGCCGGAGCTCCCATCCGGAAATCTGTTGCAGGAATTGCCATGGGGTTGATCAAGGAAGGGGACCGGTTCGTGGTTTTGAGTGATATACTGGGTGAAGAAGATCACATGGGGGACATGGATTTCAAAGTAGCCGGTACGGCCGAAGGTATCACCGCCTTTCAGATGGATATAAAAATCGAGGGCGTCGATGCAGAGGTACTGAAAGAAGCCTTAGAGCGAGCAAGACAGGGAAGGCTACATATCCTCTCGGTCATGAATGAAACCATTTCCGAGCCTCGAAGCAGCATCTCTGATTACGCTCCGAAGATCATCTCCATGAAAATCAATGAGGACAAGATCGGCGCGATTATCGGGCCCGGCGGTAAGACCATCAAGGGAATAACCGAAGCCACCAGCGCACAGGTTTCGGTTGACGATGATGGAACGGTCACGATCTACTGTAGAGACAAGGAAAAGGCAGAGGATGCGCAGCGCATGATCGAATCGTTGATCGTGGAACCGGAAGTAGGGAAGGTCTACACGGGAACGGTGAAGAGGATCATGGATTTCGGGGCTTTCATCGAGTTTTTACCCGGTAAAGAGGGCCTCTGCCATATATCGAAACTATCGCGGCGTCACGTAGAATCGGTCACCGACGTTCTCGAAGAAGGCCAGCAGGTACCGGTCAAGCTCATCGAAATCGACAGGTTGGGCAGGATCAATCTCAGCCACATCGATGCCATTGATCCAGATGGCGCTCCTTCTCGCCCACCGGGGAGACCGTCACAGGGAAGTCCCGCTCGCAACGATAGAAGTGATTCCAGGAACACGAGGTCCGGGGACAGGCGGAGATAAGATTGATCCAGAAATGGGTCTTGGATAGCGGCGCACACATCCTATTTGATACTGTTAATAACACCGACTCTGTTTGCATTGGATTCTGGTTCAACTGCGGCTCCCGCGATGAGCGTAGCGACGCCAGGGGGAGTGATGCCAGGGGGAGTGAGCGAGGCTTCACTCACTTCCTCGAGCACATGCTATTCAAAGGCACAGAGCGGAGAAGCGCCTTCCAGATTGCCAAGGAAATCGATCGAGTAGGTGGTTTTCTCAACGCCTTCACCGAGAGAGAGGCGGCCTGCTTCTATGCGACCCTTCCCTGCGAGCATCTCGAGCTGGCGCTAAATGTGCTTTTTGATATGGTATTCCGCTCGGTACTCGATTCCGGAGAAATCGAAAAAGAGAAATCGGTGGTAACAAACGAGGTTCTCTCAATTATGGATTCACCGGAGGAACTGGCGCATGAATCCTATCTCGCCAACCTGTGGGGTGATCACCCTTTGGCCTGGAGAATCACTGGCAGTGTCGAGGACATAAACAAAATAGACAGAGATCGCCTGCTCGCCTTCTACAGCAAGCGGTTTGTTCCCGATAACCTTACCGTGTCGGTGGCAGGCCGTTTCGATGCTACGCAAGTTTTCGAACTGATACGCGATACGATCAATCACAGCGGGGGGCTCAGCCGCCCACGACACCCCTCTGACGCAGGGTTCCTTTCCGAGAGAGTAACGCCGAAGAAAAAGTTTGCCTGGCAGCACAAAAAAAATCGGTTTAAACAGGTTCAAATTTACACCGGAACCGATCTTCCGATCCAAAGAGGGGAGCATCGTCCCCTCTATGACGCCCTCGTGTTTAGCAACGCCGTCGGGGAGTCGATGAGCTCGCGACTCTTTCAGCAGATTCGCGAAGTGAAGGCACTCTGTTATTCGATTTCATCCTACAGGACCCTTTTCACCGATATTACTCTATGGACCATCTACTGCAACACGTCTCCCGACACCGTTACCAAGCTTTTAGGCGCGCTGGACGAGGAGCTTCGAAGACTGCTAACAGAACCTCTAACGGAGACGGAGGTCGAGGATGCAAAAAATCATCTGAAGGGCATGCTCACTCTGGCGAAAGAGGACATGGAAGGCAGAATGAAGAGACTGTACCGTCTCCACAGTCTTGTAGGTGAGATCATAGAGTATGAAGAATCCTTCAAGCTTATCAATGAGGTAGACCGGAAGCGGATTCTTCTAATTACCGATCAGTTGATGCAAAAAAGAGACTTCAGTCTTCTGGCTTTTGGCGGAGGCAAAATAAAAAACTTCAATGATTTGAGGTTTGAGTACTAGTATGGAGAAGGTTACGGTTCCATGTATTGCAAATGCCGGGTGTCTCCCGGAGTACAAATCCCGGGGAGCGGTAGGTGCCGATCTTAAGGCCGACATCTCCACAAAGATCAAGCTGAAACCCGGTGAAAGAAGGCTCCTCCCTACCGGATTTTGGCTCCAAGTGCCATCGGGTTACGAGGCCCAGATAAGACCGCGCTCGGGACTGGCTTTGCAGCATGGAGTGACGCTCTTGAACTCTCCCGGTACGATCGACTCAGATTACAGAGGCGAAGTCAAGGTGATACTTATCAATTTAGGATTGGAGGAATTCCCCATTCAAAAGGGTGATCGAATAGCGCAAATTGTTATCTGCCCCATTGTGGTGGCCGAGTTTGAACAGCGTACTAATCTCGATTTCACCGATAGAGGCGAAGGAGGATTTGGATCAACGGGTGTTTAGATTTCGCGTGATTACCGTACGGATCCTGTGAAATGAGGCGGCAATTCGGTACAGTCAATCTTTACATCGTCCGCGAGGTATTTGTTTCCTTTCTTATTGCGTTTCTGTTTTTCTTTTTTATCTTTTTCATTAATCAGCTGCTTCTTATGGCGGAGAAAATACTGGCAAAAAAAGTGCCGTTGCAAGATGTCATTATGCTGGTTGTGTATTCCATTCCCATAATCGTAACATATGCCCTTCCCTTTGGCACGCTGGTAGGCGGTTTGATGGCCGTTGGCCGATTGTCCTCGGATAACGAGATTCTGGCCTTTCGTGCCGGTGGAGTTCCCCTGATGAGAATTCTCGTTCCCCTCCTCTTGCTCGGCATTCTCTTTTCGCTCGTCTCCTTTGTGTTCAGTGATTTTTTTCTTCCGTTGGGAAACATCAGACTCAAGACGATGCTGAAACGCATTATTTTCAAGAACCCAGGTATTGAGCTGGAATCGTACTCTGTCAAGAGATACAATAACACGGTTATCATCATGGGAGAGGTTAAGGGCAACAGAATCAGCAGCCTCGTAATCATTGACAGAACCGAGGAGAACAAGAAGAGAATCATCTCGGCGAGGGAGGCCTTTCTGGAACCAAATCCCAGGCAGAGAGGGGCAATCTCGCTTCGTCTGGAAGAGGTTACATCCCATGTTTCGGACCCTCGGGAAAAGGGCACCTACGAGTACAGTTCTGCGCGTACGATGATCTACAACATCCTTCTCAAGGATATAAGTATCTCGATGGTTAATCCCGGTCCGGCTGAAAAAACCTCGGTTGACGTATGGAGAGCGATTCAGGAAATGAATGCGAAGTTCCGCGACAGACAGGTTCAGAGGGAGGAGAATATTCGGAAGCTCCGGTTGGATCTGGCGATGGAGGTTAAGGCAGCACTGGAAAGCCTGAAATCGAGACCGACTCTGTCCGAGCAGAGATTAGAAGCACTGAACCGTTCTTTGGAAAACATACGGAAGGAGCAGAAGCGTCCTGTTTTAGACCGCAAGAGGCAGAGTTATCTTCTAGAGTTTCAGAGAAAGTTCGCCTCACCGCTCTCCTGTTTCGTCTTTATTATTTTTGCCTTTCCGGTAGGGTTGTTGGCCCGACGGAGTGGTCGAGCCATGGGATTCGGGATTGGTATCATCATGTCCGGGATCTATTGGGGCATGCTTCTTGTCAGTTATCGGCTGGGCTCCCGTATGGCGTTTTCGCCTGTGCTCTCCATGTGGACGCCAAATCTTTTGGTTTTCCTGTTTGGGCTGGGACTGTTAGTTAGGAAGATGAGGGATTGAAAACAATATACTCTATGCTCATAAAACTGTTCATCCCCATCTTTATTGTTACCATTCTCTTTTTTGTGCTGGTTTTCGAATTGATGGACGCCTTCACAAACCTGTGGAGATATATCTCCCAGGATGTGGGATTTGCGGAGATTGCTAAAATTGCTTTTCTCTACCTTCCGAAATGTATCTCCTACTCTATGCCTATTGCACTGCTCTTTGCATGCACTTTCGTTTTGGGACACCTGTATATGAACAATGAGCTCATATCTGTGTTCGGATCAGGTATCAGCCTCTACTCCTTTGTGCTGCCGCTGATCCTCATGGGCATTTTTTCGAGTGTGGGGGGGTTCTTCTTCGAAGAGTATGTGGTGATCGATACATTCAAGAGAAAGAATCAGCTTTTTCAGTTTGTTATTAAACACACAGTGAGTTACAGCAACAGCAATGTAACCGTTATCAGCGACGACAACGCCTTTATCTATCAGGTCAACTACTACAACGACAAGCAGAAAACCCTTTCAGGCATAACGATCATAGAGAGGGACAAGAGCAACCGCCTTATAATGAGGATCGATGCGGAGCACGCCGATTGGAATGGAGAAAACTGGACTCTGCATCGATGCCGGATTTTTCGATTGACCGACGCTGGTTATATCGAGGAGGAGGCTAACACGTATTCATCCAAGCGTATCTCCGCGAGACCTGGCATATTTCGGCGAATCAGTCGTGACATCGATGAGATGGCTTCGTTTGACGCGAGAGCCTATATCAATCAGCTGAAGAGGTCGGGTCTTCCCTATCAGGAGGCGTTGAGCAAGTATCATCGTAAGTTTTCCTTTGCGCTAACACCGCTTATCGTGGTAATGATCTCCAGTGCCATCGGCGGACTCTTCCAGAAAAATGTTTTGCTCATGAGTCTTCTCGCTTCCCTTGGAATAGTCGTTGTGTACTATGTCGTTCAGATGGTGGCTATGGCTCTTTCTCGAAACGGATATTTGCCGCCGGTTTTGGGCGCGTGGATGAGTTTCACACTTTTTCTCGGAGTAGGGATCGGGCTGTTCCGAGTGGCTCGAACTTAGGTGGTTGATGAGTTTCAGAGAGTCAGAGCGAGATCAAACGACCCGCGCCCGAAACGGAGAGCTGAGCCTCGCCCACGGCAGAGTTCGAACCCCTTGTTTCATGCCCGTCGGCACCAACGCCACGGTCAAGGCCGTTGCGGTGGAAGATCTGGAGAAGCTGGAAATCCGCATAATTCTTAGTAATGCCTATCATCTCTATCTTCGACCCGGCATAGACGTCATCCAACGCACCGGGGGACTGCACCGTTTCATGGCGTGGAAGCACAATATTCTCACCGATTCGGGTGGATTCCAAATTTTCTCTCTTGCACCTTTTAGGAAAATCCAAGGAGAGGGAGTATTTTTCAGATCCCACATTGACGGATCGGGTCATCTCCTTACCCCTGAAAAAATCATAGAGGTTCAGCGTGCTCTGGGCAGCGATATTCTTATGCCCCTTGATGTCTGCACACCCTTTGGCATCACCAAAGAAGAGGCGAGGGAAGCCGTTCGAAGAACATCGGATTGGGCAGAGAGGAGCTACTCTTGCTGGAAGAGGTGGTTGGACCAGGATTCCTCCTTCAGTGGGCGACTCTTTGCTATCGTACAGGGGAATTTTTACAAGGATTTGAGAAGAGAGAGTGCCAGGCAGCTCTGCTCCATGGATTTTCCTGGATTTGCTATAGGAGGGCTGTCCGTCGGGGAGAGCTTCGAGGAGTTTCGGGAGATTCTCCGTGCTACAGCCGCACTGCTCCCTGCGGAGAAACCTCGCTACCTGATGGGAATCGGTACCCCCGAGTACATTTTCGAAGCTGTGGAGAACGGGATCGATCTCTTCGACAGTGTCTATCCGACACGTATCGCCCGTAACGCCCTCGCCTTTACTTTGAACGGTAACTTGAATCTGCGTCTCGAGAAAAACAAGATAGACCAAAATCCCATCGATTCGGAATGTAAATGTACTACCTGCCGGAATTATTCCCGATCTTACCTCAGACATCTGTTCAAAGCCAGGGAAATCATGGCTGCCGTTCTAACCACCCATCACAATCTTGTCTTCATTCAGGACCTGATCCTGGCCATCCGGAACGCCATCTCCGATAATCGCTTCCTGGGATTCAAAGGTGAATTTCTGCTGCGCTATCAAGAGGGTCGCGGAGAAGCGGTGTAAATTGGGGACAGATGCCGACAATTATAATAGTGTTTAGCTTCATCTCATAATAAATATAGTCCATAGAGCCGAAGGCTCGCCTGGCTATAGAGGGAGGTTTGCGTATGAGGAAAGGTATTCTATCGTTACTTTTTTTGTGCTGTTTCATTATTATTCCATGGTCGCTCTTTGCAACCAATATTGCTATTTCTTCCAACTGGGCGATGGGTGAAAAAATCGTAGATACCGCAAGGGACTATCTTGGCACCCCGTATGTCTATGCCGGCGTGTCCAAGAAGGGGGTCGACTGCTCTGGATTGGTGCACTCCGTCTATAAGGATGCAGCCCGTAAGACACTCCCCAGAAGAGTAGTCGATTTGCTCAACGCGGGAAGCTCGATTCCCGGATCTCCCGCTCCGGGAGATCTGGTGTTCTTCGATACAACGGGTGGACCATCTCACGTTGGCATCTACATCGGCGGGAAAAAGTTCGTTCATGCTGCTTCAGAGGGGCCCAGAACGGGTGTGATAATCTCATCTCTGGAGGAACGCTACTACAGGACGAGATACATCGGTGCTCGACGATACCTTCCGAAATCCGCCACCTACATCGAAGTAAATGTGGACGATAAGGGTGTCACGACAAAACTGGCCTACAGAGTCCCAACGGACACACCCTTTCATATGGCCATTGTTAATGAGTTGTCCCATCCCAGGTGGTTTGTCGTTAAAGTCTATCAGAACGATCAGTTTGTGTTCTCCAAACGGATCAGGAGCGATCCAAAACATGATCCCTCCCGATTCTGGTTCATTCCATCGTCCGGCGATTGGAGGGTCTCCCTGGAGGACCAGGCCAAAGGTCGGATGCTGAAACTGGATTTTGTTTCGGGAGCAAGTAAGTAGAACCCAGGAGGCAAGCGAGTAGCGACCAGGAGGGAATCGAATAGCACCTGACACTAGCCATCCGGATAGCATAGACAACGATACAACGCTCAAAAAAAGCACCACCACAACTGTATTGGTGATGGCATGCACTCTAACGGCCAGGATTCTGGGGTTTGTCCGCAGCGTCGTTATTGCTGCACTCTTCGGAGCCTCGGGGCAGGCGGATGTCCTCAATGCCGTATTTAATATCCCCAACAACTTCAGAAAGCTTTTGGCGGAGGGCGCGCTTTCGTCCGCCTTCATCCCGGTACTGTCCACCTCGCTGGTCAAAGCGCCGGGAAGTCCCGAACCAAAGATCTTTGTACGAAATATCATAACCTTTCTGCTGTTAATACTGATTCCTCTTTTAATACTGGCCGTCATATTTGCACGACCCGTGATCGGCGTTTTTCTTGACTTCCCGGATGTGCAGAGCATGAGCCTCGCCGCATCGTTGTTTCAGTGGATCTGTCATTATCTTCTCTTTATCAGCCTGAGCGCTGTGCTTATGGGAGTGCTCAACTCCCACAACATCTTTGTGGTACCTGCTTTAACCCCCGTGATCTTCTCCATTTGCGTGATCACCTCGTTGCTGGTTTTTTACAGCAGGCTCGGTATTTTCGCCATGGCGGTTGGTGTGATAGGGGGAGGAGTTTTCCAGGTTGTTTTTCAGCTTCCATGCTTTCGGCGGTCAGGGTACGATCTGCGGTTAAATTTTCACTTTCGCAATGAGCAGTTCAAGAGAGTGCTACGGCTATGGTTTCCCGTCGTTGCGACTTCGTCCATATTCGCCATTAACCAACAGATCGCATTTCGATTTGCCAGTGGGTTGGAGGAAGGGAGCACCTCCGCCCTGAGCTATTCTCTGGTTATCTGGCAGCTTCCATTCGGGGTATTTTCGGCCTCTATCACCACTGTGCTCTTCCCCCGTATGAGCCGCCAGGTGGCTTCAGGCGATCGTGAGGGCCTGGTTGATTCCATCAGCTACGGCATTCGCTTTCTCTTTCTTCTGCTTCTTCCGTCCGCGATATTTTTCATTGTGATGGGCGAAGATATCGTCAAGATCATTTACCAGAGAGGTGAGTTTATTCTGGAGAATACATTCCTCACCGCCCGGGTTCTCGCAGGCTACTCACTTGGCTTGTTCTGTGTCGGGTCCTTCACATTCCTGCAGCGATACTTCTATGCCTCCCGCGACTATAAGACGCCTTTCTTCGTGGCCGTGTTTATTACGGTGTTGGATGTCGGTCTGTCTCTCTGGCTAAAGGAAACTTTCCTTCGAGTTGTGGGATTGGCGGTAGCAAACTCCGCTGCCTTTACGGTTGCTCTTTTCCTCTTGGTATTTTTCACCCGCCGAAGGCTGGGACACATCGATGGGACACGAATATTCATGGATAGCGCCCGTGTCTTACTATCTCTTGTTCCTTCATCAGCTCTTCTGGTTGGTTATTCTATCATGACCAGATCGGTAATCACCCTTTACGGCTCCTGGATCAACCTGCTCGTGCTTCTGGGAGGCTTTGTCTTGTTCTTGCTGCTAACGACTGCGTTGTACTATGTGTTGGGAGTAAAGATCGTGCGTGAAGTCTTGCAGAGCAGGACACAGAGCAGGTTGAAGCGTCGGCTGAGGAGTTAGAGAAGATGACAAAATCAGTGCAGTCCTTTGTCGCCACTTTCGTACTCATAATCTTTGGTGTTGTTGCGCCTACGGGTTCTGTCTTCTGTGAAGAGGGGACGTCAGAGCCCGGCATAGAGACTTCAATCCTCGAGGAGTGGCGCGAGATACTCAAGTTCGGAATCGATACCGAGATACTCGATGTTCTCGCTTTGATCAAGGAGCGGCGGCTCGCGAGCCTGAATCAGGAGCTCGTAGAGGTCCTGTCAGATTCCCTGAATGCCGATGTTCGAGTGGCTGTACTCGATTACTTTCAGGGACAGAAAGACGCGGCGGCTCAAGGCGCCTCTACAGTGCTTCTCGCCCTTTACGAAGAGTTGGAGAATAATCTGATAATCGCCCTCCTGAGGTACCTTTCAGAGATCGGTACGAGCGAGAGCATCGGCCTCATGATGGAGCTTGTTGACCATAATGAGATAGGTGTGGCATCGGCCGCTATAAAGGCTTTGGGCAAAGGCACTTACGGCTCCCGTAGGGGAGATGAGATAGCCGAGCTACTATTGGAGAGGCTCAAGGGCGAAGAGTTCGATGAGGTGCTCAAACAGGAGGTAATCCTCTCACTGGGATCCCTGAAGAGTAAAAAGGCGGTGGAGGAGCTCATTGAGCTGGTAGCGGAAGCAACTGAGGATAAGATCGTTCGAATGTACGCAGCTGATGCCCTGGGCAAAATAGGCGATGAAAGGGCCATCGATCCCCTCAAGGACCTCTTCTCCGAGGGGGATGCGCTCTTACGGGCGTATGCAGCGTCGGCTTTGGCTAACTTCAATCCCGCCGCCGTTGCGGAGTTGCTCATGCAGGGGCTCAGGGATTCCAACTGGAAGGTGAGAGTTGCCTCTGCAAAAGGTCTTTCCCAAAGCGCCAACCCAAAGGCCATCGACATACTTGTCTATAAGGTCAAAAAAGACCCGGTGGCTGCGGTTAGGATCGAGGCGTGCAAGGCTCTGGGAGAGCTCGGCTCTCCCCGGGCATTGAACTCCCTGCGGGATCTTTACCGGGATAAACGCTACAGTACAGAGATCCGGATAACCTGTCTCGACGTTCTTGTCGATAAGGATCTGGGAAGAACGATCGGTACTATAAAAGAGGTGGTTCAGAGGCATCTGGATGCGTCCCTCCCTACAGTCAAGGTATTGGAGTACACCGCCTTGCGACTGGCCCGAGCGAAATCTCCGGCTCTGAAGCCGGTCTACAGGATGCTCTTCACCAGTAAAAACATGGCGGCCAGAGTGCACGCGATACGGGGAATCCTCCATAACCGCTTCTCGGATCTGAGAGGGCTGGTAGCCAAAGCCTCAGAGGGGGATCCGCATGCCGGGGTACGGAGGGAAGCTCGCATCGCTCTCGAGCGGTGGTAGGCAAAACGCCGTGGACCTCAGTCTTCTCGAAAACCGAGCACGATTCCTGCAAGCGACCCGCCGTTTTTTTATTGAAAGGGAGTACCTCGAGGTGGAGACGCCCCTTCTCGCTCCCTTTCTCATACCCGAGCCCTCCCTCGAAGTATTTAAAACCGATTACATCGACTCCGAAGGCCAAGAGACGAGCTTCTTTTTGGTCCCATCCCCGGAGTTGTGGATGAAACGGATTCTGGCATCAGGATCGGGCAGCCTGTTTCAAATCGCCAAGAGCTTCAGAAACGTCGAATCTATTGAGAAAATTCACAATCCCGAGTTTACGCTGCTGGAGTGGTACACCGTAGGGCACAACTACATGGACTCGATCGTGGTGATGGAGGACTTGATGTCGTTTCTGTGCAATGCGGTTCCTGCGAAGAACGATCTTTTACCGCCCTACCGACGAATCGCCATGCGGGATGCCTTTTTGCAAACCGTTGATTTGGACCTGGATGATCTCATGGATCGTGATCGCATCATCGATGCGTCGAAAACGTTGGGACTCAGCTGTCACAGAGACGATACCTGGGAAGAGCTATTCAACCGTATCTTTCTCTCCCGGGTCGAGCCCGAGCTGCCTGGTGATAGGCCTTTCATTCTATATGATTACCCAAGGGCCATCCCGACACTCGCAAAGAGCAGAGGACACTATGCAGAACGGTGGGAGCTGTATATGCGGGGTGTTGAGATTGCGAACTGCTTTAGCGAGGAGACGTCGCAAAGGAACCTGGAGCGTCTTTTTGAAGGTGAGGCAATACGAAAGAAGGAATGCGTCGTTCCGCATAGGATAGACCGTGAGCTTCTTCGTTCCTTTGAAGGGGGATTCCCGGATTGCTCGGGCGTCGCGCTTGGCATGGATCGTCTATTAATGGTACTTTTGGGGGAGAATTTGCTCGATAGGGTCATTTCTTTCCCTTTCTCCGAGTTATTTTTATACACTCGCGAATAGTTTAAGCTAGCCGAGGAAAACCATGGTAAAAGCGGGCCAAGTTACAAAAGGGATGTTCCTGCTTTTCAAAGGGGAGCCGTATGTTGTTGCAGAGCGGGAGTTTGTAAATCCCGGAAAAGGATCGGCTTTTGTTCGTCTGAAGCTGAAGAATCTCAAGACCGGTCTTATCGTAAGAGAAACGGTTAAATCCCAGGAGACGGTCGAGGATATTGTTGTCGAATCGCGGGATGCCCAGTATCTCTATGAGGACGGGGAGAATTATCACTTCATGGACACCGCGACCTACGAGCAGTTCACGATACCCTTTGCCGGATTCGAGGAACGCAAGAACTACCTCAAGGAGGGAGAAGTCTTTCAGGTTGTGGAGTGGGAAGAACAGCCGATCGATATCAAGTTCCCCTTCAAAATGGCCTTCAAGGTGACCTACGCGGAGGATGCCATAAAAGGCGATACCGTTTCGGCAACGACAAAGCTCGTAACGATTGAAACGGGGATCAGAGTCAAGGTACCTATATTTATCAAAGAGGGTGAGAGCATCCTGGTCAACACCGAAACCGGGGAGTATGTAGAACGGGCAAATTAGACCTTCCTCCCGGCATCATAAACAAACAGATCGATTTTCGTTTTCAGGGAAAGAACGTTTCACTCAATCTGTCCCAATCTCTCTTCAGCAGCCATGAGGTAGACCGGGGATCGGCCCATCTGCTCAAGTCCCTTGCAGGGAGCAAGCCCCTTGCAGCGCGATTGAAGAATGAACAGTCCAAGACAGGCTGGTCAATGACGCGTTCCCTCCCAACTCTGTTGGATGTCGGATGCGGAACCGGCGTGCTGGGCATTGCCCTGAAGTGCATCTATCCCCATATGCAGCTTTACGGCGTTGATAGAGATGCGCTGGCCGTACGTGTTTCACGGGAAAATGCCAGTTTGAATGGAATCCGGGACGCCCTTTTTGAAGGGGCTCTGGGAATCGGTCGGATTGGCGGACGTTCGGGCGGCGACAGGTGGGATCTCATTGTGTGCAATCTTCCAGCCAAGGCGGGAGCTCCGGTACTGAAGGAGCTCGTGCAGAGTTTTTGCGATTCCGTGAGCCGAGGTGGTCTGATTGCAATCGTGGTTGTACGGACATTGAAGGGCCTCGTGGAAGCAGCACTTCAAGAGAGACCCTGTGATATCGTGTACAGAGACGAATCACGAGACCACGCAGTTTATCACGTATGTGTCACGTCTCCTGAATCTCAGGGTTTGACTCGAAAATTTTTGGATTCCGAGTCCCTTCTGAATCCCTACATCAGGTCCACAGCATCTTTTCATATTGCTGGGATCTCCTACGGGCTCGCCACTGCCTTCAATCTTGCCGAATTCGACACGGTTGGATATGCAACCCGTCTGGCTTTGGGTTTGCTGGAGGATGTCCGGATCGAGGGCCGCGTGCTCTGCTGGAACCCCGGGCAGGGGCATATTCCCGTGTGGCTGAATCGGAAGTCCGGTCGGGAGATTTCCCAATGCGTTTTGGCCGGGAGGGACTTGCTGGCTCTCGAAGTTAGCAGGAAAAACCTTATGGAAGATGCTGTCAAGGGGCAAGTTTATCAGATCCACACCCCTTTCTTTTACGATCTAGGGGCTGTAGGAGCCACCCCGGCGGCCTCTGAATCAAGACCTCCCTCGTCGCCGGTTCCGGCTTTGGTGGATCGCATGAATCTTCAAATATATCTTCTTGAACAGGATCCCAATATGACATGGCAGAAGGCGTTTTTTGATACAGCAAGGTTGTTGGCATGTGACTCCGGCAGCATACTCGTTGTGGCCAAGAGCAGTCTCATGTATCGAATCCTCAAACACAGGAAGGAATTAACGATAGTAAAGGACAGAAAAAGCAGAGGCTATAGAGGCCTGCTGTTGACCTCCTACTGAAAGAAAAAAACGGAAAAGGCGTGCACCAAATTGCTCGCATGTATGTTCATGTATGTTATAGTGCTTATATAGAGACAAATTTGTCTTGATAATTTATTACATAATAACTAATATAACCTGGGTAGTTGCAGAGAGGGGATTCTCATGCGAAAGAAGATTGTACCTGACTTGATGGGCCTTGTGGGAAAAACTCCTCTGGTTTATCTCGATAGGATAGCAAACGGGCATCCGGGTCGTATCGCCGCAAAGATGGAGTGTTTCAATCCGACGGGCAGCTTAAAGGACAGAATAGTCCTGAATATGCTGAACGATGCGGAAAAGAGGGACTATCTCAAACCGGAAAGTGTGATTATCGAGCCCACGAGCGGTAATACGGGGATTGGGCTTGCATGTATCTGTGCGATAAAGGGATATCGGCTTATCCTTGCCATGCCGGATACCATGAGCCATGAGAGGCGGAAGCTGTTGAGTGCCTACGGGGCTGAGCTTGTGATCACACCGGGAGAACGGGGTATGAGGGGAGCCATAGAGAAGGCTGAAGAGTTGATGGAGGAGTATGACAATACTTTTATGCTTCAGCAGTTCAACAACACGTCCAATCCCGAGGCCCACGAGCGAACTACCGCAGTCGAGATATGGGAGGATTCGGCGGCTGAGGTGGATTGTGTCGTTGTCGGTGTTGGTACCGGCGGAACATTGACCGGAGTTGCCAGGTTCTTGAAGAAAAAGAAGAAGAGCATCAGGTTTATCGCAGTGGAGCCTAAAGCCTCCCCCGTCATTTCGGGCGGGGAAGCAGGCCCGCATTCGATTCAAGGAATCGGACCTGGTTTTGTCCCTCGCGTGCTAGACATGTCCTGCATCGATGAAACGATAACGGTATCGGATAGCGATGCGACGAAAACCTGTCGCCTGCTGGCGAAGAAGGAGGGAATACTGGCTGGCATCTCCTCTGGCGCCGCTGCCTGGGCGGCCATAAGAGTCTCAAAGCGAGAGGAATATACAGGCAAATTAATCGTAGTGATTTTCCCCGATGGCGGGGGGAAATACTTGAGTATGGGGTTATTCGAATGAGGTTAACGACTAAGGGAAGGTATGGAGTAAGAGCGATCATCAATCTTGCTTCATCTTATGCAAACAGGCCAATCTCTATCAAGACGATCGCCAAGCAAGAGGATATCTCTCCGGAGTTTCTGGAGCAGATATTTTTCAAACTAAAAAAAGCTGGTGTCATTTCTTCGATCAGAGGTCCCGGCGGAGGGTTTGTTCTCAACAAGAAACCCGCTGAGATATCTGTCAAAGAGATACTGACAGCTGTCGGGGAGTCCACGCATCCAACGCCTTGCACTAATCCGGAAGATGTCGATGAGTGTCCCAGGCGAGACGCTTGTATGATGATGAGCACATGGAGCGATTTCTATGATGTTATCAGCGATTTTCTCGAGAATCTGACGGTGAAGGATATACTGGAGAAAAATGGGGCGAAGTACTACGATGACATCGCCTCCGGTCAGAATTTTACTATTTGACAGCACATTTGTCTGTAGCACCTGTTTGTAGTTCGCACAATCATGTGCCGTCGCGGCTCAATCACATCGCGGCTCAATTATTGACATTGAGATGGTCGAAATGGTAGATTAATGGCTCCTAGGGCGGTTAGCTCAGTTGGGAGAGCGCCTGGTTTACACCCAGGAGGTCACAGGTTCAAGCCCTGTATCGCCCAGAT
>SDBV01002023.1_pt1 | contig 30365 bp, 24 predicted proteins | sample 2277081 | NCBI WGS metagenome assembly SDBV01 (sample SAMN10402039, study PRJNA504765) | marine sediment metagenome | isolation source: marine sediment core GS10_PC15, 223 cmbsf | place: Arctic Ocean: Southern Knipovich Ridge | collected 2010
TGCGATTGTGTTACGCCGCCAGCCCCGTAGGCAGCGATCGCCCGTTCTCGAATTTCCTGTGATGCAATTGCCATGTTCACCTTATCGGCATTCCCGCATCACAAACGTGAATTGCTATAATGCTCGGGTATGTTCGGAATGTTAAGAAGCAGATGACACAGATTCGAGTTAGGATAATAGTTCGTATGTCCGATCTTTTGTTTCTGGAGGAAACCATGTTCAACAAGTTTACCCAGATACCGGGACGCCGTTAGGCGTGTTACGTTCAGGTCGGCCATAACAAATACAATCTTTGTGTAGGGATGGCGAAAAAGATTATTGAGCAAATCCTGACTGTAGATCTTTGGCAGTTCATCTCGCATGCGATGCTTGGTATCCAACATCAACTTCCGAATTTTGTCAACCAACAGCAGTGCCTGCCTGGCCGTGTTTGAAACGGCCGTGAGCATAAACAATACCCATGGCTCCCAGGCGGCTTGCTCACGTACGGCTTGGAGCAGGCGGTAGTATTCAGACTTGTTCTGAATAATAAACCTGCTCATATACAGAACAGGTATGTCCAGCAGTCCCTTGGCAACCAGGTAAAGTACGTTGATGATCCGCCCTGTTCGGCCGTTGCCGTCATAAAACGGATGTATGCTCTCAAATTGATAATGAATCAACGACATCTTGATCAGAGGGTCAAGCGGAGAGACAGAATCATCATTGATAAATCGTTCCAAATCCGACATGTGTCGTATGATGTCATTATTATTCTGTGGGGGCGTGTAAATGATTTCTCCTGTGGACTTGTTTTTCAGTCCCGTACCGGGCAGTTTTCGGAAACCGGTTTTGCTCGACTCGAGGATGCCGTGTATCTCTTCTATCAGACGATTGCAAATCAGAGAATCTGACCTGACGGAAAAAAAGCCCTCCCGCAAGGCTTTGGCATAGCGTTCGACCTCTTTGGCAGCGGGGATGACAGATTCAACGCCAGATGCGGCCAGGTAGAGTGCGTCATGGGTTGTAACGATATTTTCAATTTCAGAACTATCCTTGGCTTCTTGCAAGGACAGAGTGTCAATCAAAATGCCCTCGTTGGGAATCGCTTTGACAGCCCCCTTGAGTTCTGCAAGGTGCCTGTGCGCCTCGGCTAGCTTCCGAAGGATATCTCGCGACTCCAGATCAACTTTGGGAGGAAGTGGATCAAGGAGAGGTTCTTTCATGAGAGTTTCCTTTCTTACGGCTCCATAGTATACATATCGCACGTCATGTGTTCATTAATAGGGATAATGTATACACACTAAGCGAGTATGCATCAAGACCGCACAAATATGAACACCTGCGAATTTTGCCTTATATCTAGTATAACTAAATATATAAGTAGCCTTTAGGCGACGAATACCAGGGAAATAGGGGATCTCGGTGGCCTCGTTTGCCGCCCGACCTTCCCTTCACTTATCCCATGTTTCATGGCATGACGTTATTCCGCCCGGCTGGGAGTGTCAAAGCAAATACATTCCCCGCTTAGGCTTGCTTTCCAGGCGGCGGCGTTTGCTTTCCATGCGGCGGCGTTTCGTCAATCCAGTTGCCCGGCCGGGGAGTCGTTTTGGTTTCGCCTCGCTTAGGCTTGCTTTCCAACGCTCCCAGGAGAATATCAATAATATTCTATAGAAAAGTGTTGAAAGGTACCTTGTATAACGATATACTATATATAACGACCTAGCCTGAGGCTTCGACATGACCGATTCATTCCTTAATAACTGGGTGACGCAACTCCGCAAAGGCACGCTGGAGTTCTGCGTCCTGAACGTGTTGGAAGCCGAGCCGTTATACGGCTACGACATCGTCCGCCAACTTGGGGCGATGGGAGTGCTGGTTATCAGCGAGGGCACGATCTATCCCGTACTCAGCCGGTTGCGGAAGGAGGGGCTCTTGAAGACATTCCTCAAAGAGTCTCGCGAAGGCCCGGCCCGCAAGTACTACCAACTGACAACCCGCGGCAAGGACATGCTCGCCCGGATGCGAGGCATATGGAACAGCATGACCGAAGGCGTGAGCAACGCCGGCGGAACGAAAGGAAGCAAGTGATGACTGTCGAATACACCGCAGGCGCCAGGAAGATCGTCGACGACTATCTGCAAGCCATTCGCGATCGCCTATGGGGAGCAAAGACTGTAGATGCCGACGAGGTTCTCGACGGGATCGGCGAGCATCTGGAGAAGGAACTGGCCGCAAGAAGCCAGCCGGTTTCACCGGCCGACGTCAACGAGGTGCTAACGCGCCTCGGCCCGCCGGAGCAGATCGTTCCCGATGAAGGCATGTCGTGGTGGCAGAAGATGGCGCTGCGCTTGCGACAAGGCCCGGAAGACTGGCGGCTGGCGTATCTGTCATTCGGGGCGCTGACGATAGGATCAATGCTCGGGCCGCTTGGCCTGGCTGCCAGTTTCATGCTCTCCCGTGCGGCGGTTTCGTTCGAGGACAAGATCGATCCGCCGGCGAAGAAGTGGCTGGTTTACCCGTCGCTGATCATCGTCTACGTGCTGCTCGGCGTATTGTTCCTGACGTGGCCTGTTTCGGTCGCGATAACTATAGCAACAGAAATGGCCTCTTGGGCTGACATGACTGACAGAAACAATGCCTCGATCCTATCCATTACGGCGGCCGGCGCGTTGGCGATCGCAGTCTGGTGGTCTGTGTTATGGGTGATGTGGCGCAGGCGGCCTGATGTTGTGCGATCATGCCTCAGGCCCTTCGCTGACAACTGGACCAGCCGGCGGTTCGGTAAACTGGTTCTCGAAGTGTGGGGGCTCGCCATCTTCCTGATCGCAGGGGTCGTCATGCTTTGGTATAGGCCATAGCAGTTTTGCGCAAGTCGGGCGGCGGCGTTTCGTTAATCCAGTTGCCCGTCGGTCAGCCCAACCGGCAGTGCGGCGGGGCGATCGCACTGGGATTCGATGCTCACGTGGCTGTCAGTGTCGGATGCTTGGTGGATCGCGTGCATCACCTCGAGCACGTGGTTGGCGAGTTCGCCGCTTGCCCGATGAGGTCGGCCGGTAAGCAGGCCGCGTGCCATGTCGGCCACGCCCAGGCCGCGACTGTCATCCGTATAGCCGTGCGACAGCGGCACGTCGGTCCAGTCTTTCTCGCCCTGCCGGCGGAGACGGACCGTCCCGCCAAAGTAGTCGGGGTCCGGGACGCTCAATGTCCCGGCCGAGCCGTAAATCTCGATACACGGCACGTTCGCCGCCCAGACGTCGAAACTGGTGACAATCGTTGCGATCGCGCCGGCGGAGAAATCCAGCACGCCTGCAATATGGGTGGGAACGTCGACTGTAATCTCCGTGCCATTTTTCGGCTGGCTTGTTATCAGGCGTTTTCCATACGTCACGCGCGCCGAGCCGGTCACTCGTCGGATCGGGCCCATCAGGTTGACCATGGCCGTCAGGTAGTACGGCCCCATGTCGAACATAGGCCCGCCGCCGACCTTGTAGTAGAACTCCGGGTCTGGGTGCCAGGCTTCGTGGCCATGGCTGACGTAAAATGCAGTCGCAGCCACGGGCTCGCCGATCGCACCGTCGTCGATGAGCTTTCGGCAGGTTTGTATGCCGCCGCCGAGGAACGTGTCGGGCGCTCCGCCCACCAGCACGCCTTTGGCGCGGGCCGCGTCAAGAATCCGTCGGCTGTCCTCGCATGCGACCGCCAGCGGCTTTTCGTTATAGACACTCTTGCCAGCCTCGATCGCCGCAAGCGCCACCTCGCCATGCGCTGCGGGTATCGTCAGGTTCACTACGATGTCGATCTCGCTGTCGGCCAGCAGTTGCTCGACGGTCATGGCCTTGACCCCCGCGAATTCCCCGGCCAGGGCAGCTGCGCGATCGGGGTTGAGATCGGCCGCGGCCACTACGTCGAGGCAGTCAAATGTATTGCACATATTGGAGAAGTATCTTGTCGAGATATGCCCACAGCCGACGACGCCGACTTTCACTTTGCTCTTGTTACTGGCCACGATACGAACCCTTTCCAAGGTATGAATTAGTGCGATTATTTCGCCGGGCTGGTGTACTCGCTGGTCACGCGCTGCCGGGCCGCCCACAGGATGCCTCGTTTGACAATCTCAAAAACTTCCGGGGTGTCGAAGTCTTTCGCTACGTGTCCCAGCGAACTGAAAAACACCCGCCCCTTGCCGTACATGCGTTTCCACGCGACGGGCATTACCGTGCCGCGGATCCACGTCACGTCCCAGTGTCGGCCGCTGAAGGTGGTCGTCGCGAGCACCTCGTTGCTCGGGTCGGTATGCATGTAGTACTGCTCGGAGTGCAGTCTGAAGTCCGCCAGCCCTCGCGTGATCGGGTCGTCACCGTCCGTAACGGTCACCTTGTAGCGGATCACGCCGCCAGGGTGCGCCACCCATTGCCCGCCGGTCATGAACTGGTACCCGGTGTCCTTGCGGAACGCATCGCACATCCCGCCGTGCCAGCCGGCCAGGCCCACCCCACCGCGGATCGCGGCGCGGAGGCCCTCGCTCTGCTCGCGAGTGATCTCGCCCATGGTCCACGCCGGCATGACGACGCTGTAGTTCTTCATCTTCCGCTTGTTGAGGTAGGCGTCAAGCGTGTCGGAAACGGTGACCGCAAAGCCCTTGCTCTCCAGCCAGGGCGCTACGATGTCCACGCACTGCTTGGGCTCGTGGCCGTCCCAGCCGCCCCAGACCATCAGCGCCGATTTCTTGCTTTTCTTGCTCCTCTTACTCTTCTCGCTCACTTGGGCTTCTCCTTCGGTGACCTGCTTAGGATTTCTGCAACGCACTGCGGCCTAGTCGGCATCCTATCGTGTTACTACTCGTTTCTACTCGCCGTCAACCCGTCGGCGGAGGCGCTTGGTTTCGCTGCGTTGGCGTTTGCTTTCCAGGCGGCGGCGCTTCGACGCGAGCGTCGGCCGGGTTTTCTTGCGAGGCTTGGGTTTCTCGGCAGCCTTGGCGATCAGCGCAATCAGCCGATCCATCGCATCCTCACGATTCCGCTGGCGGTGTCGATACCGCCTGGCTTCCAGCACCAACACGCCGTCGGTGGTCATTCTGCGCCCGGCCAGGCGAATCAGCCGATCGCGCACGTCGGCTGGCAGGCCCGCGCAGCCGGCAACGTTGAATCGAAGCTGAACCGCGGTCGAAACCTTATTGACGTTCTGCCCGCCAGGCCCCGAAGCGCGGACGAAGACTTCGGTGATCTCTTCTTCGCGAATCGTGATGTCTCGGCCGATGCGGATCATGGGGTTTTCTGCAATTATCTCACCTTCGCTGCCGTTCTAAGCTTACACCAGCGGAGGTCGGGGGGCAATTCGCCCTGCCGGACGAAGTTTGAATGAAAAAACCACGTCTGCGGTCAGTCGCACGGGTTTCCCGATTGTCCCGGGGGCAGGGGCTCGCTAGAATCTCTCCTTTCACGAACGTACCTATCAAAAGGCTGACCGAATGATCCACCGAATTGAGATCCGGGCGAAGGACGAGTTTCTCGCAGGCGAGCCTCACGCAGCCGGCGTGTTGCATCAGATTCAAGAGCTGGGCATCGAGGCGGTCTCGGCCGTGCGGGCCGCGAGGCTCTTCTTCCTGATCGGCGAACTGAGCGAAGACGACGCCCGGCGAGTCGGGCGGGAATTGCTGATCGACCCGGTCATGGAAGTTTTTGACATTGGTATTGGCCCCGGCCACGCCGAAGACACCGTTGTCGAAGTTCACCGCAAGCCAGGCGTGATGGACCCCGTCGCCCGATCGACCGAGCAGGCGATACGCGACATGGGCGTGGCTGTAGAGGCCGTCCGCACGGCCCGCCGGTACGAACTGGCCGGCCCGGTCGACGAAAAGCAGCGGGAAACCATCGCCCGCAAGCTGCTGGCCAACCCGGTGATCGAAGACATTTTCTTCGAGCCCCACACCCCGCCCCAAACCCAGGGGCACGAGTACGATTTCAAAATTATCGAGATGCCAATCCGCGAACTGGATGACGCCGCGCTGGAAGCACTCTCGGTCAAATGCGATTTTTTCCTGAACCTGACAGAGATGAAGGAAATCCAGAACTACTTCCGCCGCGTCGGTCGCGAGCCGCGCGACGTGGAGCTGGAGATGCTCGCCCAGACTTGGTCCGAGCATTGCGGGCACAAAACGTTCCGCAGCGACGTGTGCGTGAAAGACTCGGCCGGCAACGTAGTCGAGCGCTTCGAGAACCTGCTGAAGTCCACCGTGTTCGGCGTGACCGAGGAACTGGATCGGCCGTGGTGCCTCAACGTCTTCGAGGACAACGCCGGCGTGATCGAGTTCGACGACGAGTACGCCGTGTGCTTCAAGGTGGAGACGCACAATCACCCGTCTGCCATCGAGCCTTACGGCGGGGCGGCGACCGGAATCGGCGGCGTTATCCGCGACCCGATGGGCACGGGCCTGGGCGCCAAACCGATCGCCAACACCGACGTGTTCTGCTTCGGCCCGACGGACATGCCGCTGGAAGACGTGCCCAAAGGCGTGCTGCACCCCCGCCGCGTGATGCGTGGCGTGGTGGGCGGCGTTCGCGATTACGGCAACCGCATGGGCATCCCGACCGTCAACGGTGCGGTGTACTTCGACGAGAAATACCTCGGCAACCCGCTGGTGTTCTGCGGAACCGTGGGGCTGCTGCCGATCGACAAGTGTCGCAAGCGCACGGCCCGGCCGGGCGATGCGATCCTCGCGGTGGGCGGCAAGACCGGGCGCGACGGGATTCACGGCGCGACCTTCAGCTCGGGCGAGTTGACGCACGAACACGAGACGGAATTCTCGCACGCCGTTCAGATCGGCAACGCCATCACCGAAAAGAAGACGCTGGACACGATTCTCCAGGCTCGCGAGGAAGGCCTCTTCACCGCGATTACCGATTGCGGCGCGGGCGGGTTTTCCAGTGCGGTCGGCGAGATGGGCGAAACGCTCGGCGCGGAAGTGCATCTCGACCTGGCGCCGCTGAAATATGCCGGCCTGACCTATGCCGAAATCTGGATTTCTGAAGCGCAGGAGCGAATGATTCTGTCCGTCTCGCAGGAAAACCTCGAACGCATCCTGAAAATCTTCGCCGACGAAGATGTCGAAGCGACTGTGATCGGGCACTTCGGCGTGGAAGGCAAAATGCTTCGCCTGCTGTATCAGGGCGAGTTGGTAGGCGAGTTGGAGATGGGTTTCCTCCACGACGGGCTGCCGCGTCCCACTAAAGAGGCCATCTGGGACGAGATCGATCGGCCATCGCCCGCGCTGCCTGCCAGGAGCGACTACACCGAGAGCCTGCTGAAAATCCTGGCCTCGCCGAACGTCGCCAGCAAGGAATGGATCATCCGCCAGTACGACCACGAGGTGCAGGGCGGCAGCGTAATCAAGCCGCTTGTCGGCATCGACGAAGACGGCCCCGGCGACGCAGCCGTCGTTCGCCCACTGCTGCACAGCAACCGTGCGATTGCTATTTCGTGCGGCATGAACCCGCGTCTGGGCGAGTTGGACCCATACCAGAGCGCCCTGCACGCCGTGGACGAAGCGCTGCGAAACAGCATCGCGGTGGGAGGCAACCTGGAGCGAACGGCTATTCTCGATAACTTTTGCTGGGGCAATTGCAACAAGCCCGACCGGATGGGCTCGTTCGTCCAGTCGGCCAAGGGCTGTCGCGACGCCGCCCTGGCGTACGGCACGCCGTTCGTTTCCGGCAAGGACTCGCTGAACAACGAATTCCAGACCGACAGCGGCGAGACGATCGCGATTCTGCCGACGCTGCTGATCTCGGCGATGAGCCTGGTCGAGGACGCTGGCAAGTGCGTAACCTCGGACGCCAAGGAAGCGGGCAACTACCTGCTGCTGGTCGGGCGAACGCAGGGCCAGTTCGGCGGCAGCCATTTCCTGCTGGCCGAGGGCGTCGAAAGCGGCAACGATGTGCCGAAGGTCGACATGAAAACTTCGCGGCAGGTTATGCTGGCCGTACAGGCTGCAATTTCCGCTGGCCTGGTCCGCAGTTGTCACGACCTGTCCGAAGGCGGGCTGGCCGTGGCTGCGACGGAAATGGCATTCGCGGGCGGCGTGGGCGTGGAGCTGAACGTCTCGGCCATGGCGACCGAGGGCGAGGTAAGCGACGCGGCCAGGCTGTTCGCCGAGTCGGCGGGGCGGTTCCTCGTCGAAGTCACGCCCGACAATTACGACGCACTGCTGCGAGTGATCAAGGACTGCCCCTTCTCCGAGCTGGGTCGCGTAACCGACACCGGCCGGGTTGTAATCGAGGCCGCAGGCGGAAAGCTGATCGACGTTGCCATCGCCGACGCCAAAGCGGCCTGGCAGGGAACCTTTGCCTGGTAAGAGCGACATCGCCCAACAAAACAATGAGTGAAGACCAACGCAACGAGTACACGATTCGCCCCGCCGTCGCCGATGACGCCGAGGCCGTCTCCATCCTGTGGACGGAGATGAGCGAAGACCATCGCCGCTACGATGCGGAAGTGTGGTGCTGGTCGAAAAACGCGCGGCAACATTGGCGCGACGAGCTCGTTGCCTGGCTGGATGATCCGGACATGGTCGTGCTGGTAGCCCAGGACGCCGCCGGCCGACTGATCGGATATTCCGTGGCGCACGTGAAGACATCGTCGCCAATTTTTGAGGACAGTCGGCTGGGCAAGGTCTGGGATTTGTGCGTCACGACGGCGCATCGCGGCAAAGGGCTGGGCGAGGCCCTGATGGAAGAAGTTTTCAAATGCCTGAAGGAAAATGGCGCCGACTCTGCGATATTGCACGTGGCGACGGCGAACCCGGCTGCGATCGGCCTGTACGAAAAACTGGGCATGCGGCCCGTGATGCAACGAATGTTCAAGAAACTTTAATACTTCGCCGAAATTCTACGTAGCGTAAGCCCGTAGATGGAAGTACCCGTGGAAATTTAATCTGCTGAAACTTTTTGAGAACAAGGTTGTGAATATGGCGACCCCCAAGGCACTGGTGTTGAGATCGGCTGGAACGAATTGCGACCTGGAAACGCAGCACGCGCTGGAACTGGCGGGCTTTGTGGCCGAGCGAATCCACGTGTTTCGTCTGATGGAGAACCCGGCCGCCCTGAAAGACTTCCAGTTCATGGTGATCCCGGGCGGCTTCAGCTACGGCGACGACGTAGCAGCCGGCAAGATTCTCGCCAATCAGATGCTGCACCGACTGGCCGGGCCGCTCAACGAATTCCTCGCAGACGGCAAGCTGGTGCTGGGAATTTGCAACGGCTTCCAGGTGATGATCAAGAGCGGGCTGCTGCCGTGGGGCGAAGTATCGCCCGAAAAAGCCCACCGCGACGCGACACTGGCGTGGAACGATTGCGGGCAATTTGAAGACCGCTGGGTACACCTCAAATGCGAGTCGGACAAGTGCGTCTTCCTGCCGACCGGTGAGGTAATCGCCCTGCCGGTCGCCCACGGCGAGGGCAAGTTCGTCCCGCGAGACGACCAGGTGCTTTCGACGCTCAAAGACGGCGATCAGATCGCGATGCGTTACGTTGACGCCGAGGGTAACCCCGGCGGCTACCCGATCAATCCCAACGGCAGCATCGAGGACATAGCGGCCATATGCGACCCGACCGGCCGGGCCATGGGCCTCATGCCTCACCCCGAACGATTCGTCGAAATCACCCATCACCCCCGCTGGACGCGAGGCGGGATCGAACGGGCAGACGGGCGAATGTTCTTCGAAAGCGCGTTCGAATACCTCACGAACTCCTAGAGTATTTTCAACGTTTTGCTTTTATCAATACTAGGGCGGCTGGGCTCCTGTCCTGCCGCCTGTTCATCGAATCCTAAACGCGGTGGGACAGGAGCCCCACCGCGCCAAGTCGGGAGCACCTGAAGAGTTCCTAGGGCTTTTTCAACGTTTGCTATCGAGCCATGCCTTCATCTTGGTCGCCGGCCAGGCGTTGATCACGTCATCGGCCGTCACCCAGCCACGCCGCGCGGTGAGCACGCCGTATTTCATCAGGTCGGCCATTCGGTCGAATATTATGGCGATCTCTTTGTTGTCCATGATGACGCTCGTCTGACAGCCCACCAGCGGGAGTGACGTTTCCTTCCCGGCTGAACATCACAGATTGTATGCCTAAAAGCATCATTTGACATCATGATTAGCGGGCTTTTCTCGAGGCCCGACCGGCCGATTATTAGGGGGCCAATCTTCGCTTGATGCTTCGTTAAAAGAGCTTGTGGTCGGCCGAGATAGCTATACAATCATTGATACGCACTTCGATAATTGCGGGCCACACGTCGGGAGATTGACATGAATGGAATCAGTCAGGGCACGGATAGTTCAGCTCCTGCACTGGACGGAGCCCTGCACAAAGGGTACTGGCACCTGATCCGCACAGCGATTCTCGCCATCGGTATAGGCTTGGTCACTTACCTGATCGCGTTCTTTGGCCGTTATCTCAGCTTTCCGCCAGATAACATCGCTGTATTCTGGCCACCCAACACGGTGTTCCTTACGGTGCTGTTGTTAATGGCTCCTCGCAGGTGGTGGATCTGCTTTGCGGTTATGATGCCTGCGTATTTTATTTCGGGCCTGCAAGGAGGTCTCACGATCCAGAGACAGGCGATCTTTTTTGTCGCCAATTGCTCTGAAGTGCTTGTCGCGGCGATTGCCTTGCGGCATGTCCTCAGCGCAAGACTGACGTTTGGGAATCTACGAGAGGCGCTTCTTTTCGTCGCCTTTGCCGTCCTGGCCGGACCTTTCGTCTCTGCTTGCGTATCTTCTCTAGATGCTCTCCTCTTCACGGACGTGGCCTACCTGCATGCATGGCGAGTTTGGTTCATGGGCGATGCGCTGGCGCACCTGACCCTCACTCCTCTGCTGTTGGTTTGGGTTCTGCCGGGTAAAAAGCTGCTCAGGGCGATCACTTTCTGGCGATGTGTGGAGGCGGCTGGACTGGCGATCGGCCTGGTCGCAGTGGGTTTCTATGCCTTCGGCGGCGAGATCGGCGCCAGCGGCGACATACCTGTACTTGTATATACGCCTCTTCCGCTGCTATTGTGGGCGGCCGTCCGCTTCGGCCCCAGAGGCACGTTTTCCGCTGTATTCATTATTACCGTTTTGTCGATCTGGGATGCCGTCCACGGCCGTGGACCTTTCGATGCTCCTAGCGCGGCCGAGAACGTTCTGTCCTTACAGCTGTTCCTCGTTGTCCTTTCGGTACCCACGATGTTTCTGGCGGCACTAATCCAGGAGCGGAGACGCGCCGGCGAGGCGATGAGCGAGAGCGAGGAGCAGTATCGGCAACTGGCCGAGAACACCGAGGCCATTCTCTGGGAATATGACGTCCTATCAAACCGATGGGCATATATGGCGCCGCAATCGGAGCGGATCCTTGGCTACAGGCCGGAGGAGTGGACCGACCTCCAATTCTGGATCGATCATGTACATCAAGACGATCGAGATTGGGCAACCAAATATTGCGCTGAGCACACCGCCAGAGGCGAATCGCATGAATTCGAATACCGCTTCCTGAAAAAAGATGGAGGCGTGATATGGGTGCGGGACGTAGTGAGCGTGGCTTTGCAGGATGACTTGCCGGTGACCACGCGAGGTTTCATGTTCGACGTCACCGAACGGCGAAAGGCCGAGGAGGCGCTGCGAGATGCCGAAAAAATGAACAGCAGCTTGCTTGACGGTATTCCCGACTGCATCGCCATGATCCTCAAGAAGGGCACTCATGAGATCGTCGCGTCCAATAAATTGGCTCAGGAGATCGGTGCGGTTCCGGGCCAGACTTGCTTCCAGACATGTGCGTTGCGAGACGATCGCTGCTCCTTCTGCCTGGCGCCCGAGATGTGGGAGACCAATCAGCCGCAAAGGACCGAAGCCGAGTACAGGGGAAAATGGTACGAAGGAATATGGGTGCCGCTCTCCGAGGAGTTATACGTTCACTATATCTTTGACATCACCGAGCGAAAGCATGCAGAGGAGCGAATTCGGGACTTAGCGGGATACCCGTCAGAGAACCCCTATCCCGTGCTGCGGATTGTATCGGACGGAACGATTCTCTACGCCAACCCCGCCGCAACGCGCCTGCTGGAGAATCAGGGGCGATCGACTGATGGACAGGCTCCGGAGGACTGGCAGAAGTGCGCGGCGCTGGCCGCGGAGTCCGAGTCCGTGGTGAGGGGGGAATTCCAGTACGGTAAGGAGACCTTCGCCTTCCTCTTCGCGCCGCTTGCGGATGCGGAGTACGTCAATGTGTACGGCATAGACATCACAGAGCAAAAACACCTGGAATCACAGTTCCAGCAAGCGCAGAAGATGGAAGCTGTCGGCCAGCTTGCCGGCGGGATCGCCCACGACTTCAATAACCTGTTGCAGGCGATTCTGGGCTACGGAGAGTTGGCGTTGACCGAGGACAAAAAAGGCAAGCCCACTCGCACGTCCATAGAGGAAATTCTTAAAGCTGGCGAGCGCGCCAAGACGCTGGTTAGCCAACTGCTGGCCTTCAGCCGACGACAAGTGCTCGAGATGCAATACGTGGACCTAAACGAGATAATTGCCGACCTGATGAAGATGATTCGGCGTGTCATCGGCGAGCACATCACGCTCGATATTCTTCCCGGCCATGACCTGGGGACCATTCGCGCCGATCGCGGCCAACTCGGGCAGATTTTAACGAACCTGTGCGTCAACGCACGCGACGCGATGCCCGAAGGCGGCACGATCACCATCGAAACCGAGAACATCCGCATCGACCAGGCCTACTGCGTGGCCCACGCGTGGGCCAAGCCGGGGCGATACGCACTGCTGAGCATAACCGACACCGGCTGCGGCATGGACGAAGAGACGCTCGATCGAGCTTTCGATCCGTTCTTCACGACCAAGGGCAGCGAGGGAACTGGGCTGGGCCTGGCTACCGTCTACGGGCTGGCCAAGCAGCACGATGGCCAGGTCGAGGTCTACAGCGAAGTCGACAAAGGCACGACGTTCAAGGTCTACCTGCCCATTGTCGAGCGACCCGCCACAACCGTTGGCAGCAAGGTAGCAGGCCCCGTGCCTGGCGGAACCGAGACGATCCTGCTGGCCGAAGACGACGAGATAGTCCTCGGGGTGGCCAAGGCATTCCTGGAGAGCGCCGGCTACACCGTGTTGACCGCCGCCGACGGCGAGGAGGCGCTGCGCGTGTTCGGCGAACACAATGACGGGATCGGCCTGGCACTGCTCGACGTGATGATGCCCAAACTCGGCGGGCGGGCCGTCTTTGAGAGTATTCGCCAAACGCATCCGCAAATGAGCGTGCTCTTCGCCAGCGGCTACAGCTTAAACGCCATCCACACCAACTTCGTCCTCGACGAGGGTATGACGCTCATCCAGAAGCCGTATCAACGAGCCAACCTGCTCCGCAAGGTGCGCGAGGCACTGGACAGCGAATAGCGAATTCAGGCGGAAGAAGCCCGCCTGAATGCCGATACAAATGAAACGGGCTGCTTGCGGTCGAAGCACCCTTTGGATACCGGAGTTATACCGCTGCCAATTAGTGATCGCGCTCGGTAGTATATTGCCGATGGCGAGCATGGTGGCCTCCTTGCCTGGAAAGAACATTGATTATCACCGTGAGCGGGATCTGGCATCAACCGATAGAGCGCATTAATTAACTAACAGTCGTATATAAAACCATTCAATAGGAAGTGACGAATGTTTTTCTGGAAAAAAGAGCGGCAGGTCGAGCAGTCAATTGAAGGCTATCTCACAGAAACCGAGAGCTGTCTTGGCGCATTCGCCAAAGCTTTCGAGGTGTACTTCGAGCAGGGGCTGGGCGATCCGTTCGAGCAATTGGTGAACGAAACTCACCGTTTCGAACGCAATGCCGACGACCGCCGCCGCGAACTGGAAGCGGCGATGTACGACAAGGCCCTGATCCCCGAATCGCGAGGAGACATCCTCGGTATGCTCGAGGCCCTCGATCTGGTGCCCAACAAATGCGAATCGGTGCTCTACCAGATCTGGACGCAGAGCATGGTGATCCCACAGGCGTACACCGAACAGTTCCAGTCGCTGGTAGCCGCCAACGTTCAATCTTATAAAGCGCTTTGCCAGACCGTGCGTGACCTTTTCCGCCACGCCAAGCGCGTCACCCAAGGCGCCGAAGCAGTCACCGATAGCGAAACGCAAAGCGATGAACTCGAACGAAGCCTCATCAAGACGATTTTCGACTCGCATCTGGACAAGGCAGACAAAATACTTCTCAAGGAACTGGTTCTCGAAATTGGAGCCATCTCCGACCGGGCGGAAAACGCCGCCGACCGCCTTCGCAACATCGCGGTCAAGCGGCAGAGTTGAACGTAAGGCTCGGCCACTAATTTTCCCGCCAGAAAGATAGCCACAAGGCAGCAGAATGTATCAACTATCGGGCAGTGTACTTTTAGGATGGTCTTTGGGCTCCAACGACGCGGCGAACGTGTTCGGCACGGCCGTGGCGTCGAACATGATCCGCCATCGGACGGCCGTGATCGTCACGGCGGGCTTCGTCATGGTTGGCGCTCTGCTGGAGGGGACGGGCGGAATGCGAACGCTGTCCGGCCTGAGCGAGCAGACCGCCAACTCGGCCATGCTTGTAACGGCGCTGGCTGGGCTGACTGTGCTCGGGATGACCCTGCTGAAATTGCCCGTATCAACCTCGCAAGCGGTGGTGGGCGCGATTCTGGGGATGGGTTTGTGCAGGAACCCGGCCAGTGTGCAGTGGGGTGGACTGGTCAAAATCGCTGTTTGCTGGATCGGAACGCCCATCGGAGCGATGGTCATCGCGGCGATACTTTATCCGACGCTGGGGCGGCTGTTCGACAGTATTCGAATGAACCTGGTGACCCGATCGATCGTGCTGAAGTTCGGCCTGCTGTTAAGCGGCGCGTACGGCGCATATGCATTGGGGGCCAACAACGTCGCCAATGTCACCGGCGTGTTCTACAAGACCGGCCTGCTGAGCGAATACCCCAACAGCGATTTTTTACTGGTGTTGCTCGGAGGGGCGAGCATTGCCGGCGGGGCTTTGACCTTCAGCCGAAACGTCATGATGACGGTTGGCAGCCGACTGGTGCAACTCGGTGCGTTTTCAGCTCTGATCGTGGTTCTCTCCCAGGCCATTACCGTCCACTTCTATGCGATGATCGGCGTGCCGGTTTCCACCTCGCAAGCCATCGTTGGCGGGGTGCTCGGCATCGGGCTCGTCAAGAGCGTCCGCACGATCCAGCGCACGACGCTGATTAGAATCCTGCTGGGGTGGGTGATGACCCCGCTGATCTCGGGCGGTGTCTGCTATCTCGCCGCGTGGGCTCTTCTGTAATCAACCGCCACGCGACACCAAGCGTCTGGCATGAGTGCTCGCAGCTATTCCGCGTGCAACAAGTTGCACGCCCCCGGCATGTTTCCTCTTCCAGTTACAATTGCTGGACGCGATGGGACAGGAGCCCCACCGCGCTGCTTTTAGTAAGGCCTACTCTTGGGGGTAGATGATGATTCTGTCGTGCACCAGCAGAATCAGATCGTTCTTGCCGTCGCCGGTGACATCGGCGATACGAACCGTTCTGGGCTCTCCATGGCGGCGATTTCTCCTGCCGTCACCACGGAATTGCTCGAAGACCTTGAACTTGGTCGCCGCCTGCAACGTGCCTTTGGCGTCGAAGGCCAGGATCTCCAGATGGTGCTTGGCCTGGTCGATCAGGACGATTTCCGGCACGCCGTCGGAGTTGATGTCGCCAGCCGTGATCTCCGCATAGCGAGCCCCTTTGATGTCCGGTTCGAACGAGGCGATTTTTCGCAACAGTTTCGTCTGGCCGGACACTGGCGCCAAAACGAGCTTTCGCGTTCCGCAAAGCAGGATACTCATCGGTGAATTACCGCCGAAGTTGCCCGTGAGAATTTTCTTGGCCGAGACGTGTCCCACGTCAACCTCGCGGTCTGTGCGATAGGTTTCGTCCGGCTGTTTGGCGAGAATGCCCAACTTGCCGCGGGCGGCGTCGTAGGTGATGATCGAGGGGGCCGTTCCGCCGGGAAGCGTGCGCGCCGTAGCGGCCGTAAGCGAACTTTGACGGCTCTCGGCCTGATACTGATCGATAACCCGCCAGCCCTTTTCGACATCGAAAATGACTGCCCGCGCGAAGGTCTTCTTGGTCAGCAGCACAGCGGTCGAGCCGTCGGGGCCCAGCGGCGCCAGGGACAGCGTGCTTGGCTGCACGTTGGCGACCAGGCCGGATTGCACCTCCGCACGAGTCACCGGTATGAACTTGCCGGGCTCGCTCTGGCGGATCAGCAATATCGGGCCATAGGCGCGAATCACCATCACGTCGGCGCGACCGTCGTTGTCGATGTCGGCTATCCGAAGGTCGAGGGGCTTGTCTTTCAGATCGTCCAGCGTCAGTTCCAAGCCCACTTCGGCAGTAGGCCGGCCAACGCTCAAAATTGTCCGCAGGACGTATTTCCTCTTGCCCTTTTTCTTGCTGATGTAGGCCAGGTCTGTCTTGCCGTCTCCGTTGACGTCGCCAAGCCCCATCGCCTGCGGCTCGTCGGAGATGTTGATGGATTCCGGAAAGCTCAGCCGCCCTTTGGTAAGCCGGCTGATTGCGATGATCTTTTCCTTCACGCTCAAAACAACGATTGCATCCGCCCCGTTGCCGTCGAGGTCGGCCGCAGCCAGCTTCCGCATGTCCGACAGGCCGGGGAACGTCTTCGCCGTAGCCAGACCGTTTTCTTCGACTGCACGGTACAGCAGAAATTCCGCCCTCGCCGGATCGGAAACCACCACGTCGAGCAACTTGTCGCCGTCGACGTCTGCGGCGGTGATGTCTCGCTTATCGGCCGAGTCCGTGCCCGGCAGCGGATACGTCATCACCGGGTAGGCCGACTCGCTGACGTCCGGCGCCAACACAGAAAGCCTCACCCGTCCGCTCTGGTTAGAGATCGAGGCGAAGCAGCTTCTCCCGCTTTGGTCGAGACGAACCATCCGTAACGTGCGAGGCGCCGGCAGCTCGTAGCGGATTTCCGGGCCGAGCTTGCCATCCGAACTCTGGTAGCGAATCCGGATCGGATGCGGCTGCTCGCCGGTAAGGATCACCAGATCGTCGCGCTTGTCGCCATTGACATCGACGGTTTCCAGCAGCTTTGGCTTGGCGCCGGACTGGTACTTCATCGGCTGGGCGAGCGTGCCGTCGGATTTCTGCAAAATCACCATCGTCCCATCGCTGGTCAGCAGCGCCAGGTCCGTTCGTTCGTCACCGTTGAGGTCGCCTGCTGCCAGGGTGCGGCTTCCCAGGAGGCCTTGGCGAACTTCGATTTTTTTTACGGGCAGCCAATTGGGCTCCACCGGACCGGGCGACGGCGCTTTGTCGTCGGTTGGTATTTCTTCCGTTTCCTGCGAGGCGGGCTTGCCCTGAAGTGCAATGCGCAGGCCGTCTTTGGAGTGTAACACCAGGTCAACTCGGCCGTCCGCGTTGATGTCCGTTACGAGCAGGCCGGCGACCTCGACGTCCAGGTCATAACTTACCCGCTTGTACCGCCATGTTTTTTCCCGCCCGAAAATATCGTTGACGTTGTCGTCGATGGTTTCGAGCGGAATTTCTTCGTCCGGCTGGAAGTCCTTCTTCTGCAACAGCAAATCTATTCGCGCCTTGCGGTTATTGACAACGATGATGTCGTTAAGTCCATCGCCGTTGATATCTGCGACAAGCGGCTCGCCCAGGCCCCACTCAATTTTGAGAACCTCCATGGGTCCGAAGCCGTAATACTGCGAAAGCGACCCCGTGTCGGTCGCCGGGTTTTCGGCTGCGGCTGCGCCGGCGAACGTAAGACATGAAACGATTACGGAAAATACGAACAATACGGAAAACGTTCTAAAAGTCGAATATATCACGAGTAAACCCTCTTTCCAGTTGCCGCAATAGAGTTACGTCTACCAGAACCATGCTAGGGAATTCGCTTGCGAAAGCAAGCACAACACTCGATGATTTATCTCCGAGCGGGCGTCCACAACGCTCTCTCAGAACAGGTTCTTTTCAGGGAAAGTGAGCCAGGGAATGAATATCCACAGAAGTTTGTCGGTCTTGTTGGCGGTTTGCATTGCGTGCGCTTCGCCCGCGGTGGCCGAAACGATCATCCTAAAGGGCGGCTCGCAGATAACCGCCGACGTGCTGAAATCAGACAAAGACGCGGTTGTCGTCGATCTCGGGGCGACCGTACTACGCTTGCCGCGCAGCGAAATCGTGAAGATCACCAAGGCCGACGACGAAGCTGACGAAGCTGATGGAAATGCCCCAGCGCCGACGACCGCACCGGCCGACCAGCCCGTCGATAAAGAGGCGACAGGGTGGCAATTGTTCCATAGCGGCGTCTCTGGGGCGGCGGGGACCATAGAGGACAACGTCCAGCGAATTGGCGAGTCGGTCATCATGGTTTCCAGCGATGGCGGACAGGGTTCGGGCTTCGTCATCACGGAAGACGGCTTTTGTGTCACGAACTATCACGTGATTGCCAAGGAAACCCGGATCAAGGTGACCGTCTTCCGCAAGACGGCCACGGGCTACGAGCAAAAACACTACAAGCAGGTAAAAATCGTCGCGATCAATCCGTTCGTGGATTTGGCGCTGCTCAAGATAGAAGCCGAGGACGAAACGTTCAAATACGTATCGTTGGGCGACATGGATGACTGCGAAGTCGGCCAGGAAGTGTTCGCCATCGGCAACCCGCTTGGGCTTACCCGAACGGTCAGCCAGGGCATCGTATCGACGAAAAACCGGAACAATGCAGGCCGGCTGTATATCCAGACGACCACCGACATCAACCCGGGTAATTCAGGCGGGCCGCTGTTCAATCTCAAAGGCGAGGTCATCGGCGTGACGTCGATGGGGTATTTATTCCTGAGCGGGCTGAACTTCGCGATTCCAGTGGACGTGGTCAAGCGGTTCGTGATCAACCGCGACGCCTTCGCCTACGACGAGGACAACCCCAACAACGGCTATCGGTATCTTCAGCCGGCTACCAGACAGAACAAACGGGCGCCGAAGCCAGGCAAAGTGCCTCTCGGTGATCTGTGAAATTTGCATCCATCCGTCAACCCTCTGATCGAAGCGCGAAAGGACAACCAATGAATTCACGGTGGGTTATCATCTGTTGCCTCGCTGCAGTCATGGCGGCGCCGGCCATTGCCTCGGCCGAGGATTTCCTGCCGGAAGGCAAGGACGCGGCCAGCATAATTCCCGAAGATACTTTCCTGTTCGTACACGTGCCGGACGTTTCGGCCGTTAAAGAGGCGTTCAAGAAAACCAGTATGTGGGGTCTCTACAAAGAGCCCGCCATGCAGCAATTCGTCGAGCCTGCGGAAAAAGCCGTTCGCGAGTTTATCGACGAGAAATTGCGCGAAGCCTGGAAGGAAATGGAAATTGCCGATCCGCCCGAGGAGCTTCCGATTCCGGCCGGCCGAGTGATCGTCGCCGTGCGCATGGGCAAAAAAGTTATGATGGTGCCCAAGTACGACTACGATAACTACGACTGGGAGAATGACAACGGAACCGGTCCGCCCGTTACGGGAGTCCGAGAAACCACCATTACTGACGCTCAAGTCGTACTCATCGCGGACATGGGTGATAAAATCGAGACCGTCCAGCGGCTCGCTGAGCAGGCGGCTGAAAAAGCGGCTGATAGCGGCTGGCAGCTGCGCAGGGACACGATTGGCGATCTGGAAGTGCAGATATTGACCCCGCCCACCCCAAAGAGACCGGACAATATCCCGGCTGACATCGAATATACCCCGCCCGCGCCAGCACCGTTCGGCTTCGCCTTCGAAGGTTCGATGGCGATATTCGGCAATCTCGAAATGCTCCGAGGCGTTGCGGAGCGGATGAGCAATTCCCAAATGCCCAGCCTCGCCGATGACGACGGGCGCAAGAAGATCATGCGACAACTCGACGCACAGGGCGCGGCGTCGCTGTATCTGAACGTGCGTGCGTTGATTTCATCTACACTAGATTCAGGGGACGATGAGGCGAGCAAGGCCAAGACCGAGCGGCTGATGACCGCGCTCGGCGTCGACAACGTCGAAGGGCTGGGGCTGGTGGTCAGGCTCGCGTCGAATGACGGCGAGGACATTCGCATCAGGGGCATGCTGGGTGTTCGCGGCGAGAAGCGCGGCATACCAGCCTTGCTGACCCCCGAGACCGCGAGCACTGAAGCAAGCAGGCTGGTGACCAAGGGCGTCGCGAGCGTTTTTGTTGGGAATTACAGCCTTGGAAAAATCTACGAGCAGGTCATCCAGATCGCTCAGGGAGCCGGCGCTCCAAGTCTGGGGATGCAGTTGCAGATGATGATGGCCATGACCGGCACCCCGGACGGCCAGCCGCCCGTGGACGTCAAAAAGGAAGTCTTCGATCAGGCAATTTCGCCGATCATCGTGCTGCATAATATCAACAGGCCCTACAGCGATCCTTCGGCATCCAAGGTAATGCTCGCAATCGGCGTGAACGACGCGTCAATTCTCGACAGCGCCTTGGGCCGGATTCACAACGTGTTTTTCGCACAAGGGAAGCCGGAAGTGCGGCGCGAGCTACTGGGTTCGAACATCTTCCTGATTCCAGGCGGTGGGCCGATGGGATTGTTCTCCGGGCCGTCCTCGGAGACAGATGGGCCGCCAGAAGCCATGGCCATTGCGGTCGCCGGCGATAACCTGGTCGTTGGCAGCGAATCCACGGTCGCCCAAGCCATCCGCGACCTTCGCCGGACGGACATCGAGCCGATCCAGGCCGACCCCATGTACGGCCACGTGAAACGTTTTCTGCCGGCCGAAGCCGGTGCGTGGTTCTACTCGAACGATCAAATCTCCGGCGAATCGTACTGGGTTCAATACAAAGAAGCCGCCAGGAATGTCGCCCAACAGCCTGAGGGCGAACAAGATGGCCACGAGGGTCACGACCACTCCTCGACGAAGGTCAGCTCTCCTCTCGATGGTGTGATTAAAACGCTGGCGAAGTTCTGCGACTTCAACAGGCTTCCCGAATTTGCGGCGGTCAAGCAATATTTCGGCGCGACGATCGGATACGTCAAGGGCACGGAAGACGGGATTATCTTCGAGATCGTCAGCGTCAAAGCGCCCAAAGCCGAATAAGGCACCGTTTCTGTATGAATATCACTCGGCCGCGATGGTCCCACGACTGTCGCGGCCGTCTTCTTATTCAACGCTGGCCGGATCGAGCCTCGACTCGTACACTGTATGGCCATACGAAAGGCGGCCCATCAAGCCGCGCAGACACTACGAATACCCGACATAGAAGCCGATGATCAACCGCATCACAACAATGACTGGAGCAGTTTCATGAAGGCTCCTTCGATTCTGATAGGCGTATTTTTCCCGCGTTCGGTAGAAACCGAAGGGGTCGGCACGCTTGTAACCGGCCTGGCTCGAGGTCTTGCCCAAAACGGACATCGCGTGGAAATGATTTTGCCGCAGGGCGATTACGAACTCCCGCCGGATATCTCCGTGGACACGTATCGCACCGGCCTGGGCGCCCTGGGTCGTTATCGCCGTGCAATACGCGACCATTCCGCACGCGCGCGAGCGGTTTTTCTGTTTGAAATGAGCCCGAGCATGGGTTTTCTCGCCTCGGCCAGCCGCTGCGCCAACACGTATCTCTACTTCTACAACCCTGTGCTGACGTTGAAATCCAGCCGACAAATCGGCCGCAATCTGCAACGCTGGAAGCACGTACTGTTCATGCACTCGATCTGGAGCAGGCTCCAGAAATGGTCCCAGCGCCGCTGCATCGTGGCGACAGAATTTCAGGCCGAACAACTCCGCAAATACTCCCCCCAGCAGGTGCACGTCCTGCCGGCAAGTTCGATTGCAGCCTCGACCCCGGTCCCCTCTCGCCAACAAGCGAGAGAGCAGTTGGGCTTCGATCAGAACGAATTTGTCGCCGGATACCTTGGGCACTATTCGCCGGCCAAGGGGGTCGACACGCTGATTGAAGCGTTCGCTCGGCGAAACTTCTCCGGCAAGCTTGCCTTGGCTCACAGCCTCAAGGGCAAGGCTTCCGCTTCCACGGCGAGGCTTCTCGAACGGTTGCGGCAGGCCGACAGTCTGCTAGAGTATGAGCTAGTCGATCCGCTTACGTTCCTGGCGGCGTGCGACGTGGCGGTTCTGCCGTATCGGACCGCGAGCATCCATCACCTGCCGCTTGTGCTGATCGAATCTTACGCCGCCGCCACGGCCGTCATTACCACGGACGTGGGAGGCATCGCATCGGTGCACGAGGACGGGCGGATGGGCAGGCTGGTTTCGCCCCGCGACGTAGACGGGCTGGCTTCGCTGCTGGGCGAGGCTGCCGCCGACCGCCAGCAGTGGTGGAGCATGGGACAGACCTGCCGGAAAGTTTTCGAAGAATCACTTTGCAGAGAACGACTGGTCGAATCGTTCGAGACGCTCCTCGCTCGATCGCGTTGACAGACGAAGAACCATGAAAAAGACAGACGATTGGATATCGATACACGACCTGGTCACCATGCGGCTGCGCGATACCGTCGGTGTCGGTGACAGGATGCTGATGCGGCCCGTGCGCGGCTACATTCACCACGTCGTCGATGCGCCACAGTCGCAGCCGGACCTGGACGTGGAGATCGCGCCGTTCGACTTTGCCCCTCCGCCTGACGCCTGCCAGGTCGATCGTCGTTTCATCGTGGGCGAAGATTATTTTGCCTGCGAGGACACCAGCAAGATTCTCTGGTGGAAGGTGGAAATTCGCGGCTGGGAGTCTTCCGACCAGCCCACGCGCGTCCGTATCGACCGGAACCTTTTCGGCACGGCTGCGCTGGGTTCGCGAATCACCGACTGCCTGATTCGCTTCAAGCTGTGCCTCAAGCAAGCTCCGGCGATCCACTGCTGCGGCGCGGTCAGCCAAAGCGGCAACGGGTACATTCTCAGCGGTCGGAGCGGCGTGGGCAAAAGCACCATCGCAATGCGAATGCTCGACAGGGGCTTCAAACTGCTTGGCGATAATTGGGTTCTGGTCCATCAGGGCCAGGCCAAGAGCTTTCACCTGCCGATCAACATACACAACTACAACGTCTCGCCGTCGTTCTACCAGAAGCTGCCCAAGCGACTGAAGTTCGACCTGTGGTGGAAGACCCGCGTCCGCAACCTTTCGATGGGTTATCTCAAGAAGGCGACGCACGTGATCTTGAAAGATGTGTACCCCGATTGGCTGGCCGACCAGGCGCCGCTCAAGCGGGTGTTCACGTTCAGCCAGGGCGGTAATGACAAAAGCTTTTCGATCGGGTCGCTGGATCGTGAGGCGGGCCTGAAGCGGCTCGTAGCCAACGACATGATGGACCGCGACGCCTTTCACCGATACCTGCTCGCCTACGCAACCGTCTTTCCGGATGGAGTTGTGGCGAACTATTGGCGGACGTTGCACGAGAGTCTCTCGGCGGCGATCCCGCCCGAGATCGAATTCGTCGATGTCGTCGTGCCCCGCCGCGTGACCACCGAACACATCAACGAAATCGGCAAGTGGATGGATTAGTTATATTGGATTATTGGAAATAAGATGAGCGGCCAGACAAGTGGAACATTCAGCCTTCCGGGCGGGCTTCGCCTGTCCATCACTGCCGCCGGCAGCAGCGGTCTGCGTTGGAAACTGCTGGAGGCTCGCTGGGCTCACTATCGCCAGGAGTTTGACGGCCCGGCGAATCTGGAACTGCATCTGGGCGAGTTTTCCCCAAGCATTCCGGACGGCGCCCGCGTGATCGACAAGGACTATCACATCGCGGATCAGTACCTGTACTTTCGCGGCAGCCGCAAGGGCGGCCAGACCGAGATCGTCCCCTTCGAAGGGGACGATCGGATCTGCCTGCGCCACAATCCGTACACCGAAACGTTCCCACACTCGCTATCGGCCGGCGTTCGCGGGATGAACATGTATCTCGACCCGGTGATGGCGTGGTGGTACTCGCGAAATGGAATGACGCTGCTGCACGCTGCTGCCATCGAACGCGAGGGCAAGACCTGGCTGCTGGTGGGCGCAAACGGTACGGGCAAGACCCGCCTGACGCTCGAACTGTGCAGGAAGGAAGGCTTCCGATTTCTCGCCGACGATATGCTGGTGGTTTGCGACGGGCAGGTGTTGGGCATCGTGGAACACCCGGCCGTGCTTGCGTTGCGGTGGGCGGAATTCATTCGAAGCGGCTCTGCCCGCTGCTCCAAGCGAGCGATCCTCCAGCACATCCGCTACGACAGACAGCCGGACTTTGGCGATCTGCAATTACTCACCGAAGGGCAGCTCGCCGGCTTGTTGTTTTTGGAAAGGCCGGTCGGCCCCCAAAGTGCGGTCGAGCCAAGCTCGCCACAGAAGCTCTGGAAGCAGGCCATTCGCCTGGAGCATCTGGAACTGAATCGATACCAGCGACGACACTGGCTGGTCAGCAATTTCGGCCGATTCCTGATGGCGTACGAATACGGCACGGGGGGAAGCGAGATTTTCGACATCCTCCAGAACCGAGTCCCGCCCATGCCGGCCAAGTGGCAGGACCTGCCCGCCTGGACGATCACGGCCGCTGAAGGCTTTGATATCGAAGCCATCCGGGATATCTTGTAGAAATGCAGGCGAGCCAAATCACCTGGAAAAAAGTTGTCATCCGATGGTGCGTCCCGCTGCTGATCCTCGGGCCGCTGGTGGTGTTCGCATGGAAGTACGGGGGCAACCTTTCGGTCATCCAAAAAGCCAACCCGTTCTACCTGCTGCTGGCCGCTGGCGTGTTTATCTTCACCCGCAGCCTCAACGGTCAGGTTCTGCGAATCGCGCTGCGGCGCTTGCGGCGAAACCTGTCGTTCCGCTGGGCGTTCCTGCTGACGATGGCAATGAGCTATATCAATCTGCTCGTGCCGCGGGCCGGGCTGGGCGCGCCTGCACTGTTTTTGCGCCGCCGTCATAACCTGCGATATTCCTCCTTCGCCGCGCTGCTCGTGCCGCTGCTGGTCGTGCAACTGCTCTGTGCGGGCCTGATCGGGCTGGCGCTGACTGCGATACTTCAGTACTCGGGTTCTGTGAGCAACTGGTTTCTTTGGTACGCAATTTTCGCAGCCGTGGCGGCCGGCGCGGTGGGGCTGATGCTTTTCCCGATTCCCGGCTCGCTGAGCGGTGACGGCAAGTTCATTCGCGCGATTCGCCGATTCCGACGGATTCGCCCGTTCATGTATTCCTCGCCGGGGGTCGTCCTTAGGCCGATGGCGGTGCACGCCGTCATCATCATCCTTCGCGGACTTCGCATGGCGCTGGTGTTCGAGGCGCTGGGGGGCGGCAACTGGCCGGCGGTCTTCATGGTCTCCATCTTCTCGCAGTTCACCATCCTGCTGGGTGTCACGCCGAACGGCCTGGGCCTCAAGGAAGCTGTCATAATGCTCAGTTACCCAGCCCTCGTGCCCGGCGGTGGGGCGCTGGCGCTGTCGGCGGCGATCCTGGACAGGATGGTCATGATGGCGGTCGAAATCGTGGTCGGCCAATACGCGCTGCGAAGGATGTTAGGCGAGCTTGGCATCGCCAAGGTTGGCGTGATCTCCAGGCGATACCAGTCGCCATTGCCCCTGCTCCGCCAGCCGATCCCGGAACTCCCCGGCTGGGTGAAAATCCGCCGCGCCCTGCCGTGGATCGTCCTGGCCGTGGTCGCAACGTACTTGTTCGCGGTCAACTCGTATTGGCATTTCGGCGAGGACAGCTCGCTGTACCAGATACTCGCGCGGAATTTGCAGCTCGGGCGGGGCTACACCATCGCCGGGATACCGCACGCCAAAGTGCCGCCGGGCTTCGCATTCCTGCTGACGGCGCTCGTGCCGGCCGACGCTCAACTGTCCCAGTTCCTCTGGTGCAACTTTGCGATGGCCGCCTTCGGCCTGCTTGCGTGCTACGTGGGGTATCGGCTGATGCGACATCTGATTCACCCCCAATGGGCCGTCCTCATGGGCCTGTTCATGTTGGTGAACTATGCGGTCTTCAAACGCACCACCGACGTAATCACCGACCTGCCATGCGCGCTGCTGGTGTTCGGCGCGATACTGTGCTTTGTCCGCGGCGCGCTGGTGCCCGCCAGGCAACTTATCATGTGGTCTGCGGCGAGCGTGCTGCTGGTGGCGGCCGTTTGGATGCGACTGGCGGTGCTGCCGATGATCCCGGCGGCCGGGCTGGCGATGTTGCTCACCAGTTGGAAGCACCGCCGCAAAACCGCGCTGGCTTCGGTCGCAATGCTGGCCGCACTGACAGCAGCCACCTTGGCCGTATTCTACGCGCAATACCGCACGGCCAGTGCGACGGGCATCACGGCCAGCTACTTGCACCACTTCAGTTCCATTGCTGATCGGGCCTCCAATGCCATGTTCAACTGCCTGCGCGGCATCCAGGAGTGCGGGCGAATCCTCTGCGGTCAGCGCCTGCCGATCTGGCTGACTCCGATCCTCGTCGGTGCGCCGCTGATTGCGGGAACGTACCAGCGACTTCGTCGCGGCCAGTGGTTCGTGATCCTGATATTCTGGAGCTATCTGCTCTCCATATCCTTCATCACAGCCAGAATCATCCCGCGCTATCTGCTGCTGGTCATGCCGCTGCTGCTGGTGCTCTTCCTCGATGGCGTTGCGGTTCTGCTGGGCGCGATCAAACAACTCGACCGCAAACAGGCCGCCACTGCAATGCTGATCCTGATTGGCGTGCTCTTCGCGTTTCATATTCCCCGAGACATCGATTTCCTGATCGAAAAGAAAGGCATCGGCAACTATCTCACCGAGCAACAGGACGGCCGATTCGCCCACCTGGCCGACGTCGTGGAAGAGTTGAACCGCCTGCCTGCGCCTGCCCGCGGTAATGTGTTCTGCGATAATATCACCGCCTACGTCGCCGACGTTCCGAGCCCGCGATTGCCCAAGAAGCTGATGCGTCATAGCCCGAGCGATGAAAAAATCGAATCCGTTCTGGATACGCTCGACATCGGGCGGGCTGTCTGCCGGCAGGACGAGAAGTTGACCGGCGAGACCGAACGTTTCGCCAAGGCGCTTCAGCGCTACCTGATCGCCCGGCCACAAACGTGGCAAGCCAGGACAATCGGGCCGGTGAACGTTTATCGCATGCGATCGGTCACAGATGGCCAAACGCCGGCCGAAGATGTGAAATGATGTTAAACAAAATCCTCCAGAATCAACTTCACCCCTCTTTCGATGACACATCCTCCTGAGCCTTCTCGGCCTGGTCAGCTTCTTTGCCTTGCTCCTGAGCTTCCAACTTTTGTTTGAGCAGGCTGATTTCCTGGCTGAGCCTGCAAAGCGAATCGCTGTGCGTCGAATTGATCAGCGAGATCTGCAGCAGGGCCAGCAGGAAGAAAAACAGCACGCTGCCGATAATGAGCGTCAGATAATAAATCCCGGTCAGCTTGGCCAGCCAGAGCACCACCGGTAGCAGCAGTGTCACCAGCAACATGAACGCCGCCAGGCCCAGCCAGACAATCGCATACGACTCGCGAAGTTTGCGACCGCGAATGAAAGACACCAGCAATGCGATGAACATCAGTACGAACACCGCGAAAATAATCGATTTGACTTGAATGGACATTTCGGCCGTCATTCCGCTTCCTCCTCAGCGGGAATTTCATGCTTGCGTTCTATCAAGTCGATGAAAATCGCCAGCAGCACGCACGCGGTGTACCACATCCCTTTCATGGTGTGCGCCTCGGTCGTGCCGTGCTTGCGCTGGCGCATCTTGACGGCCACCTCCTGCACCTGCATGTCGTGTCGGACGACCTCGACCAGTGCTTCGACGGTATCGCCCAGCCAACCTTGCGGATAGTGCGAGGCGAAGAACCGCAACACCTTCCGGTTGAAGGCGCGAAACCCGCTGGTCGGATCGGTGAAGGTCTGCCGCAGCAGCAGCCGCAGAACGCTCGTGAACAGCCGGCCGCCAACGCGACGAGCGAACTCCTGGCGGTATCGCGTGCCATCAACGAATCGGCTGCCGATGGCCATGTCCGCTCGTCCGTCCATGACCGGCTCGAGCAGCGCTGCGATATCCTGCGCCCGATGCTGGCCGTCACCGTCCAACTGCACGGCGAAATCGTATCCGTTTTCCAACGCATAGCGATGGCCGGTCTGAATCGCACCGCCGGTGCCCAGATTGACCGGCAGCGACAGGACGATCGCACCCAGTTTTCGCGCCACGCGGGCGGTCTGGTCCGACGAAGCGTCGTCGATGACGATGGCATCGCCCTGCGGGAAATTCTTCCTGAGATCCTCGAACACGTTCGGCAGGTTCTCGGCCTCGTTGTGAGCGGGAATCAGGATGGCAATTCGCTTCGTCTGGTCGCAATGCATGGCAGTAACTGTATGCCAGTCCGCACCCGCGGTCAAGCCATGTAAGGCCAGCCGGGCGACTGGCGTGAGTTCCGCGGAGAAACACGCCGGCGCAGGTGCGGCCGCACCGGATCGCCAGCCTGGAGTTGTTCGAGGTCGCCTCGCCTATTGTGGCACTCCACAGATAAACACGATAGAATCGGTATTCACCGTTCGCAATACCAGTGGGGGCGGTGGACTTGCGAGAGCATTGAAAACCCGAGCCGAAAGGACGATTGAAATGAGAATAATCGACGCTCACACCCACATTCGAGCGGAACATCCTGATGTCGGCGCACTGCTCGGCAAGTTGGACATGAAGGTTCTGTGCATCTGCGTAGCCCACGAGCCGGGCGCCTGGCGGGAGCAGGCTGAGGTAGCCGCGCGCCTGACCGAAAAATTCCCGCAGCATTATGCGTGGTGCACATCGTTCGATACGCCCGTTGAGGGCGACTTCGCGAACTGCGATTATGGCGATCGTGTCGTCGAAGCATTGCAGCGGGATTTTGCAGCAGGTGCCATCGCATGCAAGATACACAAGGCCGTGGGAATGAAGATCAAGGACCCGCAGGGCAACTTCATTCAGGCGGACCACCCAATCTTCGAGCCGGTTTATGAATGCCTGACCAAAGCGGGCAAGCCGCTGCTGGCGCATCTCGCCGAGCCGATTTCATGTTGGCAGCCTTTACCACAGGGCGACGCCGGCCCGACGCAGGGGTACTACAAGAATCACCCGGAATGGCACATGTATGGCCGGACGGATGTTCCTTCGCATGCGGAGATCATGGCTGCACGGGATCGCGTAGTCGAGAAGCATCCGGACATGACCTTCATCGGGGCGCACATGGCTTCGCTGGAGTCGGACCTGCGAGGGCTGGCGGAACGGCTGGATAAGTACCCGAACTTCGCGATCGATACCACGCGGTCGTACAACATGGCGATCGCGGACGGCGAGGAGGTACGACGGTTCTTCACGAAGTATCAGGACCGAATTATGTTTGCAACCGATGCAATCGTTCAGGCCGACTTCCCCGAAAAAACCGAAGCCGAGCGGAAGAACAGGATAGACGCGCTGCGGCGCGAGTGGGCAAGCGAATGGACCTTCCACAGCAGCGACGCCGAAACAATAATCGAGGGCAGAATGGTTCGCGGCATTGACTTGCCGCAAGAGCTGCTGAGCAAGCTGTTCTACGAGAACGCCTGCAAATGGTATCCGGGGATCGAGTAGAGTTTGACACCTATTATGTAGGCTTTTAACGCGGTGGGACAGGAGCTCCGCCGCGCTCGGTTGAAACGAAAGCCATGAAATGGGTGCCATGGAGGATTTCGCACGAAGCACACGGTCTCCCGTTCAAAAAACCATTTGGGCCTGTAATAGAAGGCTGTAACGCAAGAAGGCATTCCGTAGTGAAATGCTCAGGCTATTGCGCCTAGGAAATTCACGTAACATTCGTTCAATAGACATCCTGCGTCATATTCTTCGTCGCTGGCGCGCATTCCTCTATGGCCCACGCTCGCGTGGCCATGTTCTTGAACGTTGTTGGGTGCCATGCTTCTCTAAGCGAAGCGGAGAAGCATGTGTTTCTCTTCAGGCCTCGTCGCATTACCCCAGCCACCAGCCCAGCTCCCATAGGGTGGCGGGGCTCCCGTCCCGCCACCTGTATGTAGGCGCTTAACGCGGCGGAACTGACGGCTCCGCCGCGCACGGTTAACTTCTTTATTCATTCGTGTCATTAGTGAAATTCGTGGACCACTCGTTTTAATCTCCTTCGAAGTGTTGATAATTCACTAACTAAGTGCTTGACAAAACAGCAATAGTGGTGTACTACCACATTTGCTTGTAGTATTTACAAAACGGAGTTGCTCGATTGCTTGACCTGCTCCCCGAAAACTGGCCCAAGCTAAATGAGAGTCTTTGACGATCATTTTGATCGAAGGAGACTCAGATGAAGCGGTTTACACCAGAGCAGATCGTATCGAAGTTACGGCAGGCTG
>SDBV01002024.1_pt1 | contig 30358 bp, 23 predicted proteins | sample 2277081 | NCBI WGS metagenome assembly SDBV01 (sample SAMN10402039, study PRJNA504765) | marine sediment metagenome | isolation source: marine sediment core GS10_PC15, 223 cmbsf | place: Arctic Ocean: Southern Knipovich Ridge | collected 2010
TCCAGGAATTGTTTAACATCCCTAAAATAATGTTCACATGTTCTTGGGCTGTAGCCTTTTAAAGCTAAATCTCTTTTGTATCTTACTAATAATTCTTTCACATGGTTCTCCTTAAAAAATAATATTTCTTAAGAATATAGTGAAATTAAGTTTTTAGGTGAATTAAAAAGCCACCGCCTTCAGGCGGTTTTGTTCAACGTTCCGAGATTCCAAGAAGTTGCCGTCGGGAGCTTGCGACCAAAGGCAATTTGGGTGAAGCCCGAAGGGCGGAACTTTGTATTCTCTGTTATGTGTAGTACCGATTTTGCTGTTGGGATTCAATTAAATCTCTTCAGCCTCTCCGCTTTCCTCTACTTGATGATATAATTCCGTTATCAATCTACCATCTTCTGTTTTCCACACAACCCAACCATTAGAGGAGGTTCTAGAAGGTGAAATTGATTGAATGCATTTTAATGAAGAAATCGATGGGGAACGTATCTCTCCATTAACTTCAACACCATTTTTTCTTGCTATGCCAGTAAAATGTGTTTTCTTCTTTCCTTTCGGTCCATAATCAAAATGAAGTTCATCTCCATCGTTTATAAGATTATGATCAATTACTGAGGACCAATAATTGGAAGCTTTTGTTTTGTCTACAATCGAAATAGATCCTTTTGTTCTAGTAATGATACTTGGTATTGCTTCGTCTGGAAATGTATATAAAACCTTGTTCCCAAATGTATATTTTCCAATTTCCCAAATTCGTACTTCATTTTTAAGCGTTTGTGCCCATTCTGATAAATCTGAGGGTATTTCATCAATAGGAATTGCAATTATTGGATTTTTTAAAAAAATTGAATTTAAATATCCATGTATTTTCATTTCAGTAACTTCTAGCTCAAATATTAAATCTTTAAAACTTGGATACTGTGCAATTTCTTGTATACACAGCTCCTTAATTTTTTCTTCTGTTTCTTTATTTGAAAATGCAGTTATCTGTTTTGATATTTGTGGTGCGATATGTGACCACGTTCCATGGATCCCTCGTTCTACTTCGATTATAAACCATTCCTTTGATTCAAAATTTACTATTATACCATCGGGAATCGTTCCCTTACCGCCTAAAGTCATTACTTTTGCTTTAGGAAGTAACAGTGAATAATTTCCAAAGAGCTGTTGATAATTATCTAAGACAACTCTCTCTATTTCATCCTCATCCTTGAATTCAGCCTTTAGATAAACAGTATTTCCATCACTACTAATCAGCATATTTTTGCACCTTCTATAAATTAATATTCTGCTATTCAAGTTCAAAATTGGTATTGCACATAACTCATAATTTCACGTAATTCAAGTATTTATTAAAAATTAAGAATTATATAAAGTACGTATAATTCCACTTTAGATTAACCCATTTAGAGTGTCAATTGATTTTTTAATGTTTTCTAGTGACATAGATATATCAACATGTGTATATATTTCAGTTTGTAAATGGATGTTAATTAACATTAACTATTTTATTTTATCCTACAATAAATAACTATAAATAAAAAAGACAATCTGTGTAATCCGGCTTAAAACATAATTTTAGTTTTAATTGGTTTTATAAGAGAGAGACTTTCGTATTCCCAGGGATGTCTTTCTTAGTTTGATAGAATTTTATTAAGACCACCGAGCTCACCGAATTGGTTTTAACACAAAGCCCAATGTGTCAGATTCTTCTACCTGTTATCAAGTTCCCACCCAAAAATCGGAAACCTTAAAGAAATTATTTTTTTTCCGCCTGGACAAAATAAATCATTTTATTATCTTCTGCAAATTTTTTTCCGAAAACAGAATTATACAACTCCTTTGGCGGTATGGAATTACTAATAATTAAATCTTTATGAAGGGCAATTAAAACTTTTGCCTGAAGATAATAATCAAACATATCAGTTGCAAACAATATGGACCCCTTAGGTTTAATACATGCGCACATACTGTCCAGTTGAGGCATTCTAAAAAATCTTCTTTTTCTATGCCTGTTCTTAGGCCAGGGATCCGGAAAATATATATGAATTTTCTCTATAGATAGAGGAGGAGTATTGCTTATAAATTCCTCTGCTTTGCAGCGAAAAATAAATATGTTTGCAAGGTTTCTATTTTTAATTTTTTTTAATGTTTTGAGACATCTTTTATTTTTAATATCAATACCAATCAAAATATTACGATTAGTTTGTTTATATTCTGTAATGAAATGGCCGTTTCCGCAGCCTATTTCTATTTCAATGGGCAGAGACCGGGAATTACTCTCTATTATATTACGGATATAACTAATGTCTGTAATAGTCTGCAAAACTATTTAGAATTTCCTCTTTTTCTTGCAAGGTTAACCTTTAAATTCCTGCCGCGGAAATTTATATTTGACAGTTTCGATATTGCTTTAGAAGCGTGATTAACAGAAATATCCAAAAATGAATAATTATCCAATATTTTAATTTCTCCTATATCTGTTTGCTTTATTTGTAAGTTTGATATAAAAAATTGAATAAGATCTTTTGGAAAAACTCGCCTGTTTTTACCTATTGATATAAATAATGTTGTAAATCCGTTTTTCCTTTCTTCTATTATTAGTTTATCTTTACCTAGTGATTGTTTAAATAGATATGCACTAAAGTATGCTCTCAGGTAAATAGGAACGTTTTGTTTTACTATTTTTCTGTACTTATTTAATTCATCCGGATCTTCATCTTCTTTAATGATTTTAATAATATTCTTGATTAATCCCTTTATTACATCTTTATTTGTTGGTTTTTTTTCGTTTTTTGTATCCACTTTACATGTCTCCTGTATTTTATTTAGAAATATCATTTCTTTTTCAGATGCCAGATTAAAAACCTGTTTTATTTTTCCCTGCATTAATCTGCATCTTTTTAAATATTCTCTTCCATCCCGGGGTATAGAGTAATTAATAATATTTGACACCTGAATATGTTTTAAATGTTCATCTAACAGGCTGCTCTTTGTAATAAAACCCTTTTCGAATGGAATATTTCCTTTTTTTAAAGGAAGTTTAACTGTTCTAATATTATGCTTCAAAATATTTTTTTGTATTTCTTTTACATCTTTTTCTGAATCACAAAATATTAAAAAATTTTCAAAGTTTTTTGAAATAATTAAATCTCTTAATAGAAATTGTTTCTCCTCCAAATTTACTCGTAAATTATAATGTCTTTCCTTGTTTTTATTAAATACTTTATCTGTAATAATAACCGGATTTTTAACATCCAGAATATTATTCCGCGAATAGAGTATTATTTGAATTTTTTGAGGAAATTTCGAGAAAATAAATTGTAAATCATCATAAAACAAAGAATCTATAGTATCTTGAGTGTCTGTAATAACAACTGTGCTAAGATTCGGAAATTCAAGATTTTTCTGCCTGATATGATCTATCAATCTTTTTGGAGTTGAAATAACCACATCAGGCTTTTTGTTAAGATATTTTATTTCAGCTTTAATTTCATCATCTTCATTAAGTATTACAGCACTAAGCTTTCTTTGTTTCGTATACAGTTTGAATTCACTAAATATTTTCTTTAAATCTAAAGCCTTCGAGGTAAGGACTATCGCCTTAATCCCCTTTAATTTCCTTTCCAGTTTTATAATTAAAGGTAAGATAAATGCGGCAGTCTTTCCTGGATAATCAAATGTAGTTACAATAACATTCTTATTCCTAAATATATAAGGCATAACCTGTTTTTGAAACATTGTCAGGTTATTATATCCTGCACCCTTTATTAAGCTTAACACTTCCTCATTAAAGTTAGCTTGCCTTCTCTTTAACATTAATAATTTCCAAAGAACAAATATTTGCCTTAAATATAACATAAATTGTTAAAATTTTCAAGAAATATCGACGAAGAGAGAGTATTAATTAAAAATATATTATTATTTGTTATAAGGCCTTTATTTATACAATTGCCGGTACCGAAAAGCAAAATAAGGAGTATTAAGTGAAAAGAAATGCTTTCTTTATTTTATTATTCTTGTTCTTAATAAATTCAGCTTATTCTGAACTTTTCCGTTTTAATTACAATATAGGAGATCAGTACAGATTTATAACAGAAGTTAATGAAGTAATTTATATAAATGATGAGATTTTAAATTATGCTGAAATATTAAATAAAATATCTGTAGAAATAATTGATACAGATGGAACTTCCGGTTTACTATACGGTGATTTTCAGGTTTCTGAAAAAACATGGAATTCAGACATATATGTGATGGCAGATGATGCATACAGTTCTGTTTTTTGGAGGGATCAGTACGGAGTGTATGATATAGAACCGGAGTATTTGTATCCTATTGTAAGAAACCTTCCTGTTTTTCCGGAAGAAGAGCTAGAAGTAGGTGATACATGGGCTGCTATGGGAGAAGAAGTGCATGATTTAAGTGCTTTTGGCTATGAGGAATTATTAAGAATACCAATAAATGTGTATTATGAGTACACAGAAAAGAGGAATATAAACGGTACTAATGTCTGTGTATTAAACATTGAATATATAAGCATAAAGAATTTTAATGAAATACCTCCTCCGGGCGTTATTGAACTTTTTAAGATTGCCGGGAATTCAAAACAGGAATATTTATGGGATCTGGACAGGGGAAGGCCTTATTCATATATGGATGAATTTAATTTTCTCTATGTTTTTTCTAATGGAAATATAGTTCAATTTGAAGGGACATCAAGCGGTGAGGTTATCCTTTCCGAAGAACTTGACAAAGATGCAGTTGCAGATGAAATTCAGAAAGAGATAGATGAAAAGGGCCTGGAGGATGTAACTGTAACAACAGATGATGACGGTATAATTATTACTCTTGAAAATATTCAATTTATGCCGGATTCTTTTGAACTTATGGAATCCGAAAAAGAAAAATTGGAGCAGGTAGCTTTAATACTAGGTAATTATCCTGGCAGAGACCTGTTGATTACAGGGCACACAGCTTTTGCAGGCATAATGAGAGGATTACAGCAGTTGTCCGAAGACCGGGCAAGGGCAGTAGCAGATTTTCTCTTATTATTCGGTGCAAGGGAGAGCAATGAAATGATAATTCAGGGTATGGGCCCGGATATGCCTATTGCAGATAACAGAACAGAGGAAGGTAAACAGAGAAACAGGCGTGTTGAAATTAAAATACTTGAGAATTGATAATAAGCTTTTAATAATAAAATCTTTAGTTTTAATAATCATACTATACTTTTTATCAGGATGCGCGGATAGAGCGTATACCGGAGAGGAGTATCTTTTAGGAACTATCTGCAGAATAAGTGTTTTTAAAACAGCATCGGATGATTATGATTCAGAGGAGATAGTTGGAGAAGCATTTAATATAGTGGTAGACATCGAAAAACGGATGAGTGTGAATATTGCAGATAGTGAAATATCAATTGTAAATAATAATAGCGGAATTATGCCGGTAACTGTATCACATGATATTTTATTTCTAATAGAAGAGAGTATATCTTATTCCATAATATCTCAGGGGAGGTTCGATATTACAGTAGGCCCGCTGGTTAAATTATGGAATATTGGAAATTTAGATGCAAAGGTACCAAAAGATTCGGAAATAGCAGAGAAACTGAGGCTTGTTGATTATAATGATATTGAGGTTAGCCCATATGAAAGTACTGTATATTTAAAGAACGAGAGTATGATGATAGACCTTGGCGGAATCGCGAAAGGATTTGCAGCAGATAAAGTAAAGGCTTATTTACTGGATTATGGAGTGAGGCATGCAATAATAAACATGGGCGGTAATGTTTTAGTTATTGGTGAGAATCCGGAAAAAAGGCCGTGGAAAATCGGTATACAGAATCCGTTTATGCCGGGTGGAACTGTCATGGGCGTAGTAGAAGCAATAGATGAATCAATTGTAACCTCCGGAATATACGAAAGATACTTTATAGAAGATAATGTGCATTATCATCATATTCTAAATACAGACACAGGTTATCCCGTAAATAATTCTCTGGTTAGTGTAACTATTATTACAAATAGCTCTACAAAAGCGGATGCTTTATCTACAGGTATATTTGCACTTGGATATGAAGACGGCATTTTGATGATAGAAAATATGGAAGGAGTAGATGCTGTTTTTATTACTAAAGAAAGAGAAGTGTATTTAACCTCCGGAATAAAAAACAGGTTTAGTATAACAGATGATAGTTTTATTATAGTCGATTAACAACAACAATGGGGTGTAAATTAAGTTTAGGATATTTATTGATATTTAAAAAAGATATTGGTTATTTCTAATTTAAAATCCTGTAAAACTATATCAAAAAAAACTGCACAAGCTCGAAATAATCTGATCAGAGTTTTTGTTAATCTGCTTTAAGAACTTTTTTTATCCATATTGATTTTTCAAAAAAAGTCTGTGCAAAAAGGCCAAGGATAATTGAACTTATAAAACCAATTATTAAAATCGGAGAAGCTATAATCCATCCGGAATCACCAAATACAAAGTAAACTGCCAGCAGGATCTGCATTGCATTACTGGCAAGTGCTCCAAAAACACTAAGCCCGAGCAAAGAAATATTTTTTTTAAAAACAATACTTAAAAGCACCATCGCTATGCCGCTTGCAAAGGAGCCGCAAAAGGAAAAAAGAAAAACATACGAGAGCAGGGTTCCCTGGATTAAAGCCTGACCAAGCACTTTAATCAGGATAAGTAAAAATACCATTTGTGGTGTTAATAGATATAAACCTATGAGAATAGGAAAATTAGCAAAGCCCATGCGCATAAATGGTATGGGCTTTGGGATAATATACTCTATTAAAGATAGAAATAAACATAAAGCGGATAAGAAAGATATTAAATTTAAAGTTTTTTTAGAATTATTAGAAGCTGATTTCATCTATTTTTTCCTCTATTTTGCCTTTAATAGAAATAAGCACCTGATTGGGAAGACATGCTATCCATTGACCTGACTCTCTAATAATTCCCTGAAGAATACAAATTTTATCAGGACAGGGTGAATCTATAACTCTGGAACCATTATCCTTTATCTCAATAATTGTAGTCCCTAGCGGCCCGCGTATATTAATTGTCCTGTTTTCATCAAGAGGATAATACCACTCTGCACTGCTTGAAACTATGTGCGCCTGTAATTTACGTGACTGGTTTTCTAAGCTGAATACTAAAAATAATGTGATAATAGCTATACTAGTAATAATCGCAAAATAGTCAAACAGCTTTATACGCATTCAATTATACTATAGAATAAAACTCATATATGCAATATATACTTAATAGGGTGCGATTTCAAGAACAGGTTTTTTTCATAACATGGAGTGCAGTCACTTCCGCGAGGGCTTTATCTTTTTTATTTAAATCTATCATGCCGTTTTAATGGTCAGGTGCGGATCTATCCTGAAAATTAATAATATAATTCTTGTTTGAATTATAATGTTCTACAGATATTGTAATTCTATATATTTTTCTATTGATTGTTTTAAAATTTATCATATTCTTTAAATTAAAAACAGATAATAAGGAAATAATTATGTTAAAAAAGTATTTACAGTTTATAATTATAATATTGATTCAATTTCCCCTTTTTTTCTGTGAACATCAAAGTGATATTAATTTAAACCATGATAATTTATTTCGTTCCCAATGGGTTCAAACAAGCGGGCCTACTGGCGGATTTATAAATGATATAGCTATGCATCCGGATAATGAGAAAATCATGTATGCCGCCGGTTCTTTTGTTGGTATATATAAAACAACAGATGGCGGTGAAACCTGGGAATTATTGCCATTTATAGAAACACAAAGGAATGAATTGATAGAGGTAGATCCGCATAATGGTAATATTCTTTATTCAGACTATAATAATTTTTCCAGAAGTACGGATGGAGGCAGAACATGGCAGGAAAAAAATGCGGATTTTAAAAATGAAGCAGAATGCAATAATTTCATTATAGATCCGGTTAATCCTGAAAATATTTACTTATCTGCTGTAAATCATGATGATGACAGCTTTTGTATTTACAAATCAAGCAATGGTGCAGAATCATGGGAAATAATAAGCATGAATCTGGAAATATCATCTCCGTGCTGGGCAGCGGCACTTGCAATTGTTAATAATAAACTTTTTATTGCTGTAAACTCAAAACCGGATGAAAACGGCAGGCTATTTTATACGGATAATGATGGAAATACGTGGCAGGAAATTGATTACGGAGCATCAGAAAACAGGTACATTATAAGTTTATACAGTGACCCTTATAATCCCGGTAATCTATGGATTAGCGAGGGCCCTGTATATAATGAACCGATGGATCAACCCCTTTTATATTTAAGTGAGGATAGTGGTAATAAATTTGAGCGTAAATATATTAATGTTCAATTTGACAGCACACAGGTTAGAATTGCAGGAGCCGGCCAGGATGGAAAAGTGAATTTTTTTGGAGGAAATGATCTTTTTTATACAGAAAATAATGGTAATTCATTTGTTACCATTACACTGCCGAAAGATGAAATTCGTCCTGTAGATCCGCGGTTTATTTTAATTAATCCTCTGAATCTGGATGAGCTTTTTATTCCATTAAGATCCGGCGGAATTGCAAAATCTTCCAACTGCGGTGTAACATGGAAATTAGTAAATAATGGTATTATAGCATCTACTATAAACCTGCTTGCTGTAAGTCCGGATGATTCGGATATTGTTTTTGGTGTATCAACAAACGGAGATGGATTATACCGTACATTAGATGGTGGAACAAACTGGTCTGCTGTAAATAAAGGCGGTATTGTACATCCATGGGGTGATGAGATTACAATCGATCCTAATAACCCTGACATTGTATGGTATACTGCAGATGTTCCTTTCCTGCAAAAAAGCAATAACAGAGGTGACAACTGGGAAGTAATTTTAGATCCGCGTGAATCCAGCAACATGAACTTTTGTTCTGTATATGCAATAAGCCAATCAAAAAATGATCATATTATCTATGCGTTAAATAATGGTTTCGGTATATTTAAAGGTTATTATGTGGAGGACAATTTCTGGAACTGGGAGTTTTTAAAACATTCCGAAATCGATTATACTTACACCCTCATAACAGACCCGGAAGATCCCAACATAGTATATTCCGGATACAACAGAAAACCATTTGAAGACCATGCAAAAATACGTATTTCATATGACGGCGGCGAATCGTGGTTCACATCCTTAAAAGTAGAAGGTGCCAACGCAATTTCATCCATAGTACTTAATCCACTGAATCCTGAAGAGCTTTATTCAGTTTCTGTCGGGGTAAATGGTGCTTCTATATTTTTAAGTGAAAACAGCGGACAAACCTGGAGTATTCCAAATCCGTATTTTAATTTTACAACAATCCATTCATTTGCTATTAATTCTTCTAATGCTTTTGCAGGTGTCTGGGGAGGCGGCACATATAGAACAGATGATTCGGGTAGAACATGGCAAAAAATTGATTTTGAGGGAGCTGAATCAGCAGCATACATTGCTATGGATAAAAACAATTCCGATATTATTTATATTGCAGACAGAACCAAACCTGTTCTTTACAGAAGTGATAATGGGGGGAATGAATGGTATACCTATCTAGAATTGCCGGAGAAATACTACCGGCTTATGAGTGTTACTGTAATTCCGGAAGAGCCGGATAAAGTAATTGTAACTGCCATGAAGATGGGTAATTTCGGAATGAATGGTTCTGTAATTAAGTATGACGGAAATAATATTTTTGATATTACAGGCAGCCTTCCAAGGCTCGCATTAAATACCGCAATAGATCCGGATAATCCGAATATTATATATACGGTTCTTCATGAAAGCGGTGTATATAAAACAACGGATGGCGGCAGTAATTGGCAGGATATTTCTTTACCGGAATTGGGATTACTAGCCAGTGGATTTAATAATATAATTATAGATCCGGAATCTTCCAATACTCTTTATCTAATCGGAGGCTGTGATGTGAAATTCAGAACATTTGATTCTACCGGGCTGGATCCGGATCTCGTTAACGGTGTATATAAAAGCACAAACAGCGGACTATCCTGGGAAAACATTAACAGACAAGTCCTCGGAGAACAAAGCGGCCCTGTAAAAAGCCTGTGCTTTTACAAAGAAAATATTTATATAGGCTGTGAAAACGGTATCTATGTATCTGAAGATAAAGGAGAATCGTGGAAAATAGTGAATACTCCACCTTACTCAACATTAGGCGGTATAGGAATTACAGGAAACAGGATAATAGCTTTTACAAATGGAGCCGGTATATTTACCGGGAATATTAATGAAAATTTATCTATTACATGGGACGAAGATCAAAAAATAATTACAAATATTTACTTTGCCCAGATGTTAAAAGATCCTCTGAATAATAATGTGGTATATGCAAGTGCATATCCCGGAGGTATTTTTAAATCTACAGATAAGGGAATTACCTGGCATGAGGCAAATTTCGGAATGGCAAGTTTTTCAGTCGAAGATCCGTTAAGACAGGGATACTACGCAATGGACATTTGTGATTCTTCACCGGAATTCTTATATATTGGATTATATGGTGTAGGAGTATACCGTTCATTTAATGGTACTGCAACCTGGTATCCTGTAAACGGAATGAACCAGATCATGCGCGATAAAAAAATTACAGGTCTTGTAATAGATCATAATAATCCCGAGCTGGTTTATGTATCTTCGGAAGATGGAGTATTTAAAACCACAGATGGTGGTCAAAACTGGGAAGATATTACTGCCAATCTTATTACTACAGATATCAGAATTTTATATTTGAATTTTCATGGAGATTTGTATGCAGGGTCAAGAGGTTATGGACTATTCAAATGGGAAAATGGAAGATGGAATGCTCAGAATATATTCGGGAATTTTGGTACAACATGGCCAATGTGGGATGATAGGCCCATGTATCAATATACATCTATCTTAATTCATCCGGAAGATTCTGAAATAATGTTATTAGGTACATTTCCCCAGGGAATATATAAAAGTACAAATGGCGGTAACAACTGGCATGAAAGTAATATTGGCTGGACTATGGATGGAGTATTTAGACTGGTATGTCATCCGCAAAATCCAGATATAGTTTATGCTGGAACCTATAATGGAATTAATCGCTCTCTTGATTTCGGTGAACATTGGGAAATGTGGAATAATGGCTGGCCTGCGGAACAATGGGTATTTTCTATAGATTTTAATCCGGATAATCCGGATATTATGTATGCCTGTTCAAAAAACGGTGAGAATGAAGGTACAGGAAGTCCAGACTTTCACGGAACAGTTATGAAAACTATTAATGGCGGAGAAACATGGTTTGAAATAACAGATGGTTTAAATTTGGGACAGGAGTTTTATGAAATAATTGTATTTAAAAATAATCCGGATACAATATTTCTTGCGGCAGAACAACAGGGAATAATGATTAGCATAAACGCAGGAGAAACATGGGAGGATTATAATCAGGGCTTAATAAATAACATACCTGCTACAAATGGAAATAATGTAACAAGGTGTCTGGTAATTTCCTATGATAATTCTGTTCTTTATTTTGGAACTGCAGGTTCCGGTGTTTTTAAAAGGGAAATATATTAGTTTTTTTATGCAGATTTTATGTGATTACGCATTGTTTTTTTAAGGTAAATTGATTTCTGTAGTTATAGTTAAATTATTGTTCTATAAAAGACCTTTTTACCATCAAATGGCTCTTAACAGTAATTTATCGTTTCTTCAGAGGTATATATTCACAATTATCTGATACATTTTTATATGCAGGCCTGATTATTCTGCTATTGCAGATCACTTCTTCTATTCTGTGGGCGCTCCATCCCGTAATTCTTGACATTGCAAAAAGGGGAGTGTAGAGTTCTTTTGGTATATCAAGCATTTCATACACAAAGCCCGAATAGAAATCGATATTCGCGCAGAGTTTTTTCTTTGTGCCTTTTAGCTCATAAAATATTTCCGGGCCGAGTTTTTCAACAAGATTATATAAATAAAATTCTTCTTCCCGGTTCTTTTCTTTTGCTAATATTACAGTTTTCTTCTTTAATATTTTTAATCTTGGATCGGATAATGTATAAACAGCATGACCAATTCCGTATATCAGGCCGGTTTTATCAAACGCTTTTTTATTAAGTATTTTTAAAAGATATTCTTTGATTAATTTTTTGTTAGTCCAGTCTTTAACGTTTTTCTTTATATTGGACATCATATCCATGACTTTAATATTTGCTCCACCGTGTTTTGAGCCTTTTAATGAACCGACAGCTGCTGCTATTACAGAATAAGTATCTGTATCTGTAGAAGAAACAACATGCGTTGTAAATGCTGAATTATTTCCTCCGCTGTGCTCTGCATGGATAATAAGCATAGTATCCAGCATATCTGCCTCCAGCTTTGTAAATTCGCCGGTCTGTCTTATTAAATGAAGGAAATTTTCTGCTGAACCAAGTTTCTCTATGGGTTTATGAATGCATAAGCTTTTGTTTTGGAAATAATGCTTTTTTGCCTGATAACCGTATGCAATCATTGTGGGAAAGCTGGCAATAAGCTTAATGCATTGCCTTACAATGTTCTTTATACTTATATCATCCGGATTTTTATCATATGAATAGAAAGCCAAAACACTTCTTGCAAGCTTATTCATTATATTATTGCTTGGTGATTTTAAAATCATATTTTCTGTAAAACCGGAAGGTAATTCTCTGTCTTGAGATAACATACTGCAAAAATTTATTAATTCTTCTTTTTTAGGCAGTTCGCCGAATAGGAGTAAATATGCAACTTCCTCAAAACCTTTACGCTTTTCCTTTTCTATGTTTTTTATTATATCATTAATATCAATGCCTCTATAGTAAAGCTTGCCTTCTACAGGTACAACTTCATACTCATCTTTTATATATCCGTGCACATTGCCAATTTTTGTGAGTCCGACCAGGACGCCGCTGCCATCTTTATTTCTTAATCCCCTTTTTACATCAAATTTATCGTAGTAAAGGGGATCTATTATATTGTTTTTTTTAATCTTTCTTACAAGAAAGTCATAATCTATCACTTAAATTTTCCCGTTAATTATTATTTTGATATCAATCTTAATCATAATAATGAAAATTTGGCAAGTTAAATAATAAAATAATACATCCATGTATTATTATTTGTTCATAAGTAGTCGCCCGACCACTAAAATTTTTAGTGGTCGGGCTCCGCTGTCTCATAGGAATTTCAATTGAAATTCCTGTATAATAAATTATTTCCATTTAACAAAATATCCAAATGATCTATAATTAAGTGTCGATATTAAAGTTATGAATAATATTACAATAATTAATGCTGTAAAATTATCTAAATACGCATATAAAGACCTCGGTAATGGTTTAAACAGCTTACAGATTGTTAATGAATATTCAAAAACTCTGCCGGATTCAAAGAAAACTGTCTGGCTGACAGATGATAAATCTGCCTTAGAAAAGGATTTAAACAATAATAACAATATTATATATAAAGAACTATGGGATATTAAGGAACTGCTAAAAAGTATAAAAGAATTATCAGCTGATTTTGATAATATATTTTATATTTATACTGATTGCCCCTGTCTGGATAAAGAAATATCTTATAAAATGTATTCTAATCATATAAAGTATTTTGCCGATTATACTTTTGCGGATGGATATCCGTATGGAATTACGCCGGAAATAATAAATAAAAACATAATAAATAATCTTATGCAGCTGGCTCTAAATAATACGGAATCTATTAAAAGAGATACAATTTTTGAGATAATTAAAAAGGATATTAATTCATTTGATATAGAAACTGAAATATCCCCTAAAGATATGAGACTTCTTCGAATTGATTTATGCGCGGATAAAAAAAGAAATTATATACTTCTTAAAGATATTATTAAAAATAAATCTATTGATTCTAAAAGCATTTTAAATTTACTCGAGAATAAACAGGAAATATTAAGAACTTTGCCTGCATTTTTTAATATTCAGATCGTAGAAGGGTGCCCGCAGAACTGTTCATACTGCCCTTATCCGGAAATGCGGAATAATAAAACCGGTAAATTGAATGAGATGCCTTTAGATGATTATAAAAAAATAATAGAACAGATATCAGATTTTTCAGAGGACGGAACAGTTAGTTTATCACTGTGGGGTGAACCTTCTTATCATAGTAATATATATGAAATAATAAATTATGTACTAATCCATGATAATCTAGATTTGATTATAGAAACATCCGGTTTGGGCTGGCAGGAAAATACTTTTATACAGATAAAAAATAGTTTAAAAAAACAGCCATACTGGATTGTTTCCCTGGATGCATGGAGCAGAGAGCAATACAGTATGCTTCGCGGAGATGGATATGAAGAAGCGTATGGGGCTGTAAACACACTTATAAATTACTTTCCCGGGAGAGTTTATGTGCAGGCAGTAAGAATGAAGAAGAATGAAGATGACCTCGAAGCATTTTATAGAAACTGGAAAGCCAAGCTCGAAACCATCATTATTCAGAAGTATGATCATTTCTGCGGTGCCCTTCCCGATCACAGGGTAACAGACCTTTCTCCTTTAAAAAGGATTCCATGCTGGCACATTAAACGTGATATTAACATTCTTTTAAATGGTGAGGTCCGGCTATGCCGTGAAGATATTAAAGGAGGAAATGTAATCGGAAATGTTTTTACAGATGGATTAAAAAAAATCTGGGAGAATAATAATTTATTTTATATTAAACACTTAGATGGTGATTTACCTGAAATATGTAAAAACTGTGATGAATACTATACTTACAACTTCTAATATGGAAAATCAATTTTATACGGTCGTTGGAGGCCAGAAAGAGGATCGGATCCTTAAATACTCTTCTAAATTCTCTATACTGCTTTTAAACAGGGGAGGGAAATTCTACAGAGACGATTTTTTAGATGATATTTCTTCACTAGATTTTGCTGAAATATTATGTATGGACGGTCCCGGTACGTCTTATGATTTTGATGTAAGAACAAAAAAATACCCAAGAGTAAAATTCCTGTTATTAAAAGATGAAATGACTATAGGTGAAAAAATAAATTTAGGAATAAATGAAGCGCGAGCCAGATTTATACTTGTTATATGGAGTGACATGAAAATACATAATTCACTGAATCTTAATAGAATTGTCCAGAAAACTGAAACCGATAATACTATATGCATGGTTCCCCTGTTAAAAACAAGAAAAATGGAACAGATTCCTTCCATGCACCTCCCTATCATTGTTAAGAGAAAATTCAAAGTTATGCCATGGAATATGATAAAGGACAGCATGAAGAGCCTTTATCCTTTTGATTACTGCGGAATATATAATAAAGAAAAATTCACATTACTTAAAGGTTTTGACAGAAAAATAAACAATCCATACTGGCAGAAGCTGGATTTTGGATTCCGTTCTTATATGTGGGGAGAAAAAATAACTGGAAATACAAGCTTTTTAATCAGTTATATAAATGATGAAATATCTGAAAACAATACACCGGATGCAAGTTATAAACTCTTTTATTTAAAAAACATTGCTGTAAAATATAAAAAGAGTAATGGAAGGCTCCCTTTATTAAGATACTTTAAATATATGCTTTCCTCAGATACAGGCCCAATAAGCTCTTTAAAGGAATTTTTGTTAACCCGGGACTGGGTAAAGGGTAATGCAAACAGGTTTAAAATGGATTCAAGGAGTGTAATTTCAACATGGCAAATCCCAGAGTAGGTATTTTTCTACAGGTAAGACTGGATTCTATGCGCTTAAATCGAAAAGCTCTTCTACCTTTAATTAATGGTAATGTAATTGAACATGCAATGAGATCATTAAAGAAAGTAAAAGCAGACGTTTATGCATTGCTTACGGATAATTCTAGTAAAGAGCTGTTAAAGGAGTTCGCGGATAAGGAAGGTTTTAAAGTATTTCCCGGGCCGCGTGAAGATGTTTTAAAAAGATTTTTCCTTGCTGCGGAACACTTTAAAGTTGATTGTATAGTTAGGGCCACAGGCGATAATCCGCTTGTGTCTGCAATACTTGCAGACGATATTATTAGCATTCATAATAATCAATCTGCAGATTTAAGCCATTTTATTGGCATGCCTCTTGGAACCGGAGTGGAAGTAATTTCACTTAATGCTTTAAAGAAAATGGAGAGAGAAGCTGTAGATGCGCATGAAAGAGAGCATATCACAACGAATATTTACAGAAATCCCGATAAATATAAAGTGATAGAAAAAAGATGTAAAGAAGAGTATTATCTACCGGATATTAAAATAAGTTTAGATACAAATGAAGATTACGAATTAATAAAAAATATCTATAATGATGTTTATGATTTTGAACCTATAGAGATTGGGGCGCTAATTAGATGGATAAAGAGGAAAATGCTTGCAGGAAAAAATACTTCTATGCCCGGTAGTAAAACAGGGATCCGGGACAGGGCATCTGATACGGTGCTTATCCCTAAGAAATAAGTTAAACGGAACAATTTACCTGCCTCATTTAAATAGTAAAATAGAAGAAATATTAAGAAACCACTCATGCAGTACCGAATCTGTAATTTCAGAATACAGGAATAATAAGTGGGATTTAATTATATTAGACAGAAGAGAAACAGAATTTAATGAATTAAAGAAATTTATAAATTATGGGATGACAGTTGGAATTGATGAAGGTGGAAAAGCAAGAAATTATCTCCCATATAATATTGATACACTTCCGGGATTAAAAAAAACCGGAAAAGCCAATATGTCATCCTTAAGCTTGATAGATCTTCCTGTTAACAGAAGGAAAACCATATCCTCTGCCTTTAAAAAAATACTTATTGCGTTTGGAGGGGAAGATTCTGCAGAGCTTTCATCTGTTCTGATTAAAACTCTTTTGAAATACAAAATCTTCCGTCCGGAAAGCATAACTCTGGTAAAAGGCTTTTTATTTAAGCATTGCTCAATTCCAGCGAATATTAAAATATTAGACAGCCCTGATAATTTAAAGGAGGAGCTATATAAATATGACCTTGTTTTTACTTTATTCGGACTTACTTGCTTTGAAGCTCTATCTGCAAATGTTCCTGTTATACTTTTAAATCCTTCTAATTATCATAGAAAGCTGTGTGAAGATAACAATCTGCCGGAAATTGGAGTATGTAAGCCCTTAATCAGAAAAATAAGATATCTATTAAATAATCCGGAGCTGCTTATTAATTGTGCAAAAAGAGTTGTTCATGAACTTGAACTTGAACTTGAACTTAAACATGGCAGCATATTAGAACATGAACTGTCTCAATTAGTATCTATAGGAAGAACAAAGAAAATTAGAAATGTATGTCCTGTATGCAATACTGCGCTTAATTCTTCTACTGCAAGATTCAAACTAAGAAGCTATTTTAAATGCAGGAGCTGCAAAACTGTTTATCTCCTTAGTTTTAAAAAGGAAAAAAAAGTTTATGAAAAAGATTATTTTAATAAAGAATACTATGAGCAGTATGGAAAAACATATGTAGAAGATTTTGAAAAAATAAAAAAAATGTCGTACAACAGAATATTACGCATATTGAAATTAATTAAAAGAAGTGAGAGTTTAAGGGTTCTTGATGTCGGATGCGCATACGGCCCGTTTTTAAAAGCCTGCAAGGATATGGGGCTTGAATCTTCCGGACTTGATATCTCAACAGATGCTGTTAATTATGTTGAAAATAAATTAAAACTGCCCTGTACTAATATAAGTTTTATAGATTACAATTGCGGATCTAAGTTTGATATTATTACAATGTGGTTTGTTTTAGAACACTTTAAAGAACCTGGAATAGTTTTAAAAAAGGTTAATATGAGCCTTAAACTGAACGGAGTATTTGCTTTTTCAACTCCAAACCTTAAAGGAATATCCGGAAAATCCAATATACAAAACTTTATTAAGAACAGTCCGGAAGATCACTTCACAATTTTATCTCCTGGTGCTGCAAAAAAAATATTAAGATTATATGGATTCAAAGTAAGGAAAATTAAAATAACTGGCCATCATCCGGAGCGCTTTAAAATACGCAAAACAAAAAATAGTATTCTATGGAAACTTGTACTGTATATAAGCAAAATATTTATGCTTGGCGATACATTTGAGATCTATGCTGTTAAAATTAAGGAGATTTAAAATATGAAAACAATTCTGATACTCGGAGGAGGTGTTATGCAGCTTCCCGCGCTTAGAATAGCAAAATCAAAAGGGTGGAATGTTATATTAGCAGACGTTAATAAAAATGTGGAGGGATTAAAATACGCGGATATATTTGAACTTGTTGATCTTAAAGATAAAGAAGGGATGGCAGAAATGGCCATGAAATATACCAAAACAACAGGCCTTGATGGTGTTTTTACAGCAGGAACGGATTTTTCTACAACAGTTGCATGGGTTTCTGAAAAATGCGGATTGCCCGGTATCCCTTATAATGTTGCATTTTCATCAACAAATAAATTTAAAATGAGGCAGGTGCTTGAGGATGCAGGTGTCCCTATTCCGAAATATGCAGGTATAAAAAAGGGTGAAAATCCGGAAACTGTTTTAAATATGTTAAGTTTTCCCCTTGTCGTTAAACCTGTTGATAATATGGGTTCACGCTGCGTAAGAAGGGTAGATACTGTAGATGAGCTTAAACAAGCTGCAGAGCTTGCAATAGAGGCTTCCAGGACTAAAGAGGCTATTATAGAGGAATATATGGATGGTATCGAATTAAGCCTTGATGCAATTATATATAGGGGAGATATATCAATTACAGGAATTGCAGACAGGCATATCTTTTTTCCTCCGTATTTTGTTGAGATGGGCCATACTATACCAGGTAAACTGGAAACAAATTTGCTGGAACAGGTGTCCGAAGTATTTAAAAAAGGAATTAAAGCACTTGGGATCGACAATGGCGCAGCAAAAGGGGACATTAAAATTACAGGAAATGGTGTAAAAATAGGCGAAATTGCAGCAAGGCTCTCCGGCGGATATATGTCCGGCTGGACTTATCCCTTTTCATCGGGAATCGAGATAACAGATGCTGCTATGAACATCGCGGTAGGAATCGCGCCAGGTGATATTACACCATTAGAAAAATCTTTTTCCGCGGAGAGGGCATTCATATCAATACCCGGCAAAGTGAAAGAAATAACTGGAGTAGATGGTTTAAAAGAAAATAAAAATATAAAAGAAGTGTTTTTAAAAATTAAATCAGAATGTAATGTAGTGTTCCCTACAAATAATGTAGAAAAATGCGGAAATATAATTTCAAAAGGTAGCACAAGAGAAGAAGCTGTAAACAATGCGGAGGAATCTGTTAGAAAGGTATTTATAAGGTTAAAACCGGATAATCCTGATACAAATTTGTTTCTTTTTAAGAATGATAATAAATTCTATAACAGTATTAGTGCGTTCGAACTTAAATATAATGAAAATATTAAAGTTTTAGCGGATATGCTGCCGGAAAGCTATACGAATAACAGTACGGAGCTGACGCTTATCAATCTGCCGGAATTATCCTCAGAAACCTCCAGAGACTGGCATGGAACTGTATTACCGGATGCTTTTAATAGAGTATTGGAAATTACAGGGATTAAGACTGATATTAAGAATGGGAAATATAATAAAGCAGATAAAAATAAACTATTACTTGGAAAATTATTCTGGAATGTTTTCTTGAAAGGCAGTATTCAGGCAGGAGTTTATATTATCGATACTATAAGAGAGAGGATATTTAAAAAATTAAATCCTTTTGAATTTTAAATGAAAGAAGAAAATCATGCAAAAGTATTCAAAAAGCTTTCTTATAACTATTTTTCTTGTTGTTATTTGTATTAGCAATACATTTGGGGAAGCTGTTTCATTAAACAATCTGATTACAAGCCTGGAAGCCGAGCTTGAATGGGAGCCGGTAAGGGATACTGCACGAATAATTAAAGGAGATAAATGGATTGTATTTAAAATCGGTTCTCCTTATTTTTTGCTTGGAAATGACCTGCATCAGACTGAAGAAGCTTTTATAAGGTCTGAAAATGGCTCTATATTGATACCAGAAGCAATTGCTGATGAAATAGCAGGTTTTCTTTCTGTTGAAACTTCTTTAATTGCAGAGGATGCACCAAGAATAGCAGTTGTTTTAATAGATCCTGGTCATGGCGGCAGGGATCCCGGAGCTATTGGAGAACATTCCGGTTCTTTTACAATAATGGAAAAGGATATAGTTCTTAATGTTTCGCACAGGATCAGGGATCTTTTAATGGAGCAGTATCCGTCTAAAAGAATATTACTTACAAGGAATGATGATACCTACCTCACTCTGGAAGAAAGAACAGAAATGGCAAATTCTATAGAATTGGAAGAAAATGAGGCAATAATTTTCATATCAATCCATGCAAATGCTTCTATTACAAGCGCAGGGCATGGATTTGAAATTTGGTATCTTCCACCGGAATATGAAAGAGAAATTATAGATGAAGAAAGTCTTGCGCCCGAATACCTTGAAATAAAGGACATATTAAATCAGATGCTCGATGCTGAATATACACTTGAAAGTGTTCTGCTTGCTAAAGAAATTGAACTTGGACTTGAAGAAGAGGTAGGATTTTTAACAAGGAACAGGGGCCTTAAAGAAGAAAAATGGTTTGTAGTAAGAAAATCAAAAATGCCTTCTGTTTTAATCGAATTGGGATTTGTAACCAATAACGAAGAAGCTATACGAATGAATGACCCTGACTACTTGCAAAGACTGGCAGTTGGAATATATAATGGAATAGAAAATTTTATTATAGAATACGAAGATACAAAAGGATTCACGGAGTAAACAGTGATAAACAATAGAAAACGCCAATACGTGCAGAAAATAAGTAGAAAGAGGGCCGGAACAGAAATAGAAAAAAAATATGCAGTTATAGGATTGATTTTTTCTATAATTCTTCTAATTTCTATTTTTACTTTTATTTTTAGGGAAAATAACGATGTAAAAAGGGTGTTTTTTTTCCCTGAAGTGACGTTTGTCACAGAAGTGGAAGAAAAAATATATTCAAGCGAAGAAAGAATTATGCCTTTTATAGGAGATACAGAGAAAGATATTGAGCTTTTTGTGAATGAAATTATACTTGGCCCGATTAGACCGGATCATGGCGAAATAATTCCGAAAAATACTCAACTGCTGACAACAATAGTAAGAGATGATGTTTTATATTTGAACTTTTCAGGAAATGCACTACTAAATAGTGAGAATACAGTATTGGATATCGGAGAAAGGATAAATACAATAGGAAGTAATATAAAACATAACTTTACGGGCATTAAAAACATCTATATATGTGTAAACGGCCAGATACCTGATTTAGCAGCTTATTATAATGATAATACATATAATTTTACTAATGGAAAGAACTATAAATTGGATAATATCAATTAGATTTCCATTACATTTTTTTGAATACAATTAGAAATATAGTGAAAAAAAAATAAAAATCGTTGACAAAGATATTTCATTTGCTATAATTTTATTGTAAACTAAGTTTTAAAAAGGAGCTTCAAATGAAAAGAGCATTATTATTCTTTCTGGTTTTTTTATGTATAACAGCAGGTCTGTTTGCTGAAGAAAGAACATTAATAGATTTTAGCGAAATAGGGGATCCAAACGTTGATAATCCTGATAATCAGATAACAATAGTTGGAAATACCCATCATAGAAGAACATTAATTGACTTTAGCAGTTCCGCGACAAGTATGGACTTAAGTCCTGAATCTCAAAAAGAGATGCAGATATCATTGGCATTAGATGCATGGGAAATTGTGTTAGCTTCTTCTTCGCAAACAGTAACTAACATGAGACAATCGGAAACAAAGTCGGTTACAAGTATTGAGTATGGCCAGGTTTTAGGTGCTAGAATACATTTTCCAGACGCACCTTTTAATTCATGGGCTATAATTATGCCGCCGTTTGAAATTCCGGCATATGCAACGCCAACATTAATAGATCTTGCAGATGAAAGGCCCGTAGAATTAAAACTGGAGGAACTTAATCAGTTAAACGAACAAAATCCAGATGTTGAAACCCCGGATGATGAAGGATATGAAGATCTGAACAGTAAATTTAATGGGTTCGGAGTTCTCAAAAATGTAGACGTAATTAAAAGTTTAAGTGTATATGTTTATGGTACAAATTATCCTCACGGCCTCGCTGTTAGAATTAAAAATGAAGATGGTGAAGAAAAAGACCTGTTTTTAGGACATCTTAATTTCGACGGATGGAAAACATTGACATGGACAAATCCGAATTATATTGATGATGTAAGAGACAGAACATTTAGAACTCAGCCTTTATATCCATACGCTACACCTTATATTAAACTCATTGGCCTTATAATCTACAGGGATGGCGATAATATAGGAGGAGACTTTGTTGTTTACTTTAGGGGCATCTCTGTAATATACGATAAAGCAATTCTTACATTTATTAGAGATATAAATGATGAAGTTGCATGGGGCATCTTAGGAGAAAGAGAAGAAGCAAGAAAAAGTGCAGAGCAGGCAAGGGTTGGAGATATTCAGTTACTCAGATATCTTGAGCAAAGAAAAATGCATAGAGATGAAGATGTAACAACTACAGAAGAACCGTAATAATTAAAGAGTTATATATTATTAAGAAGCTTTTTTAAATAAATAACACATAGAACACAGTTTTGAATTGTGGCTCTATGTGTTTTTTTGTGCTCAGCTATTCTGCTGCAAAATAAGATATTCTAATAATCTTTGGACGTTCAGGTTATATTTTAATATGAAATTAAATGTGACTTTAATATTACTCTTCATCTTCTAATTGAGTTTCTTCTTCAATTTCTTCTATTATCTCTTCTTCATCACCTCTTAATTTACGCTCAGAAATTATACGGTCAAGATTTACATTAATACCTGCTGTAGCCCTGAATAAATAAGTACCTGGATTGGAAACTCCGAGTAATTCCTCCTGTCCAAATGTATAAATACTGCTGTCCAGGCCGAAAGTTAAAGTAATTGTATCCGAAATGTCTACATTAACTTGTGCGCCAATTATAATTGAGTAAAGCTTGTGTTCTATATCAGAATCATAAGTTTTTGAAAGGGACTGAAATCCAAATGTAAGTAATACTTTATATGGTGCGTTTTTCTTAAATATGTCCGCAGAAAAAGAATAATCAACCTGCTTGTCTACTATTTCCACGCTATCATCCAATTCCGTAAATATTCTTCTTACTATGTTAAAAGAACAAATTGCATTTGGAACATAAAAGCCAACAGAAATAGAACTCTTCTCCTGCTGGTAATTACCGTCCTCCTCCAGCAGGTTGCCTACAGTACTGTCCATTCCCATATCAGCAAAAATAATTCCCGGAACCTGAATGCGGAACTGTGAAGTTATACCGAATTTTGGTAAGACCTGTTCTGTATTCATAAATCCAATAAAGGGCCCAACACCAAAACTAAAAAAGTTACCATTGTAATAGACTATAGACCTTACAGTATTTTTAAGTATTGCATCATAGCTGTATTCAGCATGCAGAGAAAGGTTCTGTTCGAATTTCTGAAATTTATGACGGAAGTAAAATATACCGCCATAACAGAAATCAGTCGCGGAAAATCCATCGTTTATTTCTCTATCCCATCTAAAGGCCAGGTTCTCAAAACGAAAGCTGCCGCCTATTTCTATAGCTAATCCAGGAAAAGTTGTAATAATTAGAAAAATAAGTGCAAATATAATAATAAATCTATTCATAAATAAACTCCGGACTAATTAAAATTGAGCATTGATACTTATAAAACCATCAAACATTTCAGTTATATCAAACGGTAAGATCATAGCATTTATTTTTAACTGCCATAAAACTCCTGGAGTAATAAAACCAATATAAGGTGAAATCTTTATATTTAATTCCGAGTAAGAATCCAGTAAAGCTGCATTTGCTTCCAGCCCTCCATTTATAATAGCTTCTTCCTTGCTGAAATGAAATTTCATGTTAAAATCCATCTGTTCGCTGTCGTCTGTTGGCTGTTGTAGATAAAAATCAGGATACATGAAAATAGTAGGGATAAATGAAAAAATACCGATATTAAGCCTTGCTTCAAAAAGTATGAAAAACAATCCGCGGCCGAAATCATCTTCTCCCGGAGACCATTTTGGTATACCTACTTCTATAAGGAATTCTCCAAAATCTTCTGCTACATGAAATAACAGGCCGGCGCGGAAATATGCTATATTGCCTGCAGGATAAGTGCTTCCTACAAATGATTCAAGATGAATATTGTTTAAATTAAATAAAACTCTGTAATCCAGTGAGAAATGGCCCGGTTCAAAAATTAATGAGCTTGCGGCAGGATCTGTATTAAAGTATCCATCCTGATAAAGGTAGAAATTCATGGCAACTTTTTCATTTATAGGTTTTAATGTGAGTTTTATACCAGTTCCTGCTATCTGATGAATGCCTTCATAATAATGAACTTTATCCGCGAAATAAATATAACCGCTGTAGCTTGTAGAAAAATGTTTAATACCAAAAATATCGTCAAAACTATCACCGGAAGCAAAAATATCATTTTCCCCGACAAAGTATGTAAAAGAGAGTGGTGAATTAAAAATATCTCTTATGGTAATGCTTGCAGAATTAAATGTAAGTCCCCCGATTGTACCTGATTCTCTATCAAAAAAATCACTCTCTAAATTTTTTGAATTAAAGCCCAGAGAGAAACGTCCTCCGAATTTATAGCCCCCATCAACAAGCAAATCAAGCTTACCTCTTGTAACAAGTGTAAAACCACTATCCTGCAATAATCCCCTTGTATATAATTCCAGTGAAGGTACTGTTACATTCGCGGAATATGAAACCACGGAAATAATAGTAAAAAGAATAAAAAAAACAAGAAATTTGTTTATAAATATTTTTTTTATCATGATTAACCTCTTAATCTACATTAAATAGTAAAAGCATATGAACGATAATACAATATTATTTTTCTTTGTGCACCTGTAAAATATAGTCTTATTATAAATTTTACAGCGTAACTTAAATATATCAATAATATTATAAAAATAATTTCGTATATAATACACTTATTTACTATATTTATCGGTAAATAAAGGAAATTCAAGATTAAATATCAACCTAATTTAAAAGAGAAAATAGTTATATCCATAAACATCCTTTATTTAAAAACAATGCTTGACTTTCGATAATTTATGTATAAAAATATTTCTATGAGCGATTATTTTGATCCTTCTAACGAGGAATTATTAAAAGATTTTTACTCGGAAGCAGAAATGCAGGTTAATATTCTGGAACAGAATATTCTTTCTCTGGAAAACAATCCTTCAAATTCCGAAGCAGTAGACGAAATATTCCGCGCAGCGCATACATTAAAGGGTGGCGCTGCAACTGTTGCCATGAATGAGCTTGCTGAATTTACTCACATAGTAGAAGATGTGCTCGATGAAATAAGAAGTAAGAAAGTTGAAGTAGATGAAGACGTAATTGATTGTTTACTTCAGTCTATAGATATTATTAAGGAAATGCTGGAAGAAAGAGTGAAGGGTAGGATATTTTCCGGTAATATTTCAGACCTTACTAAAGCGCTTAAAAAATATTTGATAAAGGACAGTAAGGATAAAGATAATATTAAACAACCTGAAAAAACTTTAGAATTAAAACCGGAAAAAAAACCCGATAAAAAAGAATCCACATCTAATAAAGTAGCGGAACTTTCAGAATATGACATATTAGAATTGCGTGATATTGCTGGTAAAAGCGGTAAATTAATTCAAATCAGAGTGAATTTTAATGAAGATAATCTGATGAATACTGTAGGTGGTATTCAGGTTTATGCTTTAGTCAAGAATTTCGGCAAGATACTAAAAACAGTGCCGGAATTTGAGCTTTTATATGAAGATAATTTTTTTCCTGTTGTTGATTATTATATAGTATCTGAATCAGAAATAGAAAAAATAGAAAAGAACTGTTTTATTACTGATGTAACTAATAAAGTCGATGTAAATGAAATTTTAGAAGATTTCGATAAAAAACCGGAGCCTGTAAAACAAAAGAAAAAAGTAAAAATAAAGGACGACCAAAAAAAAGAGAGTGAGAAGGACTCTGAAAAAGAGCTTAAGAAAACGCCGGATATAAAATCCAAGAAAACAGTAGGGTCTGTATTAAGAGTAGATAGCAGAAGAATAGATGAACTTTTAAATCTTATTACAGAAACTGTTATAAATAAAGCAACATTAAACCAGATTAACAGCTTATTTGTGGAATTGCTATTAGAGTACCAGGAAGCAAATAATTCCCATAAAGAGGACATTCAGATGTTTTTCGAAAATGTTCCGGATTATTTAAACGAATATAAAAGCGGCGCTACAGAAAAAGAAATACAGAAAAATATGATGAAAGAATTGAGCGGATTAACAGGTAATTATGATAAATTTACTACAAGCCTTAAATCCATAATTGGCATATTTAAAAATACTGCACAGATTTTTTCTAGAATATCCAGTGAACTTCAATCAGGAGTTATGCAGATAAGAATGGTTTCTGTTTCTCAGATTTTTTCTCGATTTCCAAGACTTGTTCGGGACCTTTCAAAGCAGTTAAATAAAAATGTAAAGCTTCATATAGAAGGTGAAGATACAGAACTCGATAAATCGGTAATTGAAGACCTTTTAGATCCTCTTATTCATTGTGTAAGAAATTCTTTAGATCATGGTATTGAATCACCTGAAATTAGAGAAAAAGCAGGAAAAACACCGGAGGGTAACGTATTCCTCAGGGCAGCTAATGAGGGAAACATGATCATTATTGAAATAGCTGATGATGGAAAGGGAATAGAAGTAGATGATATAAGAAAAAAAGCAGTGGAAAGAGGAATAATACACGAAACCAAGGAGTTATCTGATACAGAAGCATTTAATCTTATTTTTGAACCAGGTTTTTCAACAGCTACTACAGTTACAAATGTATCCGGCCGCGGTGTTGGCCTTGATGTTGTTAAGAAACAGATCCTGAAATTGAATGGTTCTGTAAAAGTATGGTCGGAAAAAGGTGAGGGTACAAAACTTACAATCAAACTGCCTTTAACTCTTGCCATAATTCAGGGCTTATTAATTAAAGTCGGCAAAGAAATTTATGCTTTACCTATTTCTTCTGTTGTAGAGAGCTTAAGGATTAAACCATCGGAAATAAGAATAATAGACAATTATGAAGTATTTAATTTACGTGATGATGTATTGTCTCTGATAAGGCTTAACAGGCTATTTAAAATAGAGTCAAATAAAGATCAGAAGAATAATTTTGTTGTTGTAGTAGGCAGTGGTGAAAAGATGGTTGGGATATTAGTAGATTCGTTAATAGGTGAAGAAGATGTCGTTATAAAACCATTAAAAGACAGGTTTACAAATACTCCGGGTATTGCTGGTGCAACAATACTTGGCGATGGAAAAGTTGCATTGATTATTGATGTAAATCAACTGCTTGAGTTTGGAATGAAAATTGAAAATGCAAAAAGAAAAAGCAGGGAGATATTTATATAAACGGGGAATGTATCATTTATGAATAGTACAGAAGAAAAAATTTTGGAAAATGAACAGACCATTTCAAATGAAGGAATTTCTAACATTAATTTTAAAATGGTTACATTCAGCCTTAACAATAGAGATTATGCAATTAATATTATGAAAGTAAAGGAAATTGCAAAAGCAAAAAATTTCACAATAATACCAAACGCTGCAAATTTTATTTTAGGTGTACATAACCTTCGAGGTGAAATTATTCCTATTATTGATTTAAGGAAAATGTTAGGAATTAAAATTGAAAAATCTGAACCTGATCAATTGGAAAATGTAATTTTCCTGCGATTTGAAGATAATTTAATAGGGGTGATAGTTGATAAGATTAATAAAGTTGTTGGTATCGATTCGCGTATTATTAAGCCTCCGCATCCTCTTTTTAATGATATAAATGTACATTACATAAAAGGTATTGTTGAACATTTAGAAAGGCTTTATATCCTTCTTGATGTTGAACGAATGCTAGGCAAAGAAGAGGAAGCTGTTTCTGTAACTGGAATTATGAAAAATGAAGAAAAAACCGTAGAAAAAGAAGCTTTAGTTAAAAATGGAAAAGATGCAATAGAATTTAACTTTGTCGTAGAGACACTGGAGACTTTCAGCCATTTCATATTAAGTAAGAATAACCACAAGTGGGTGAAAGAACGCTATAAAACATGGAAGAAAATAAGAAAAGAATTAGGGATTAATACCCAGCTTTCAAATATAGAAGATGCGGAAAACTTTTTACAGACATTCTACTCACCGTTTACAGGAAAGTTATGGAATCATGAATATTCAGAGAAAATATCAAGCGTATTGCCAGATACAGGTTCAAATATAATAAAAGTATGGAATCCAGGATGCGCGAAAGGTTATGAGACTTATTCATTTGCCTGTTTATTAAAAGAGAAAAATATGGAATCCCATATAAAGATTTGGGCAAATGATAATGATCTTTTAAATATATCGCTTGCTCCAAATATTATTCTATTTGAATCTGAAGTAATGAAAAAATATATAGAACTCGGTTTTATAATTAAAAGTAATAACGAGTATCAATATTCAAAAATAATAAAAGACAGTATTATTTTTGAATATCACGATATTCTGCATAGAAACCAATATCCTCCTGTCGATATAATTCTTTGCAGGGATCTTATATCATTTTTAAGTCCGGAAAAGCAGATAAAAGTATTAAACGATTTTAATGATAAATTAAAGGATCATGGTATTTTAATAACAGGAAAGAACGAAATTATTGAAATGGATGGATTTATAAGAATTTCCGAAGGAGATGTGCTTGCTTTCAGGAAAGAAAAGACTTAAACTATAAGATAAGGAGTGATATTTATGAGGGTTGAATATATTAATCCTTTTGTAGAAGCTGCGTTTAATATTCTAAAAGAAGTGCTTAATGTTGAACTTGAGCGTGGGGAGCTGTATTTGAAATCAACTTCACAGCCAATTCTTGGAGTAACTGCTATTGTGGGGCTTGCAGGTGATGTAGAGGGTAGAGTATTATTTGATATGTCAGAAAAGACTGCAATTGCAATTGCATCTGCTATGAATATGGAAGAATTGAGCGTATTTGATGAACTCGGCAAAGCTACAATTACAGAGCTTGCAAATATGATAACAGGCCAGGCTGTAACAAAGCTTCATGATTTAGGTTTTAAATTCGATTTAACACCGCCTGCAATAATAACAGGTGAAAAGATGGAAGTTTCAGATAATGATGTAGAAGCATTAATCGTTCCTGTAACAATGCCTCAGGGCAAGATGGAGATTAATGTTGCTGTAAGAGAAAGAAATCCGGGGGGTAATACATGAGAACCAAAGCCGATTTTCCAAATATTAATGAGAGGAAACCTGCCGGCCAAAAAGATGACGGGTCTTCTTTTAGGGTTTTAATTGTGGATGATTCAATTTTTGTTACAAAACAAATAGGACAGATTCTAAGTTCCGAGGGTTTTGATGTTGCAGGTACTGCGGGTGACGGGCTTGAAGGGCTTGAAAAATATAAGGAATTATATCCAAATGTAGATCTTGTTACTATGGATATTACCATGCCTAAAATGGATGGTGTAACCTCTTTGGAAAAGATTATAGAATTTGATAAAAACGCAAATGTAATTATGATAAGCGCGCTTGGAAAACAGGATCTTGTAAAAAAATCATTATTATTAGGTGCAAAAAACTATATTGTAAAACCTTTAGATAGAAAGAAAGTTCTTGAAAGAGTACTATTGATACTTAAAGGCAGCGCAGCTGATATTACTTGATATTTAACCATTATTTACAAGATAATTCGAGAATAAAGAAATCCAGCAGCCTTGTGTTCTGTGGGCAGGAAGCTGCATGATTGTTTTGATATGTAAGGGCGGCTAGCTCAGTTGGTTAGAGCACTAGCCCGACATGCTAGGGGTCACAGGTTCGAATCCCGTGTCGCCCATTTTTATTTCCTTGTAATATAAGGAATTAGACATTTTGCTTAAATTGCTATATTTAATAAACACCCAAATTTACAACAATTTTACAACAGTTATTGACTAATTTGTATCCTTTTTAAAAATTTTTTATATGAAAAAGGAATATGGGATGTTTAAGAGGGGGAATTCTAAAGTCTGGTATTTCTGGTATTATGAGGGAACTAAAAGAATAACTAAAACTACCGGAAAAAACTTAAATTTGAAGCTGAGTACTTTGTAAAAGAATATTTTGAAAGTTTAATATTTAAA
>SDBV01002025.1_pt1 | contig 30329 bp, 56 predicted proteins | sample 2277081 | NCBI WGS metagenome assembly SDBV01 (sample SAMN10402039, study PRJNA504765) | marine sediment metagenome | isolation source: marine sediment core GS10_PC15, 223 cmbsf | place: Arctic Ocean: Southern Knipovich Ridge | collected 2010
TCGAAGCGCGGAAGAGGATGAGCATAGCACAAACAGGTAAAAAACAATCTATTGCTACTAAAAGAAAACGCAGTATTCTTATGAAGAAAAGATATGCTAATCGGATTATTTATACTTTAAATTGCAAGTGGTGCAATAAAAAGTTTAACATTAATTTATTTCAAATCAAAACAGGAAGAAAGTATTGTTCGCATAAATGTGATAGTTGTGCAAAAAAGGGTAAGCGTCTATCGCCAAATACAGAGTTTAAAAAAGAACAGCACCCCTCTCCAAATACAGAATTTAAAAAAGGTAATATTCCCTATATGACAGGTAGAATGCATTCTAAAAATACAAAGGAAAGAATTAGTATAAACCAAAAAGGTCAGAGGCATTCCCCTAAAACGGAATTTAAAAAAGGGCAACACCCTTCAATAAAAACTGAGTTTAAAAAGGGGCAATTTACAAGAGAAAAAAATAATGCTTGGAAAGGTGGTATATCTCGACATCCTTATGGATTTGATTTTAATAATGAGTTAAAAAATCTTATTAGAAAGCGTGATAATTACAAATGTCAAGTATGTGGAACTCCTCAAGAAGAATGCATAAAAAAATTGCCGATTCATCATATAGACTACGATAAACAAAATAATAACCCCAAGAATTTGATAACTCTTTGCATAAGTTGTAATTCTAAAGCGAATTACAAACGTGAATATTGGTCAAAATATTTTAATAAAACGATGGAGGTATGCAATGGCGAGAAATAGGTCAGCAGGCATTATAGGTTTTCCTAAAGCAGCAGGTGCTCAAATTCAAGGTGGTCGCTTCGGCGGAGCATTGCTTGCGTTGGAGGATTTTGACAAACGACAAACAGCTTCAAAAGAGGCGGCAGTTAAAGAGAGGGAATTTGGATTTAAGGAAAGGACGGCTGAAGCTACTGATTTAAAAAACGTTATTTCTTTTCTTAATAAGCGTAATGACCAGATTGCGAAAATTAACGCGGCAGAAATCGGCGCAACAAAAGGCACGAATTTTCAACCCAATATTCAACCGTTTCTTAACCTTGAGGACGCAAAGCGCGAATTAGGGTTGTCTGGTGTTCAGTTAGAAGATGAAGATAAGCTAAATCGACCTGACGCAGGCGGCGGTATTTTCCCCGCAGGTCGAGATCCGGCAGCAGAGGCAAGCATAATAGCAAGAGGCCAGCAACAGCAGGGAGGACTTGGCGGTCAGCTTCTTACGGGAGTCCAGCAAACCGCAAGCAACCTCAACGTGCCGGGAGCCGTAGGTCAAGGCGTATCTTCATTGTTACAAGCAACAGGCGGGCAGGGATTGCAGGCAGGGGCGAATATCGCCACAAACACCCGTAGTCAGATACAACAGCTCTTGCAAGGGTTAGAGGGTAAGTTCCCCGGGATAAACGCGCCACAGGCTCCTACAGGGGCAGCAGCAGGTGCTGGAGCAGTCGGCGAAGACCGCACGGACGAGTTCATAGAAGCATTGGAAGACTCCGCAACCACGGATGAAGCCATAGAGGATATAATAGACGTTATAAACCGCTTCCAAGAGGCAGGCGAGGACTTATCCGGACAGGTTGACGTTGAGCGTTTCTTAGAGGCATTTGAAGCGAAGTTTGGCAAAGCCGCGAGGACTAAACTTGAGAGAAGAGTGGATGAGTTTTAATGGCTTTAAAAGATATACTTCCAGCAATAAGGAAACTCGACCCTTTTCGGGTAGGTATTAGAAAGGGTAGGCAGTTAGCCCAGATTGAATCTTTAAGGAGCAGGCCTTTAGGGGGGAATTTGCTAAGAGGGGCGGTGGCTACCCCTGCAAGAGCTTTCTTGGGACCGTCGGCCAACCTTTTATTTCCTCCAACCAGACAAGAGATAGAAGCCGCAGAAACTACTGGCCGCGCTTTACGTACCCCCCAGCAAGCGTTATTTCGCTTTGCCGAAAGGCCGGAACTGGGCCTGGGAAAAGCCCTCGAGACTGCTCGCGCGTCCTTCCGAGGAGAGGTTCCCAAGATAACTGGCAGAGAATTACTTAAAACTCGCGGTATCGACCTCGACAAAACACCTTCTTTATCGGGAGAGTTTGTGGCCGCGGGACTTGACATCTTGGCAGATCCTATATTTATAACCCCCACGTTAATTCGTGGCGCACAGAAGCTCGCTGGCATAAACAGAACCGACAAAATCCTCAAGGCAGTTTTCCTTAAAGAGATAGCGAAAGATCCCAAAATTTCACGAATCTTGATACAATCTTTGCGCGGAACAAAAGCTGTCGCTGGCCAGAAAGTTACTTTAGGACCCGCCTTTCAACAATTTAAGGGCACGCTAAAAAAAGCCGGAATATTGGACGAAATCCAAAGGCGTATAGGTTCCCAGGTTATAAAGGAAACCCTGATACCCACCGCCAAAGCAGGCGAAGCATTCTTCTTAGGAGGAGTCCCAATTCCAAGGATACCTAAAGGCACAACTCATATAAGGGGTATATTCAAAAACGGCACAAAATCACTTGTTCCACTCGCTGATAAAGGGCTTATCGTAACGGCAAAAGGACTATCTAAGATTGAGTTCATTTCCCGAAAGAAGAGTAAGGACACGGTAATATCCTCAATCGCGCCACCTACACCCCCTACAGGCGTAAAAAAGCCTATTGTAGAGTCTATATCAAGGGCGAAGTCGGTGCAAGGGCTTAAACCCACAAAACCCCCTTCCAAACTCCGTCAAATAACTCCAACAAAGCCATCAGAACCAATAGAACAAAAATTATTGACTTTTAGAGGTTTTGAAAAAGCAATAGTAGGCGAAGATTTTATTGCTTTTACAGCAACTCCTGAATTTAAAAAGGCATTCCGAGAACTTCCCAGAGTAAAAGATGCAGTTGCCGAAATATCCGAACAAGCAGGAATTATTAAGGAAGAAAGAATTGCGTTGAGAGATATAAGAAAAGGCGCGATTGAAAGCATACAAAAACAAAAGAAAATAGATACAGCTATGCAGAAAATTAGAGAGAGAACAGGAAAGCTTTTGGCTAAAGAACTTCCGCCGAGTAGAATAAAAGGGATAGTAGAAAGAGTAACCGGCGTAACCAAAACCGTCAACAAGATAGTTACCAATGAGATACAATTATTAAGATCAAGATTAGCCGCAGAAAAGCGTGGTGCAAAAGCAGGGCTTCAAGTAGGTAAGCGTGAGATACGCACAGCACAACAAATCAAAAACGAAACTACAAGTCTTGTAAAATCTATAAACAGTCTTGCCGGTAGGAACATACCTCCAGACTTCAAAGATGAAGTCAATGCGATAATGGCAAAATACGACCTTCATTTCAGGAAGCCGAAAACAATTAAAGAGCGTGTAAGTAGAAAAGCGTTTGTCGAGAGATTAAGAGAAGAAGGCGAGATTGTGCCAATACCTGATAATTTACTCGATAAGATAGACACACTTACTCTTAATGACTTGAACGTGGAAGATTTGCGGAGTATAAAAGATACGATAGCAACGATTGTTCATATAGGGCAGAATAAGAATAAACTGATAGCGACAAAAGAAGCAAGAGATTTTGCGAAGGTTGAAAGTGTTATTATAAAACAGGTATTTGAAACAGGCCGCATTAAGCCGGAAGTCGGAGAGGAAGTTGGTTTTCAGCCTCCGTCTTTACGAAAGAAAACCGCCGTCCAAAAAGTTACAGAGTCGCTTGACGGATATTTTTCTTCTCATAGATTTGTAGAACAGGTAGCGAGAACGCTTGATAAATTCAAAGTCGGCCCGGTTCAGGATAACATTATCAAACCTGTGCAGGCCGCCGGGGACGCTGAACTTGTCAAATCAGTTGAAGCTAATACAAAAGTCATAGAGGTATTGCAACCTATCGCGCTTAATCTAAATGACAAGATAAAAATACCAGGCATACCAATCGAAATTACCCAAGAAGAAGCGTTGCTGTTATATCTCAATAGTCAAAATGCAGGGAATTTAGAGAGGTTGGTATTAGGTAATAAACTCAGCGAAAAACAGATAGGCGGTTTGGTTGATTTCTTAAACAAAAACCACCCAAAGATAATAAAGTCGGGAAACGACATCTTTGATATTGTAGAAAGTTTCTATGACGAAACATCTGCCGTTACAGTAAAACTTACGGGACAGAGATTAGGTAAAGTTAAAGGGCGTTATTTCCCGATAATCACCGATAGGGAATTGAGCTTACAACAACAATTCCGAGAAGCAAAGAGGGATTTATTCAAGGAAGTATTTAATCGCGCGTCGGTAGAGAAAGGATTTACCAAAACTCGTGTCGGCGGGACTGACGCCATAGCATTAAGTTTGGATTCTATATTCCGGCATATTCATAGCGTAATACATTTTAACACTCATGCTTTGGTTGTGAGGGATGTTCAGAAGTTAATATCAAGCCCGAGCATTAGAGCGTCTATAAGCAAGGTGATGAGCCCGGGGGTTTACCAACAGTTTAAAAGTTGGATAGCGGATGTAGCCGATCCCCGGACTCCAAATGTAAATGCTTTGGAGAAAGCGGCGCGACGTTTAAAGAACAATACTACAAAGGCGATATTAGGTTTCAAGGTTACAGTATCATTGTTACAAGGTGGGTCTTTTACACAGACAATAAATGAAATAGGTTTGCCTTCGGCTTTAAGTGGATTATACGAATATTGGTGGGGACGAGATAATTCTATTGAGTTTATAAGAGAAAACTCTACCCAGATGAAATTTAGAAGCAGAAATCTTGATAGGGATGTTAAGGCGTTCCTTGATTCAAAAGAAGGCAAAGCATTGATGGAAGGTAAACCCGGAGGCAAGGATTTATTCTTTGCTATGATACAAGGTGTTGACTGGCTTACAGTAGCTCCCTCTTGGCTTGGTGCTTACGGTAAAGAGTTAAAGACTACCAACGGCGATATAGACGCCGCCCGGCGTGAAGCTGATAGGGTTATAAGAATTACCCAACCTCAAGGCGCTATAAAAGACTTGGCTTCTATCGCTCGCGGTAGACCGTTTCAAAAACTATGGACAGCGTTTTATTCTCATTTTTCAAGGTATCATAATTTAGTGGTATCAGAAATGGATAAGTTGAGGTTTGCAGATGATAATCCCATAAGGAAAGTTTTTAATATAGCGAGGTCGTTCTGGTGGTTGCTTATGATTCCTACCTTCTTGGGGACTATGATTAGGTCAGGGTTAAAATTTAAAGACCGTGAGGACTTTGCGAAAAAGTATACAAAAGAAGCAATCTCCTATTCCTTTGGGGGGTTAATAGGCATTCGGGATTTCGCGCGTATATTCGCAAGTCAAGCGGTGGGTCAGAAATTCTTTGGCACAAAAATATCACCGCCCGGATTAAGAGGATTTGAATTATTGGCGAAAGCCCCGGGAGAGAAAGAATTAAAAGACAAAATCATAACGGGTGCAAGAGGATTAGGTGTATTAACTGGAAAACTTCCTGAACAACTTTTTATAACTCTTGAAGGTTTATTTGATTTGGCAACAGGCCGGACGCGGGATTTAAGACGACTCTTTTTAAGTAGGTTTGTATTGGGAGAAAGAAAAGGAGCAAAACCAGGTGTTGCACGTGGCGGTCGTAAACTTCGCCAAATAAGACCTCGCGAAACAAGACAACCCAGACAACGCAGGTTAAGACAGATACGCCCCCGCCGCTAAATCCTCAAGCCCTTCCCCAACAATATAAACCCCACATAATACAAAATCGCTTTGTGTCGTAGCAGAGTTCCCATGCTTCCTTCCGCGAGCGCAAACACCACTAAAATAACAAAAAATGCGTTTGTGAATATGGCGGTTTTATTGCTCATGCCCCGGAATACCCATATGAGCGCGATCCACCACATTACACTTTCTACGTTTGTAACCATGAATTTAAGGCTTGGACTTAATACGAACGGGTGAATTAAAACATAAAACATCTTCTTATAGAACGGTGCTGTGCTGAACGCGTGGCCGGTGCGGGGGTCTATTGAATAGAACGGCAACTTTGTCTTGGCCGCCTTATATTGCGCCGGCCCTACGGATATAGTATCCACAAAATCAGGGCTTTGCATCGCAGACAATAAGACGGTATGCAAGTGCAGAAATAGCAACGTAAACGCTATAACGCCCGCTATTCTCTTGAGGCCCTTCGTGCATATCAGAAAGTAAAAAATCATGAGCGCCGCCAGTAATGACAACGGTTCTTTCAGGTTGAATAGCGACCAGTAGAAAACAGACGGCCAGAATAAAAACAGAGAATAGATAAAAGTCTTTCTTTTTATTTTAAGCCTTCTGCATATGGCGATAACCGGGAATATTATCAGCGTCCGGAAGATAGCGTTCATAATCAATAGCGCACGCGTGCCGTGCTTCCCGAAGATATAGTATATCGTCGCGCAATAATAATGATATAGTTCCGTGCGGTAAATCTCCCCCAGAGCGTTGTCCTCTTTTAACACCCTCTGCTCAAACGGAAACTTACCCGTCCGATGCCAATATTCCGCGGCTATCTTGCCGAATTTGCCGTATGAATAATCGTCACCTTCGTAAGCAAACTCCTGCCTGGAGGATAGGAACAGGCTTATTGATATGCCAAGGATGAGGCTAATTAGTATGCAGAGTTTCATTTATCCTTTCTATATCCATTCGCACATTTTTTTCCCGGCGTTTATATCTTTATTGCATCGTTCAATAGCCTTTTCTGCTCTGCGTTCTTTTGATACTTTTCTTACCATTTCTTCGTGATTATTTATTCTTTGACAAGTTAACTCAAAACCGAATTTCCTATACCACTCTACTAAATTATCGGGGCAGGTCAGCCAAAGTTCCCAGCCTCCTTTATCGGCATATTCACATAGGACTTTCACTATTCTTGTGCCGTATCCCTTATGCTCATAAGTATAGGCGACGGCAACACCAAGCCAAGTCTTTCCGCCTTCTGGGTCAAGATGTCCCCATGCTATCGGTAAATATCCCTCATATAGAGTAGCTTTTATCTTTGAGGTTATTTCTATTTTCATCTTCCCTCCTTACAGAGTTTACAACGCTCTACTATCTCGTTGAGTTTGTTCGTAATTGCCGTGTTAAAATGTTTTAACCCATGTGTATCCAACGGCTCTATCGCTTTAGAGGAGCAGATGGGCAATCTACAAACTCGACATTGCCCCAGATAAGCCATTCTTAACTCTTTACACTCACAAACTTCGGGTGAGGGGAGTTCGGTAACTTGTAACAACATTTCATTTGTTTGAGCGCTACCGAATAAACAGGATTTCAAATTATCAATATTCATCCACTCTGCCCCAAGTTTTTCATCCCATTTAAGCTTAAAAATCTTCTCCTTCATCTCTACCTCCTTAAAGTAACCCCACGCTGTCGGCAGGCGTTATTTCGGATATACTGATTTACCGCCGTCGTATGCCTGAACCACTTTGCCCAATCTCATGCGTGCGTCTTCCAGATGTCTGTAAGCGAGCATAATATTGGCTTTCATTTCGCCGTGCAGATTTGGCCCTGATTGCTCTCCTTTAAAAACATCATGGACCATCAATTTTATCGTGTCGTCCTTTAACTCCTCGATTTTCTTTCGTCCTTTAAAACACAATTCCTTAATGTCTATTTGTCCGTCATTACCACTCATAATTCCTCCTTTTTATTTAACACCACGACAGCGTGAGGGTTAGTCATTTATCTTTAATTCCGTTTGTATTAAACCCTTCTTTTTTTAATAGTTTATTTACATCTAATCCATCCAGTAATTTATTAGGTTCCTCAAAAGCAATAGCCCTTGCTTCTGCATCAGAAAATTTATGCTCACTTAAAAGTTGATAGTAAAATCTTTCTCGCAATAAACATTCGATACATATATAATTTTCTTTTTCATCGTCATCTATTCTGATAATAACTGTTCCCCAATGAGCGTTCTTGCATTTCATGCACTCTTGAGGTTCACCTTGAGAAATCTTATAGTCACCTATTAGTTTTATTTTTAATTTAGTTTCCATTTTCTCCTCCTCTAAAGACCTTGTTTCCGCCTTCTATCTCGTACCGATAATAACACCATGCTTGCATGAATCTTTCTGCTTCTTTTTTGTGATTTGAAAGATAAATATTATTAGCCCACATATCTGCATCCATATCCCAACGAGTATGTTTTGTTATAATCAGTATCCCACAAAAATCACCTTTTTTTGTTCCGTCTACCAAATCACATGATTGAAAATGCTTTTCAATATGCTGAACATCTGCCATCGGTATCACTACCGATTTACCAGAAAAAATGCTTTCAGATACTCGTTTTCTTTTCTTTTTCATCCCTTCACTCCTCTCTCCGCATCCTCAATAAGCTTGAGTAAACTTGCTCGGTAGGCGTTAGCACCATTAATCCAACGCCAAGAATGAACCCCATCATGAGATTCGTCTCCAATTCCACGCTGTTCATTCTCCTCCCCCAACATCCCCTTCCAGAGTTTGAGGAGTGAGAGGGCAGTTTTATCTATTGGCTCTTTAAACTCTATAACTCCACTGTCCGCATTTCTATCTATTGCAATCTGGGAAGCTCCTGCTATCACTCTTAATAATCCTTCCAGTATCCTCCGCATCTCTTTTATCAGCGAGGGTTTGGTCATGGTTTCTCCTCGATATTTTTAACATTGTAGAAATAGAAAGTTCCCACTCTTCCCCACCAATTTATTTTTAAAGTTACATCAGTTCTTTCCGCTCTTTTGGAGAGGTCACTTACTATTTTTGAAATTTCATCTGAATCGCTATTTTTACATCCATATAAAAGACAGGCTAAAAGCAATAACCCTACTAAACTTTTCTTCTTCATCTTATCCTTTCTTGGTGGGGGTTGAGTTTAATTTTATCAGGATGATTAGGGTTTTTAGGATGTCGAAAATAAATATCTTCAAATAAATTATCTAACCTCTCACACTCTTTTGGAGATACACCTTTTCTAAAATGTTCTATTGAAAATCTTAAAGCATCATCACACGATAAAGGCGGATAACCACCATCATTTCCCCATCGTCTATCTCTTTGTAACAATGCAAAAAGCCACGTTAGTCCTTGTAAAGCATCCTCTTTATCCATAGGTTTTTTATATCCTGTGCTCATTTCACTTCTCCATCCTCATGCGGGCTGATCCTTTTGAAATTCTGCGAGTTGATAGTCCTGTGGCTTCTTTTCTTAAATACTCTATCCGTTCCTCGCCTCGCAAGTGTTCGGCGATATTAACAATATCAAATAGCCACCCATATATATCAGCTACTTCGGGCAAGTTTTCCACGATCGAGAGGGCAGTGAGGGCGAGGGAGAGGGCGTTATCATATCTTTGTTTAAGAAATTCTTGCTTAAGAAGTGGTTTTGGAATATTTGGATAGTATTGTGATATTTTCTGCAAACCTTTAATAGCTTCCTTCGCTTGACGGATTTCTTCGGGCTTCATAACAGTTTCTCCTTTTTGAGGTAGAGCCACATCTTGGCACGGGCGTTAGCTTCGGTGTCGGCACTTTTGCTAACAGTTTTGTCAAATTTTCTATCCATAAGAACATATTCGCTCTCACTAATCATTTCAGCAATCCATTTATTGGGAAAACACCCCTTGTCCCTAATACTATGAAAATAATCTGGCAACCTCTCCCCTAACTCCGCAACTGTGGGGGTGACGCAATATTCTGGTGAAGTAATAGGTTTATGTAGAAAGATACGCCAATAGCTTCCATCATCTTTTTCATGGTTTACATGACCATAGTAAACTTTTCTATATCCATTTTCCCACCAAAAATATCCTTTCTGCGGATACCCTGCCTTTTTAAGCTCTCGGCTCAATTCTAAACTGACGACTTGGTCTTTAAGCTCCATCTTTACCTTTCCAACATGACTTTGTCGCCACATCTAATTTCTTTTTGAGGGTTTTTATCTCCTTACAATGCCCCACCGCCCTCTTTATGGCTTGGTCTAACTGCCAAGATACTCTTTTGTTCTCCTTCCGCAGAAAAGCGAGTTCTTCCGCAGCAAAAGCAATAGCTTTTTTTAAGCTCTCAACTTCCTTCTGCGCCTTTTCCTTCGGGCAATCCTTTAGTGATATATTACAATCAAAGCATATACAAGCCATTAGTCCTCCTCGGAAAGTTCTACCCTGCCTATCACACTATCAAGATATTCCCGCCAGCAAAACATACAATGATAGCTCACGATATACTCATCGTTATAGTCGGTATGTAGATTAAGCATAGGTATACCTTCGCCGTGAATAAAGCAATCATATTTAGGAAAGCCTCTAAATACCAAATTGTCCTCTGAAAATTCTATTTCCTCCGCCCACACCGACACGCTAACCGCAAACACCAGAAACAATACTGCTAAATACTTCATGCTTTCCTCCTTATGTGTTCCAAAACCGCGCCCAAAGCCAATCCGAGTATTGTGAGGTAGGTTAGGTATGCCATTAAACCTCTATCCTATCCTGCAAATCTGCAATAGCATTTCCTAAATCTCTAATCTTACTCCCCATTACCCTTATTTCCCCTGCGAGTGGGACCAATTGCTTTCCGGTTTTTTTATCAGCCGAGGGTTTCAGAGATTCAACTCGCAATATTCCACCTAATTTCTCTTGTAGCTTCGTGAGATTTTCTTCACACCTTACAACCTCTCGTTGTAATTGCTCTAATTCAGTGCTTACTTCGGACATCCTTTTTGCTAACCCTGCTCCTGCATTTCCTAATTCCATAACTACCTCCTTTATTTGTTTCCTATCAGTTCCTCGATAACCTCAAGCTCATAATCCCGTGTATCAGGATTAGTTTCAATGTAGCCCTGCTCTATGCTATACGGTATGCCTTGTCTTATTCGGGCTTCCCGGGCCACCTTGCTCGAACACTCATTGCACAACCACCATTCTGCACGTTGATTGCCTTTGCCAAGTAATCCTCCGCACAAATCACACTTCTCGCTAAAGATTAAGTCCGGGATTACCCATATAAAACCCGCCATAATTGCTACCGAGACTATGAAGAATAGGAGCTTTTTCATTTCTCTGCCAATTCTCCTGCTTTTTTCCAGTTCCAACATATAAAATTCCATACTAATAAGCTAACGCCAACTACTACCACAAGTGCCATAAAAGGTGCAAGAGCGCTCATAACATAGCAAGCTAAGTTCATTGAGTGTGTAAATCCAAAAAAATTATGAACAAATTCAGCAAGGGGTTTGAAACCAAACATAATCAACCCCACTCCCCCAATCTCCAACACCTTCAAGCCAAGAAAATATAGTATACGTTTCATTTTGCCTCCTTATTCCCCACCGCCATATAATTGCGTTCCCGGCACTCTTGGCATTGGCTTTTGAACCTTGCGGTTTCTAAAAAAACTCGTATTCTAAGCAATGCCGCTATAATTACCAGACTATAAAGAACTGAAATTACAAGGATTACGAGTGCTTTCTTCATCTGATACTCCAACCCCACCATATCGTTATTGCGCCGTATATAGATACTGCTACCTGTCCCCAACCGAAGCCTTCTGCGGTATGTATGCCGAATTGACGCGCGATATAACCGCCGAATATGCCGAGGGCTAAATAGATAAATCCGTCTGTGATGCATTTTGCTTTGAGGACGTTGACTCGGTGCTTCTGTGTCGTGATCCTTCCGTGTTCTTTTTTAGTTAGCATTTCTCCTCCATGCACTGCTCTAAACCGAATTTTATCTTTTCTAATTCAAATGTCTTTAAAGGCGGTGAAATATTGTTCAAAGTCCGCAACCTTGTTTCAAAATCCTTTCCGCGTAACTCCTCTATCTTCTTTATTATTGCCCGGGCGCGGTAGGGATCGTGGTGAAATAAATTGTGGCACGGAAACCAACACACCAAAAGTAGGTTATCTTTCGCGTATCTTATTCGGGGCGCGGTTGACTTGGGGAGTATATGGAACGTGCCTATGCCTGTTTCCCTGCCGCAGATTTCACAAGCGGCGCCGCGCTCTTTTTTTAGGATTTCAAACATGAGCTTGTCGCAGTCTTTAATAATGCGTGAACGCTTGGATCTGATGGATTTACGGATTTTCATATGTTTAACTCCTTAACAACATAATCAATAGCGTTTTGATAGCTTTCGGTATCAAATCCACGAATTACCTTCTTACAGGCTTCGTAGCAACGCCAAACATTGCCGTCGAATTTCCCTGGATTCGCTTTATAAGTATCAATAATGGTCTTTAATCTCGTCATTAGAAACCTTCGCCCATTTCGGTAATTCTTTTTCATCTGTTTTATTAGTCGTAACACTCCCATTTGGAAAAACCTTCCGCATTTCATAATTGCTTTGATATTTCCGTGTCCGAATATCAAAATCGCAATAAATACAATCGCCCGGTCTTATACCTATCCGGGACTTGGCTATGCGTATATAAGTCGGGTATAACCCTGCATAAGATTTGTCATTTTCATAATCAGGGTGAATTATGATACAGGTGTTAGCGATTTTATGGATATTGCTTGTGCCGTATATGTCCTCTTTGTCCGGGATACCATGTCCGCGAGGTAATTTTCTAAAGTGCGCCGCTACGATAACAGGGACATGATATTTGTCTATAAAATCCCGAATGGTAAGGATTATTTTCGACATGGCTCGTATCTCTTCTTTTTCGTCCGGGTATCTAAAATAATGGATATGGTCTATTATCACTAAATCAAGGTCAAAACCTTTTTGCACTCTGAAAGAACTATCAATGGCAAGCTCGAGTTTATGAAAATCAAATAAGCTATTCTCAAAATCTTCACAAGTAAGCCCTTCAGGTTTGTTATAGAAAAATAAAGTATCTTTAAATTTATCTTTAAAATCCTTATATATACTTGACTCGATTTTCAATAGCAAACTGGATTGGTTTTGATTTAATGCCCATTTTCGATAATCAAGTTCTATATTCGCGCCCTTATGCTCATTGAAATATGTCTGGCATATATCTTGCCACTTTAGTCGTTGTATCGCTTCCCGGCTCCCACCCTCAAGGAAATACAAAGCCACCTTTTTGCCTCTTAAAGCATTGTGCCGGGCAATAGATAATAAACACTCGCTTTTTCCGTAGCCACTTCCCGCGGCAATCACTATCAATTCGTCTGGGGAAATTGCGATCATTGCGTCATCAAGAGGTTTTATACCATATTTACATAAAGTATCTGAATTGATATTAAGTCGGAAATCGGTTTCTTGCTTAAATGCTTTATCGTAAGAGATAAAACTCATGAAGGCATCCTTCTTGAAGGTGGTATTGGTTTTTCTATCTTATTCAGCCAATTTACTATAAAACGACGTGTTTTCTTCCTGCCCGGGCGCGTGCTTAACCAGCCATCCATTTTACCGAGTTCATGCTCAATGTCCACGTGTTTATAGGCAGGATTGTTTTTAAGGGAGGTTATAAATTCCCTATCTCCTGTATTAGAAAGAGATAGAGAAAGAGAGGGATTTTTCGTATCTTTCTTTTGTAACTTCTTGTTGTAACTATTGCTTGTAACCCTATATCGTTTTTGTCGCTCATATTCCGATTGGTATTTCTTCCAGTTTTTAATAATAACGACCCTGCTCTTAATCTCTATTGTGCCGTTCTTTAACAACTTACGTTCAGTTTCCTTTATAATAGGTAGGGGGGTTTTTAGTATCTCGGAGAGTTGTTCCTGGGTGTAACCTATGTTGTTGGCAATACAGACCCTTCCCCGGATAGGGGAGATTTCGGCGAGATCGAGGTAGTCATCCAAGACCGACCTTTCAGCCGGTAAAAGAGCGCGTTTCTTACAAGTGCCATCTCCGTTTACACCGAAGATATTTAAGTTAGACCAAGATTTCCGCCAAGCCATTATTTTGTTTTATCCAATATTTCTTGAAGTTCTTCTTGTAGACGATTTTCATAACATGGTAAATCAGAACGACTCGCTTGCGTGGTTAAAGCGTCAATTATTGCTTCAAGTTCGAGTGATGAAAATTTTATCTCAATAAACTTTCTCTCCATAAAAACCTCCTAAATAAAAACCCTGCACACAATTAGTCGTGAGACCATTAAGCCGGGAGGCACTTGTATGCAGGGCAAAAAAAATAGCCAGTAAAAAATTACTGACTTTAAATATTACACTTAAAAATCTCACTTCTCTGATGCCTCCCGTTTAACATAAAAAAAGTATACCATATCCTCTCTTAAAAGTCAACCCTTCCCCGCATAATTAAATTCCTCCTGCTTCTTGTAAGCGGCGGCGCCGGGTGTATATGTGAACCATGAACAATTTACCCCATTGATAAACTGCGTGCGGTTTTTAATATCCATACCCTCGCGGCGAAGCTCCCCGATCACGCGTCCGTATTGCATAATCCTCATGTCAGCTATCTCGGTAAGGGGAATTTCTATACTAGGACGGTTTGTGAATAACGCGCGCAACCTATCCTTCTGTGTAATTTTCATCTGCTTTGCCTCCTATGCGCCCTCTGCCGCGCCCCATGCTTTGAAATATGGTCACAAAACCCCTGCTCTATAAACTCCTCACACTCACAAGTAAACTTCCCAAGGTGCTTGAATACCTCGATATACTTCTTGTTGTCTATGAAGGCGGCTACGGGGGTGCCGGGGCGGAATTTGTGTTTAGTCATTTTATTTTAAGGTTACAATCTGGATGCCAACTTCTATTACCTGTTGCCATATCAATACAATACCACTTGCCTGTTTTTGCTCGACAAAAATCTATTGACCAATATCCTTCAAATTGTTCAGCAATAATACAAGTATATTTAGATAATAAAGTTTTTTCCTCGTCAGTTTCTCTGTTCATAATTGAAAGTCTTTTTTCCCAAGTTGCTTTTGAGGGTCGCCGTATAGCTTCTTTAAACCAATAAGGGTGATGACATATTAGTTTGTGATTATAAATAAAATATCTTCGTTCAGGATTTATGGGTAGCTTACCCCAAAACGCTATAAACCCACTATCCATTTCAATATATTCTCTAATGGCAAAAGAAGATACAGGAGCACCACCAAAAACATCAAGCATTTCACATTCATTTGCTATCATTTGAATATGTTTTTCTAAATCTTCTTTTCGTTCTACAAAACAAGTATCTTTCCAATCGTGTTTAATACTACTATCGCTCGCCCTTAAAAAAATAGGAAAGGTAAAATTCTTCGCCTGTTTAACAATCTCTTTAACATATTTTTTAGGCACATATATATAGTTACCTGTTTTATCCCATTTTCGTTCTGCCGGCACTATTACTGTTCGTGGTGTAGGAACAATATCTTTTATTCTTGGATACCAATATTCAATAGCATTTTCACTCATTATCTCTCCTCCTTGTACTGCGAAGGCAACTCCCTATCCAAATACCTCTCCGCCTTTACACACGCCTGCCAGAGGACGAAGAGGAGGAAACAATAGAATAGGATGTTGAGGGGTTTCATTTGTTTTCCTTTTTGCACTCGTCGCAATAAATAGGATAACCTTGTTCTTCTTCATTTAGAAATACTCCACACCCCGCACATAGAATACCAGTTAACATCATATCCGCTATTTCACCCATCTCACCCCTCCTTCTAAATCCTTCATTTGCCTATCCTCTTTGCGAGGGTTCTGGCTATATCGTAACAAGCCTCCGCCCTTCTTTCTTTTGCTATTGCAGTTAGACATTCTGGTTGGTTTTCATAAAGATATGTAGCCATTTCATCTACACTCGGCAGAAACTTCTCGTAATCCATATAGGCTTGGTTTACAGGGCAATCGCTTAAAGGTGGTAAAATGGGATGAAAATCCATATGCTTAATCCGTTGGTCTAATAATAAACATATATGGGGTGTAGTTTTTTCCCCATGTAAATTCTGAACTTCTTCTGTCATTGATATATATTGACATTCGCTACAATCTTTCTTCTCCGGCTTCTTCATGCTTTCCCCTCTACTTTTGCAATAGCTTGTTTCATTTGAGCATAACTTCTTTTCGACCTTGCTTCTCCACATTCTACTTTACGAACAAATTCCATGCACGCCTCCAACAATTCATAAGCAACCTCTTGACTAATTTCTTTCTTCATATTTACAGCCTTTCCTTAACTTATTACGTCTACTGGTATGTTTTCCGTGGTCTATAAGTTCAAGATTTTTTAACTTATTATCAGCTTTATCTCCGTTAATATGGTGGACATCTTCGGTCTTTAATAACTTTCTTCCGAGGTGTTTCTCCATTACCCAACGATGTTGCCTAACTCTTATTTGAGTAAATTCATCGAGCCAAATCTTACCTTGTATATATCCTTTTGCGTCTTTCCACCAACACTCTATTTTTTTATTATGCCCTCCGTTATTAGCCCATGTGCATTTTCTTGAACAGTATTTACTCGCTTTTCTTTTAGGTCTGAAAGTTTCGCCGCATTCAAGGCATAGCTTGGCATGAAGTTTTCTATTTCTTCTTCCCCAAGTATCGAGTAAACCCTTCTGTTTTTTTATAGCTTTTGGCATTTTAATCTCCTTTCAATGAGTATACATTGAAAAGTGTAATAAGTTAAGCGTTTATTTTAATGATTATGCTCTTTGCCTTCTTATCGCCTTTAATCGCCTGTTCTTGAATATAATCATACATAGTCGGACTTTCGGTTATAAGGCGGGCGTTGGCTTCGCATTCTTCATCCCCTCTTGCGAACGCACTATCAACACAATCAGCAATAAAAAAATCATCACTTCCACCTTCTTCTTCCGAAAGAATCTCATTCTCCGTTGGATGCAGTAAATTATTGTCGGCTACAACTACTCCTAATCCATCAGTTCTAATTTGCCACGGCCCTTTTGTATGCTTCATTTAAAAAACTCCTTCCAACAACTTTCGTGTTCCACCCACAAATCCCTGTAACGTATCCCCTGTAAAATCATTTCAAGGTAGAGGTCGAGTATGTGTTCGTCCATGTTATTTTCTCCTCCTTTTATAAAGATATGTCGCTTGGCAGGGATTTGACGAGGTGGTCGCTACCTTCACGGCGTCCACAGCTTTTTTGGTAAGGAGTTGCTCTCCAAGCGTTTTTTACTCGTATAGTCACCCTGCATAATTGGCTTTACACCATGCTGAAAGCCGAGAGGCCATCCTCTACCAACTTCCTCTTTAGCGTCTACCTTTTCCGCCACAAGCGACATTTCAAAAAACTCCTCTGTCTTTACACCCCTTGCCGACGCACCAGGGTTGGCGCGCCGGGGGTGAGGTTATTTCGATCTGCTCGATACATCCTTCTCGCTATTGAATTTAACGCCAGGTATAGGCACCTTGCCCTTTGTCGCCTGGGCCATTTTGTTGAGTATAGGCATATTCGGCAATTTATACTCATCCGGTAATTTGGTAAAATCCACAACTTCGGCTGTCCACCTTATCTTGTAGGATATGCCGGAAGGGGTTTCTGCCTGGGGAGCCAAGACTGGGGCCTCGACCTTGACATCTTCTTTTTTATCGCGCCTTCTCTCGGCTTCTTCATCGGCCTTCTTTGCCTCTGCCTCAAGGCGTGCCTTTTCTTTCACATCTTCGACTTCTGCGGCCTTGCGCCGAGCTTCCGCCGCCTTCTCTTCCTGCTTCCGGGCTTGTTTCTCAAAAGCCTTCTTTTTGCGGTCTTCCTCGGCCCGGGCTTGCCGGTCAAGTTTTTCTTGTTGTTCGCGGCGTATCTTTTCCCGCGTTTCCGTATAAACCAAAAGGCCGTCTTTCACTATGTATTCGGCTTCGCTTAACAATGCCAACGGATTGCGGAATAAATCCATAACCGCTTTCGTGGCTTGGTCTAAAGGCTTTGTTATCTCTTTTCTCTTTGCCTCGATGTCTTTTGTTACGCCTTTAATCTTTTTTAGCCCCTCTGCGGCCGAGTCATAATCAATCTGCGTCTTTATCTCAAGCGCTTTTGACGTTTTCAATAATGCTATGGCCGTGTCCTGTGCTTGTTCTGCAAACTTTGTTTCAATAGGGGCTACTGTTATTGTTTTTTCCATGACTTCCTTTCCAATTGTAGAGAGTAAGCGCGGCAAGGAATACACTAAAATCGCTCTTTTGGAAGAACTCTTCCGGAGCGAGCGCGTATGTTCCATCACCTTTTAACAACACAATCTCTCTTTGCTTAATCTTCTCTTTTATAGATTTTCCCTCATCGTAGGCTTCCTTGTAAGCCGCTGTCTGCAATGCTTTGGCATCGCTAAAATCAACACTTGTTGATATATCAATTACGGCTCGCTTATCATACAAGATTCCTACCCTATCATACTTCCCGGCATACCGATATTTCTCCGAATACACCTTTTCCTCTATGCACGCATGGTCAATTATGAACCCTGTATCATCAAGGAACTTAAACCAGGCATTAAGGTAGGGCTCTATGGCGGGATCCACCGAAACTGGGTCAAGCCGGCCCTTGTCGTGCAATTCTGTGGCCTTGTGGACCGCAGTACCGAACTTCAAGGCGCGAGTCAGAATATCCTGTGGCACTTTGCTGAAGTCAATGAGGCCGGCGGCCTGGAGCACTTTTGTTACCCCAGGCACCTTGAGGCCGTCTTTTGAGTATTCGTGCAGTTTTGAATCGAACTGTATCATTTTTGTTCCGGATCGGTTTTTACCATTTCCTCCAGAATTACATTGCCCATCTGCACTTCGCGGATTTCGTTAGACTTGTTAAAGCCGTGCTTTTTAAGGATGGCATAATAGGTCTTTTCCCCAAGCATGGCCTTTGACTTTGCAAAATCATCAAGCATATTCTTGTAGGGGCTTGCGTCGGTCTTCTCCGGCAACTCCTTGGGTTCCACAACGTCTGGCTTACCCTTTACAGGAAGGGCCTCTATGTCAATGATTCTGTCGGCTTCATCGGGATCGTAGACCCCCGAGAATCCAAAAGCAATACGCGCCCCTTGGATATAGGCCTTATGTCGAAGCATACGGCGGGGCCACTTCTTCCAGGGGTCTTTACTGCCATTGTAACATTCCTTCATATACTCCGTTACAATGACCGGGTGGGTTTTGCTTTTGAGATAGAATGTTGCGGTTACACTTTCAATATCCGTGCCGGAATCTCCGCCTTCCCCCTCATTCTCTACAAGGTCAACCCCGTCAAAATCCTTTTGGCGGTTTACCATTGAGATAAAACCGTCAATCATAACAATCGGAATGACCCCGCCGTGCTTTGACGGGAACACGGTCATTTCCTTTAAGATAGGATTCAGCCGATAGGTATTTGCCACCATTACGGCCGCGACGAATTGCTCGTTTGTCGCGCATGTCTTAAAGGCGGTTGCCTTTAACGTATCCTGTAAGACTTGCGGAGTTACAGAGAGCCTTGCGGCTAACTGGTGCATAGCTGATTTAATTTCTTTTTTTGCGATTTCCTTTGTCATTTTCCTTTCCTCCTATTTCCGTGTTGACTCCACTTTTTCAATGTTCCTCTTCCAATCTTCAATTCCGGACACTTTCGAATCATGCAAACCTTAAAAGCCTTGGTCTGTAAAATCACCTCCTTTTTCTTGTTGCAAAAATACCTCGGCATTATTCCCCCAACACCCTCTCCGCCAACATAGCGTCAAGCGTCTTTACCCCATCATCCAACACGCAAGCCCGAACAACCTTATCATGGATGAATTTATCAAGGACATGGAGGAAGTCTTTCCCTAAACGCTTCTCATGTAACTTGGCTTTACGCCGGACGCCGGACTCACGGACAAATCGAAATCCCATATTATTTCACCTCCTTATAAAACGTATGCGATTTGATTTTTATGGTCTTAACCATGCTTTTCGCCCAGTAGGGTGTGCCGAACGCCTCGATGTTTTCAAAGTGCGTAGCCCCAAAAGTAATATCCGGGGCATTTTCCTCAAAAACACGCCTCTCTACGCGTTTTGCCCTTTCTACCCATAATCCCTGCTTCAAGCACCAATCATCCAAATTTGCCCTGTAAATACTTGAAAAACCCTTGCTGTGGCCGTATGCCTTGAGTCGATTTCGCATTACGCAAGCAACCGCATACATGCCGCGCTCGCCTTCGCTTACCGCTTCACCCATGATTATCTGCCATTTCGGGGTCTCCGCCTCCGCGTTTATAGTTAAGGAAATAAGAATAACTAAAGTCATGGCTTGCCATTTGAGAGTATTTTTCACATTGACCTTCCGCGATCATCCGGATGCCGAAGCGTCGTGTTACAATCCTGCATTTCCATAACGTAGCAGGCCTGGCATACGCCACCGTTCTCTTGGATTTCCAATTGTGTCAGTTTTGTCTGACATCCGACAGTACTACACCAGATAGCTTTTTCGCCGGTTTCGGTTTCAGTTTCAAAAGTGTGTCCGAAAAGTTGTGGCATTACTTAACCCTCCTATTAAGTGTCCGCATAGCATGACTCATTCTCTCATAAGCCGTCAGCCCATACTTCGGGGCTATCTGACAACGCTCAAGCAATCCCATAATCCTTTCGGCGCGTTGGTGATAGATTGTAGGTGTCATAGTTATCTCACCTTCTTTTTGTTTGCCATTAAAAATTGGATAAATGGTATCATCGCGATTGCGTATGCGATTGTAAAGCCGTAGAATACTCTCATTTTCCCTCCAATAGTTTTTCTAACATATCCGACACTAACATCAAGCAGAAAGGACATTTTGTTATTTCTGGGGGAAAGTATCTGTTGCAATTTACACAGATTAGGGGTTTCATTATTATGTTAATCCTATATACTTCAATCTTTTTGTATGCTTCGCTCTGTATATTTTCTTTTCTTCCATAATGTAAACAAGAGTATCTTTTTTATACCAATTCGCAGGTTGTAAGTCCGACAATTTATCATAAGCGTCCATTTCTACTTGTGTTCTATTTTTTGAAGGCACCCAATTATATTCCCAACTTTCTTGATATGTTGCAGTTTTCATTTCTTATAACACCTTTATACTTTCACTTTGAAAAAAAATGGCTACTTCCCGCGCAACCATTTCAGTAACAAATCCGTTACCACTTCTTTAATCGTTCTGTCTTCAGTATAAACCTTCGATTTCACGTCAGCGTGAATCTCCGGGTCCAAGTCTATAATCAATCTTTTGTGCTTCATGATAGGGAGTATACATTATTTATACAAATGTGTCAACCCCAATCTCTCCGACGACAAATAAAAATAGTTTTGGAGGGAATGTATAAACTTGTATTTTGACGAGCCGTTAGGTATACTCATTGAAAGGAGGTGTGCATGGGTAAAAACTATTATGTCAAAGGTGTGGGACTTATCGGGGACTTCGCTATTAAGTTTCCTTATAAGAGATTTTTAGAGGCTGATAGCATTACGGAGAAGCAAGTTGTTAAGTTTAAGAAGGTTTGGGGACACCTTGATATGTGCGAAAATAAGATTAAATTTCAAAAGAGTGTCGTCGAGAAAATACTGCGGAAGAGTAATGTAAGTAGTGGCTTGCCTTTCTTGGATGTTTGACAAAAAGGATAAAAATTTGTATACTTTATAATATATGCCAAAAAAGGTTTGTGAGGAATTATGTTTTCAAGCTATAAAATATAAATGCATTGAAGATGAAGATGGAGAGGTATCTATTGTATTTAAAGTTAATATGCAAGATAAATTGAGTGCAATAGTTATTCCTGTAAAAGAATTATTGAATATTAAGGTTAAAAAAGCCGATGTTTAATAAGCCTCATACTCTTGAAGCTAAACAAAAAATAAGTCAAGCCAAGTCTAATCTCCCACCATGGAATAAGAATAAATCGATGTCCGATAAATACAAAGAAAAATGTCGTCAGCGACAATTAGGCAAGTCTTGGTCGCCTTTAACTCAATTCACATCTGAGCGCGTTAAGAAAATGTGGTCAGATAAAGACCGCCTTGAGCAAATGAAAGGAAAGATTAGCATATTAAATAGAGGTAAAAAATTATCATATAAACATAGAGCGAAGATATCCAATGCTCTTGCGGGCAAATATTGTGGGAAAGATAATTGGAATTACAAAAATGGAATGCGGGCCTTAATAAAAGAGTGGCGTTCAAAAGTTTATAAAAGAGATAATTATATTTGTCAAATGCCGGAGTGCAATCATGAAATCCGCTATTTAAACGCTCATCATATAAAGAGACAAGCAGAATATCCAAAACTAAGGTTAGTTTTAGACAATGGGATTACCTTGTGCAAAGATTGCCATTATAAAACAGTAAATCTCGAACATAAATATGAGAAATTGTTTATGGAGATTATTAAGGTTAGAAATAGAGATATTGCGATTAAGGAATTACTCAATGTCAAAGTTAGAAGAGCCGACGGTTAAAATCGACAAAAATCGGTTGGCTAATGGACATTTCGCTCCAGGTAATTGTGGTAATCCAACCGGTCGTCCTCGTAAACCAGAAGTCGAAGAATTACGCAAGGCTCTTAAAGCCGTAGCAAAGAAACGTGGTAAGTCTATCCTCCAACACCTTGTCGAACGCGCCTATGTAAATGATAATGTCCTCATTGCTCTTGCCAAGAAGATTGTCCCAGATAAAATAGAAGGAGAACTCATTGGAGACAGTGCAAGTCCCTTCGGAGGTCAAGAAGTTGACATCCAAGCAATGCAAGCAATTGTTACCTTCGTTAGAAAAAGAGCAAGCGAAAGTCAACCCGTTTAGTCTTGTAGAAGACGGGCATCTTTGGATAAAGACGAAGGAAGCTAAACTCATACCTCTCGAACTTAATAAAGCTCAACGGCATGTCTTATCTATAATCAAACCCCTCTGGAACGAAAATAAGATTATCCGCATACTGCTATTGAAAGCTCGCCAATTAGGCATGTCGACGCTCATAGAAGCAATTATCTATTCCTTAACCTCTCAAGTAGAGAACGTAAACGCCGACATAATCGCCGACGAACAAAAGCGAAGCGACAATCTATTCGAGATGTCCAAGCTCTATCAAGAGAAATGCCCTGACTACATAAAACCTTCTGTAAAGAAATCCAACGCCAAGAAATTAGAGTTTGAGGGTATTCACTCGCAGATACTTGTGGAGACCGCCAATGACCCGGACGCGGGGCGGTCCTTCACCTTCCAACTCGTCCACCTGTCCGAGTGCGCGCGCTTCAGGAACAATGAGACCCTTATGCTCGGGCTTTCCCAGACTGTGCCTATACTGCCTCATACTATGATCATTAAAGAGACCACGGCCAACGGCTTCAACCACTTCAAAGAGGAGTGGGACGCGGCAACCAATAAAGAAACTGATTATCTCCCTATATTTATCCCTTGGTATTGGGCGGAAGAGTATAGAATGGCTCTTGCCGAAGGCTTTACCATAGGCGATCGGCATTATGGAGAGGCATCCAAAGCCGAATTTGAACTTGAAGACATAATGAAGAAGGAAGGCATATCTGATATTAAAGAGCGACTTCAATGGCGCAGGTGGTGCATACGCAACAACTGCGGTAACAAAGTAGTCAATTTCCAACAGGAGTATCCCTCGACTCCGGAAGAAGCATTTATCGCAAGTGGGGACTGCGCCTTTGATAAAGAACAGCTTTTGATTCAGTTACGGAAGAACATTAAACCTCTGGCCCGGGGCAACATCGTAGAGTTAGATGGCAAGTATTCTTTCCGCGCTGACCCGATAGTGGGAGACTTCAAGATATATGAACCCTTAAAGGCCCGCAGTCAAGAACAGTATGTAATAGCCGGGGACGCTTGTTCCGGCTCCGGCAAGGACTGGGCCACCCTCGTAGTCATAGGCAAGCGTTCCAACAACGTCGTAGCTACTTATCGCATGAAGGTTGACTCTGATGTCTTGGCGCAGAAGGCTTCTTTCCTTGGCCACTTCTATCACGACGCTATCATAGCCATAGAGAACAATTCCTATGGCTTCCATGCGAACTTGAAACTTAACTCTCTTTATGGTAATGTATTTAAGCAGGAGGTTATAGATAAAACTGATGGAAAAACTACCACTAAATTTGGTTGGAACACTAATGCTCGGACAAGGCCCGACATGCTCGGACAACTTAAGCAGGAGGTCAGAGCAGGTGCCACGGAGCTACGAGACTCAACGCTCATCCGAGAAATGCTCACCTTCATTCGTAACCCCGACAATGGAAAAGAAGAGGCCCAAGAGGGATGTCAAGACGATTGCGTAATTTCTCGTGCGATAGCATCGGCAGTAAGAAGGCTTCATCCGTTTGAAGTGCCGGAGCCAGTGTATAAGGATGAACACGCGGGGATACCGGATTATTGATATGAATGCAAGACTAAAAAGCTTCGCCAATTACTCTAAGTTTAATTTTTTAAAATGGCTATGGTGTTTACGTTGCGAGGCACGTCATCAGTATGGGAGAAAGATTAAAAAATATCCATGGCCACATATACCGTCAATTTGGGATAATCAATGAAATACCTATTCCCAACCCTCTATACGCTTTGGGTAATTGCGATGATTGTGGTTGTGGTGAAATGACGGATACTTTGATTAAGATAAATGACCTATATGTAAATGCAGGAGAGATTGCATCGTTCAAGTTTAAGCGAGAAGTTACGCAACCCTCTTTAGGTTCTGCTGGTGAACGTTTTACTATACGATTCTTTTTGAAGAACGGCAGAGATATGGAGAGCAAAATTATGACGCCAGAAGAAAAGCTGAAAGTTGAAGCATTTATAGGGCAGGCTTTCAACGTATTGCCATGGCTAGGTGAAGTGCCTATTATGCTTAGAGAACTGAAGCCAAGCTCGGTACCAGTGCATCCTGACAGAATAGGAGCACCTGATTACTAATGGACTTCACTTACCGTTGTCCCAAATGCCGAAGCGAACAAATAATAGCCCACGGCCCAGACAAATACAAGTGCGACTGCGGGCATAGTTTTGACTTTGCGAGTATGTTGAAGGAGAAAGATAATTGAAAGGAACAAAATGAACTGGCAGGAAAAACTATTTCTTGGTTTGATGGTAATAATAACAATCTCGTCCATCCTCATAGGCAAAGCCCTATACGACATCTATGACAAGCTTGAAACCGGCGATCACCTCAGGAACGCGCGCGTAAGCTTTTCCCTACACCCAGACATGCCCTGGGCGACAATCCCCATATTCCTTAGAGAGCAGATAGCAATGGGGCATCCCGGGACGAAGCTTGACAATACCGACTTAAGTCTTATTATAAAATTCTACAATCACTTACTCGCTACCAATAAAGACCGGCCTGTTTCGATTGCGGGGGAGTTTGATAAAGAAGGTAGGTTGGTTGGGGAGGTGGCGGAATGAAAATACTCACTAACTTTTCAATCGCTATTCCGTTAATAATGCTTTCTTTATCCGCACACGCAGACCACTCCACCCGCATAAACGAAATCTCATCCGAGTGCTATACGCTCTTGATAAAGAAGCAAGAATTTAAAGAAGCAATAGTCCAAATAGACAACGGTATCAGAGAACGTAACGTAGTAATAAACGAGCTTAGAAGACTTGACTCGGAAGCCGAGAAACTTGCTAAGCAGAAGAAGAAAGAGGAGGCAAAGAAAGCTATGCCAGAAGGAACAGGAAATCATCCAAATTTACCAAAAGGACAAGTTGAGAGGCCAGGCGGAGGTAACAAGAAAAACGCCGGCAACGACTCTTTAATCACCGAGAACTCAAAGTCAGTCGGCCCTGCAAAGCCAATGCCGACAGCGGCGAAGAACGATATGACCGCGACCCCCCTGGGTCAAGATGTTCGTTAGTGTTCAAGGATTGAACATGGAAAAGAAACGTAAGCCAAGACCATATTGAAATGATGGATGACAAAAAAGAAGGCGTGCAAGACACAAAGTCCGAAGGCATTGAGCAACTGATAATCATTTATCAGAACAAAAAGGACGGCTCAATAGGCGTAACCGGCGCGCCTGATGTTATCAAGGCCAGCACGACTTGTTCGTATTTATTCGGTCAAGCTCTCGTGGCATTGTCGCAACGGCATGTGGAGAAAGGCAAGTTTTCTATAAATCTCATGCGAGGCGTAAAGAACTTCCAAGCCATGCAGGGTAAGCAGAATTTTCGGATGTTCTTGCAGAATAGGTTTCGGAGGAGGTTTTGAGTAAGCCAGTGATAGAGGATAGAGCTATCAGAGTATTGCAAACTGTTAAACGTAAAGCCATAGACCTTATATGCAATATTGATGAGGAATTGAAATATTTAGATAAGGTTAAGAAGGTGCAAAAGAAGAAATAGTTTCGGAGGAGATATTGAGCGAACGTATTTTAATCTGTGGCGGTTGTGGTAAAAGGGTGAAAGTTTCTCGCTATCAAGGGAACCCCTTGGACTACAACTGTGCCATTTGTAGAAAAAAATAGATAGATAATAGTTAGATAGAATAGTTCTCGTTAAGCCGAGCATTTACGCTCGGCTTTTTATTTTATGAACAGAAAAGGATTCTTCTTAACTGACTTGGTAGTTGTGTTTGTTATCATGTTCTTAATAGCGAGGAGTGTAATAATATGCCTGAACAAGTAACAGCCGAATCAAAAGCTCCATTGGAAGGAACAGAACCAACCTTTGAGACAAGACTCCTTGAACACGCCAAGAAACTCGTAAACGAAACCATAAACCACAGACAGAAGCAGAAGTTTGACGAACTCATAGACAAGAACGAGAAACGCTTTACCGCCATGCGTTCGATACGCGGGCTGGACTGGGGCGATTTGCCTAAGAATAAGCCGTGGCCGGGCGCAAGCGACATAGGCATACCCATAGAGGCCATCACTATTCAAGCCATAGTAGCGCGCGCGGATAGGACAGAGTGGGAGAGGTTTCCTTTGACGCATGTTACAGGAGTGGGGCCGAATGACTTAATAACCGCTCCTAAAATCGCTGCTTACCTCGACTGGCAGAAAACAAACAAAATGCGTCTTCGCACTCCTAAGGTAATGGCTACGCGCCGAGCTTGCATAGACGGCAGTTACTTCTGGAAAATGGTTCAGGAAGAGGATTGGACGTATGATGACGAGGAGATATTCGCTTTAAGAGACCCTGATACTGGTAAACTCTTGCGTGATGAAGAGGGGCTTGTTGAATGGAACCCAGATGAACCACCGCTTCTTAATGAAAGCTCAAAGCCGTTTCAGGTAGTTCCGGGGATTATGACTGCTCGCAAGAAAGTCTTCTACTCCGGCCCGAGACCTTTCGGTCGAAGCGTTAAGCAAATTCTTTGGCCTCAAGACGCCACTGACCCCGATCCGAATATGTGGGCATGGTGGGCAGATACTTATTACCGCTCTATGGACTGGCTTGAGGAGCATGGTGCGAACATAGGGTTTGAGAACATAGACCAACTCAAAAATCAACTTGCTGATAAATTGAGAGACATCGACCGTTCCCAGACCACAAAGAAAGACGTAAAAACCCGTGACATCTTAATTGTAGAGTGGCATGGGAAGATGAAGAAAGACGGCAAGCTCCGGGACGTGATTGCTTTCTATGCCAAAGCCCCCAATGTTCCTTCTGACGGTCAGAAGAAGTCAGGGGAAGTGTTTTTAGGCTGGGAGTTTGACACTGTAAAGCAGAGAACAGGGCTCACCACTCTCGTTCACAGACAGATTATCCCGATGGACGGCAGGGTGGTGGGGATGAGCATTATCTCCTTCATACGCGGCATAAGAGACACCATAGACGTAATATTCAATCAAATGATGGATAGGGGCTCACGCAACAACCACCCTCCTATTATCTATGAGAAAGGCTCAGGGTTCAATCCCAACGTCCACAACTTCGGATATAGGTTCTGGCCGGAGAAGACTAAAAATTCTTTACGCGTGCTTGAGCTTCCGAAAGGCGAGAGCGTGGAGTTCGCCAAACTTGAGATATTATTCAGCTTGGTTCAGAGGCTTTTCGGCGTAACCGACACAACCGCCGGTATCAGCGACCCCAGTAATCAAACCGCCACAGGCATTGCTACGCTTTTAAGCGAGGGTAACGTAAATATCGACATGATAATCTCGGCTCTTAATGAATCGAACATCATGCTTGATAAACTGATAATAAAGTTCAACGCGATATTCATGGAGGACGAACAAGTAGAAATCCCCGTGATAGACAGTTACTCCAGTGTCATCGAAGACCCGGACAATCCGTTCATTACAATAAGCCGTGAGGAGCTTTTAGGGGATTACAATTACTTCCCCACCGGAGCGACGCTTACAGTAAACACTCGTTCGATAAGAGAAGAAGCACTTGCATTGTATAAGGTAGTTTTAGAAAGCGCGCAAGCAAATCCTTTCTTTGCAGATCTTAATATCATACGTGAGGCGAGTAATGATTTGGTTAAGGGATTTAACAAAAAGAATTACAGGCTAAAGTCTGTGCAGGATGTTGAACAGGAACAAGCTCAACAAGTGCAACAGGCACTACAAGCAGCGCAAGCAGGACAAGGAGGCGAAGGTGCCGCGTAAAGAAAAAGAAAACCCTGAAAATCCCCTTGATAATCACCGCGCCATAAAGCAAATGATGTCCACGCGCGGGTGGAAGATATTTAAGGAAAAGATAGAAGACATCGGTGGAGATTACATGGAGAAGGTTCTCAATATAGACTTGCCTCCCGGCAAAGGATTTACGAAAAGAGATTTGCACGCTTATCAATGCGAGGTTGTGAAAGCGATATGCAATATTCCTGACATAATAGAAGAAGAAGCGAATGCCTATATGGCACAGCAGAAAGCTCAAGAGGAAGGAAAAAAAAGTAATGCCTAAATTTACACTCGGCACTAAAATGTCTGATACGCCTGTAAAAAGCGCAGGGGCGATGTTCTTCCCCACTGTCCACATCGACAAGAAAATCCCTCAAGGCATGAAAGTCGGCAAGAATATCTCGGGGGAATTTACAGGGAAAATCTCCGCAGTAAGAGAAGACGGCGATAGCAAGTCGTTCACTATTGAACTGAAGACAATAGAGTTTGGTATGACTACAAAAAAGTTTGAGAAACTTTCAGACAAAGAACAGGAGGAGGTGCTGGATAAAGATAGGAAGTAGTTTTTAATGTAGTTTGTATATTGTTGGAAATCCGTAAAGGAACCAAAAGGAGATAACATGGAAAAGAACCTTAAACCACAAGACGCCCAGGCTAAACTCGAAGAGCTGAACGGTGTTGTCGAAGCCGAGCGAACTGACGAGCAGAAAGCGGACATTGAACAGCTGACGACCTATGTCAGCGAAACCAGTGAACTCGCTGTGCTCTCGGGCAAGGACGCCGCGACTTTAGATGACAAGGAAGCAGAACGCCTCATAGCTCTCTCAGAGAAGTTTGAGGGTGTCGAAATTGGAAAGGTTGAGCCGAAACCCGAGGAAAAGCCGGAAGAGAAGCCGGAAGAGAAACCTGCCGGGACGGATAGGAAATTTGCAGGTATCTACGGCTCTGTCGAAGACCTTATCAACGGTATCAATTCGTCCGAGGAGGAGCGTGTAAGAATTACGGCCGCTTTGAACGAAGAGGATAAGAAAGCACTCGAGGACTATTATAAGGGTTCGCAGAGAGTTGTCACAAGGGCGGTGGAGTTATCTAAGAAAACCACAGTCAAGCCAAAGGTAGACATTAGCACGATACCTCTTGAAGAGAGGCGACTTGAAGAAATGACGGATACGCAGTATCTCGATTGGGAAAAGAAAGAGCCTATGAAGGCTCGGACTTGGCTCAATCGCGCTACTACGCTTTCGTCAAGTCAAGCCGTTTCAAGGCAAAAGGTGTTTGCGAAATACCCAAATTGGCTGGCTATGATTCAAGGCATAATTCAGCCGAGTAAGGAGTTGCTCGAATTTGACCGGTTATCTAAGGAAGATGATGCGAAGTATGTCGGTCTTCCAAACGGGCCGGAACTCTGTGCGGCAGACATGGAAAAGGGTATAGGTAAACCCGTAAAGGAGCCTATTAAACCTGTCAAGAAACCTGCAAAGAGTATGGCACAAGGCCCTGCCGGTAAAGGCGTGTCAGCGTCAGCCGGTAAAACAAAGCTAACCGCAGAAGAATTTGACGCATTAACTCCTGAAGAGCAAGACGCACACATGGAAGGTAGTGTTTTAAAATAGGAGGATATATGTTAAGATTTCTTCGACTATTGTTTGCGTCATTCACCGGAATGATTTCAAACTGTCGAGGGACTGTCTCAGACATTAACCCTACAACGGCCGCAGAGCTTGACGAGGCGATCCCCGAGCATTGGGATACCAAAATCAGGCTCGACGCTACGAAGCAGGCCTTTTGGGGGAAACGGTTTGAAGGCAAACAGGGTTCGCGTATGCCTATCATAATCAACAATGACTTCACAAAAATGTCCGGAGATGTCATTCATTTTCAGCTTATGAAACGGCTGAAACTGGCTGGCGTTACCGGAGCATCAAAGT
>SDBV01002026.1_pt1 | contig 30324 bp, 21 predicted proteins | sample 2277081 | NCBI WGS metagenome assembly SDBV01 (sample SAMN10402039, study PRJNA504765) | marine sediment metagenome | isolation source: marine sediment core GS10_PC15, 223 cmbsf | place: Arctic Ocean: Southern Knipovich Ridge | collected 2010
TTCAAATTGAAATAGCCAGAGTCTAAATGTGATTTCAAATCGATTACAGTCATTTTTGCATATAACCTAATGTTATTTAACTTGTTACAACGTTTTCAAAATCAAACAACCGGACAGTAGTGGCTTGTTATGAAAACTCAATATCTCTGGCATTCATCTCTCCGGTCATCGAAAACAGGGGCAGAACAAAAAAAGGGTCTCAGGGGGGCTGTTGAAAAACTGCGATATCTGCCTTCAATGCCAATGTGTGGCTGTTCAAAATGCCCGGAATGGCTCAATAACGCGGATTGTCTCAACAGATTTCTGTGCGGTCATTGGGAATCCAGACTTTTTCAACGGCCCCTCAGGTACCTTTAATTCTCCTCACAGTCATCCCATAGTAAATCAAATATGAGAGAATTTTTCTAAAGTAGCGGGCTCTGGGTTACCCTAATATCACTATTTAATTGGGAGCAACCCACGAAACCCGCTGAACATGAATATACCATTCTCAAACAAATATGCCAACATATTTCTGCTCACTTTGTACCAAAACTTGCCAGGGCTGTCGGTGAGCCGGCGTCCGTGGGGGGCGGGCAGGGTCCATTGGTCTGTCAGACCGTCAGGCCGTAGTCGAGCAGTATCTTTCGCAGCTCAGCCCGTTTGCTCTCTTCCAGGGGCAGCAGCGGCAGCCGCATTTCGTCCGAGGCCATCTCCAGCATAGCCATCGCAGCCTTGATCGGTATCGGATTGGTGGACATGCTGAGCAGACTCTTTGCCAGCTTGAACAGTTTTTTGTGCCACTTCCTCGCCGAGACCAGGTCGCCCTGCAGTATCAGGTCGGTCATGGCCTTTACATCGACCGGGACGATGTTGGCTACTACGCTGATAACGCCCTTACCGCCGATCGAGGCCAGCGGAAGCGTCATTGAATCGTCCCCGGACAGGATCGTTATGTCGCAGAGCGAGGCGATCTCGCTGGCCTGGTCCATGCTGCCGGTGGCCTCCTTTACCGCGACGATATTTTCAATCTCCCAGAGCCGTGCGATAGTCTCCGGCGTTATGCCCGCACCGCCGCATCGGCCGGGGATGTTGTATAACACGATGGGGATGTCCACTTCGTCGGCAATGGCTTTGAAGTGCTGATAAAAGCCCTCCTGCGTGGGTTTGTTGTAATAGGGTGCGACCTGCAGCGAACCGTCGGCGCCGATTTTCCTGGCAAAGGCCGTAAGCTCGATTGCCTCAACGGTACTATTGGAGCCGCTCCCCGCGATGACGGGAATCCGTCCGTCCGCCACGCCCACGACACACTCGATAACCTTCTTGTGTTCGTCATGGCTCAGCGTGGGCGATTCACCCGTTGTACCGGTCGGCACGATCGCGTCGGTGCCGCTTTCCAACTGAAACTCCACCAGCTCCTCCAGCGTACTGTAATCGATCCGTCCTTCCTGAAACGGTGTGATGAGCGCTACCATACTGCCGCTAAACATGGTTCTGTCCCCTACGAGAATTATCGTTTCCACAACATGGCTATATGCCAAATACTATTGTTCTTTGAAAAATCAAAGGAACATCAAATAAAATTCGAAGCACTAAATCCGAAATTCGAAACAATATCGAATGTCCAAAATCTCAATTTTCAAAACAAAAAATGGATTCCGCAACAAGTGCGGAATGACAATTCGTCAGATTACAAGCAACAGAGCTGCAGTCTTGTTGTTTTGGTCATTTGAACTTTGGTCATTTGAACATTGTTTCGGATTTCGATATTCGGATTTCGAGTTTGTCCCTATGTCCCATTATTTATTAAAAAGTCAATAAATGCCGGATGTCAACAGTTTTATCATTTCTTCGGTGGCCCGCCGCATGCCCACGATCACCGCACGGGCGACGATGCTGTGACCGATATTGAATTCACAAAGCCCTTCGATTCTCGCGACCGGGGCGATGTTTCGATATGTCAGTCCGTGTCCGGCATGGACGATCAGCCCAGCCGAGATTGCCGCATCCCGCCCGTCGCGAAGTTCGTTAAGTGCCCTCTCGATCTTCCTGTCCGTTTTGGCGTTGGCATACATGCCCGTATGCAACTCCACCGCGTCGCAGCCAGCCTCTGCGCTGGCGAGTATCTGTTCGGTCTGTGGGGCGATAAACGTGCTGACAAGTATGCCCTTTTTGTGCAGGCGTTTGACCACCTGAGCCAGGCGTTTTTCCCGGCCAACACAGTCCAGGCCGCCTTCGGTGGTAAGCTCGGCGCGTTTTTCCGGCACCAGCGTGACCTGATCGGGTACGATTTTCTCGGCGATTTTCACGATAGACTCCGCCATGGACATTTCCAGGTTGAACTTGCCGGCGACGGTCTCTTTGAGCACTATCACATCGCGGTCGCAGATATGCCGCCTGTCCTGCCGCAGGTGGACCGTTATGCCGTTGGCCCCTGCCAGCTCACACTGCACCGCCACCCAGACCGGGTCCGGCTCGTCAGTACGCCGTGCCTGACGAATCGTCGCCACATGATCTATATTGACATTCAAAAACGCCATTACCCGCCCCTTCATAACATCCATTACGCAAACGGATTATATCGACACCGAAAAACATGGCAAGCAAATACTTTCGAGGCAACTCGAAATCGCCCCACACCAGGCCGCGACAGGCAATCCGGCTCCGGGCAAAGACAGACCATGTTCCGGGGCTCGCTATTGACCCAGCCGGGATTATCGGGTACACTGTCAGTCGCTTTCGTGTCCGGGACTCGCGGTGAGTCCGGCACCTCGTTATGACTTCCACGGCGCCCAAACGCTGTTCCGACAACCGGGCGGTGTCTTGTCGCCTGGACAATTTTTTTTGAGAGTTGATGTTGGTAACCCACGGAAAAATTAGAAGGACGGTGCGATTTCTGCATGGCGCCGCACTGGGAAGAATGGGTTTTTGCACCTCCTGGGCCGTCGATCGTCTGGGGCGCGGGCCCGAATGGCTCGATGTCATCGATATCGATCTGCGCATACCGAATCTGCCTGCGTCGTTTCGCGAAAAACGCGTCATACACCTCAGCGATTTTCACTTCAGCCGAACGGTCTCGGCCCGGTACCTGCGACATTGCATCGAACGGGTAAACCAGCTCGATGCCGACATAATACTGCTGACCGGCGACTATGTAACCCACGACAGGCTCGGCAGATTCCGGCGCAGGGCCTTCGAGATGCTCGGCGAGCTGCAAAGCCGACATGGTGTATATGCGTGCCTGGGCAATCACGACTATGGGCCTGACGGGTTTAGCGGACCCGGCAGCGGACATGGCAGCAATAAATCTCACCGGCAGGCTGGACTTATTATCGCCGGCCTGACCCAACGGGGCATCGTCGTCCTGCAAAATCGTCCCTGTCGCGTGGAGATCGACGGAGAGGACCTCTGGCTGGTCGGTCTGGGCGACTTGTGGGCTGGCGACCTCAAACCCGCCACGGCATTTGCCGATGTCCCCCGCGGCTGTTCCGTCATCGTCATGGTGCACAATCCGCGTGCGGCCGATCACCTGGGCGACTTCACATTTGATGCGATTGTCAGCGGACATACACACGGCAAACAGATTAAATGGTCCAGCTCATCGGGCCGATGGACGATCAAAAATCGTCGTTTCCATTCGGGTTTGTACGACCTGGGAAACGCCAAACTGTACGTCAATCGCGGGCTGGGCAGACTCGGCAGTCTCAGTTTCAGTACCAGGCCGGAAATTACGGTCTTGACGCTACGATAAAAACGGCTATCCTCCCGGCATATCAAGAGGGTGGGCCATCAAAATAAAGGGCAGGTTTGTCCGAAACGGTTGAATTGACGGGTAACCAGAATGAAACTTACATTAGCCAACCAGATTACGGCTCTGCGTATTCTTCTTATCATCCCCTTTATCCTCTGTATGCTCCGTGCCAGCCAGAACAGCCACGGCACAGCCATCCGCTATGTGGCCTTTTTCATATTCATGGTCATGTGTCTCAGCGACGCCATAGACGGTTATTTTGCCCGTGTCAAAAAGCAGGTCACCCGCCTGGGCTCCTTCCTGGACCCCCTGGCCGACAAGCTGCTCATCACCAGCGCCTGCATACTGTTGGCCTCCCCAGCCACGGCGGTAGCCGGCTTTGCAATGCCGATGGCCGTGGTCGTGCTGATCATCGGCAAAGATGTACTGATTACGCTGGGTGTCATCACCGTCTATATGATGACCGGCTCAGTCCGGATCGAACCGGTCGCCGCCGGCAAATGCACCACCGTTTTGCAGTTGTCCATGGTTGCCGCCATCCTGGTCGCCCCCGAGATGGCCCGGCTCCTCGGCATCTGGCCCCATATTGTGGTTTTTCTCTGCTGGACAGCGGCCTCGGCGGCAATCCTGACGATGTTTGTTTACATTCGACGCGGAATACAGTACATTGAACGGTTTGAAGAGAACCACAAAAACACGACTTCAAACGGATAATACCGCCGATACGCGGAGATACGCAGGCATGAGTGATTTAAGCGAAATCCCAAAGATACTCCAGGACCTCAGTGCGGGCAGGATGATCGTCCTGGTTGACGACGAAGATCGCGAAAATGAGGGCGACCTTGTCGGCGCCGCCGAGTCGGTCACTCCGGAGATGATAAACTTCATGGCCAGATTTGGCAGGGGTCTGGTCTGCCTGTCGCTTACCGCCGAAAAATGCGATTCTCTGGCGCTGCACGCCCAGACAATGCATAACACCACCCGCCTTGGCACAGCCTTTACCGTCAGTATTGACGCTCGCGAGGGCATAACAACCGGCATAAGCGCCGCCGACCGCGCACAAACGATCCGCGTGGCCATCGCCGACGACACCGTCCCAGCCGACCTGGCCCGGCCGGGGCATATCTTTCCGCTGCGGGCACGCGACGGCGGCGTACTGGTCCGCGCAGGCCAGACCGAGGGGGCCGTCGATCTGATGCGGCTGGCGGGCATGAAACCAGCCGGCGTTATCTGCGAGATTATGAACGACGACGGCACGATGGCCCGGCTGCCACGACTCCTTGAATTCTGCAAAGAACACGACATCCGGATTACTTCCATAGCCAAACTGATTGAATACCGCCTGCAGCGTGAAAGCCAGGTCAAACGGATCCGGACGGTAAAAATGCCCACCGACTTCGGGGTATTCAAGATGATAGGCTATGAAAGCCCCGGTTCCACCGAGCCGCACCTGGCACTGTGCAAGGGTAGCATCGGGGATATTGACGACGACGGCAACGTAAAGCAGTGCGACGAGCCGGTACTGGTCCGCGTACACTCCGAATGTCTTACCGGCGACCTGTTTCATTCGCAGCGATGTGAATGCGGCAGACAGCTTACCACCGCCATGCGGATGATCGAAAAGCAGGGCCGCGGCGCACTGGTCTATCTGCGGCAGGAAGGCCGGGGCATAGGATTGGCCAACAAGCTGCGTGCCTACAAGCTCCAGGACCAGGGACTCGACACCGTGGACGCCAACCTGGAATTGGGCTTCATGGCCGACAAACGCGACTACGGCATTGGCGCTCAGATACTGCACGACCTGGGAATAACAAACGTGCGGATACTGACCAACAACCCGAAAAAGGTCAGCAGGCTGGAGGTTTATGGCATCAAAGTCGTCGAACAAATTCCCTTGCGCATTGCCCCCGGCGAGCATAACATCGACTATTTGCGGGCCAAGAAGCACCGTTTCGGGCATATGCTTGACGAGGATTTATAAGGCGGAGTTCGCCGGAAGTTTGTTCAGGAGTCTATTCAGGAAGGAGCCGAAGTGAGAGTCCTCATACTGACAGTTGTCATGGCGTTGTTTCCCTTTTTTGCCGGCTGCGAACTCGGCGGGCCTGCGACCGTGCGTAGATCATTCAAGCCCGGCGTCTCGGACCTCTGCGGTGCCTATTCGGCGATGAAGGCGCAGATCATCGGGCTGACTGCTTTCCTGCCCGGCCAGTACGGCAGCAACGGCGCGGAAATAGAAGTCTATATGAACCTGATGGATTCGTTCGGCTCACGCATCAAGGCGGCGGGTGTGTTTCGATTTGAACTCTACGAATATGTGCCCCGCTCCTCCGATCCCAAGGGCAAGCGCGTTTACCTCTGGGCCGACGTCGATCTGACCAATGCTGCCGCTAACAATCTACATTGGCTTGATTTCGTCCGCGGCTATCAATTCTTCCTGCCGATGAATAAAGCCCCGAAATCCCCCGGCACATACGTCCTGGAAGTCACCTGCGTCACCCCGACAGGCAAACGACTGACCGACACCTTCCAGCTTGAATACAAATAATGACGGCTAAAATGGCTCGGATGAAACTCCATTATCATCACTGGATTCTTGCAGCGGTCAACATTGCACTGTGTGTTATTTTCGGTTCGATGTTTGTCCTCAGGCTCAATTACGAATTCATCATATATGTCGGGGTGATTTTATTTTTTCTCTGCCTGATCGGCTTCAGTCTTCGATGGATTCATTACACGCCGATGGCGTTGGTGGGCCTGACGATCTGGTCGGCACTGCACTTAGCCGGCGGAGCTGTGCCGATTGGCCAGGGACGGCTGTATGATACGATCATAGTGGCATTGTCTCAGGAGTACCCGATACTTCGTTATGACCAGATCGTGCACATCTGGGGCTTTGGGGTTTCGACTATCGTGATGTATTGTCTTCTGAAGCCTTCTTTGAGGAGGGGCACCGGTAATGTTATTTCCCTTGCCGTCGTCCTTGCCATGGCTGGTCTTGGCGTGGGGGCACTCAATGAAATTCTCGAATTTATCGTTACCATAGCGGTGCCGGAGTCCTGTGTGGGGGGCTATCTGAACACGTCGCTGGATCTGTGTTCGGACCTGATCGGAGCGGCCTGGGGCGTCTTTTATATCCTCGTACGCTATCGAGAAAACCAGGAAAACCAGGAACAGTCAACCTGTTTTTATACGATTCAATGAGTGTCTACCCCCCTAAAAAAATTAAATTGCGATTGTAATGCCTCATACATTCCGCTATAATTCGATAGGCAATAATCTGTTTCAACGGGCCAGGATCACCGTTAGGTACGAGAATTTGCCGAAAATGCGAAAAAAACCAAAAAAGCGCATCACGTTTCGGGCGTTTCCGTGTACTATATAGGAGGGATTCGGTATTTGCCCCTCGATTTGAGGAGTCGGATAACGCAGCAAAGAATCAGAGGAGAACAAAATGGTCCGCAAAACCACCATTCTCACAATCGCCGCCACAATTGCCCTCGCCGCGTCGGCAGCCCCGGCCGCTGAACTACACGTCGGCCCCGGCCAGGCCCACACAACAATACAATCAGCAATATACGCCGCCGTTGACGGCGACACCGTAATCGTCGCTCCGGGAACCTATAACGAGAACATTTACCTGGCGGGTAAGAATATTACCGTCAGTTCAACGAATCCCCTTGACTGGGCGGTGGTTTCGCAAACGATTATCAACAGTCAAAGTTCTTGGGCACCTGTAGCATTCGCAGGCACTGAAGACGCAGAATGCCTGCTTAGCGGTTTTACGATTACCGGCGGTTTTTCAAGCATCCCCGGCGGCGGCATTTGGGGTGGGGGAACTAACGCCACCATAGACCACTGCATTATCAGCGACAATATTTCAACCAGCAACGGCGGCGGGCTGTTTAATTGTGACGGAACGGTAAGTTACTGCATTATTCGTGAAAACTCCGCTATAGACGGCGCGGCAATAGCCGCCTGTGACGGGACAATCATTAACTGCCTGATCTACGAAAACAGCGGCCAATTGTGGGGAGGCTTGCATAATTGCGACGGAAATATCATCAACTGCACTATAGTGAACAATACAGGCTCGCTGGGCGGAGGTATTCAGCTTTCTGACGGCACAATCACCAACTGCATTATTCGGTACAATAGTGAACCCGAATTCAATGCCAATACGGCTTCCATAAGTTACAGTTGTTTTTCAGGCGGGACGGACAATGGAAATATAGATGTGGATCCGGACTTTGTCGATTACACCAATGGCGATTTTCATTTGTTGCCAGGCTCGCCATGCATCGATGCCGGCGACAATACTCCGCCAAGAGGGCTTGCAGCAATGGATATTGAAGGAAATGACCGATCCCTCGATGGAGATTTCGACGGAAGCAGAGTCGCCGATATGGGAGCATACGAATCGCCCGAAAGCGAAGCAGCCGCAATAAGTCTTTCGGCCGTGGAGTTTTATTTCACGGCACTGGAGGACGGTCAAAATCCTGACAGCAAGATTTTGACAATAAGCAATACCGGCGGCGCAATACTTGAATGGACAATTACCGGGATCTGTGAATGGCTTGAACTGAGTCCGGACGCAGGCATTTTGACGGGCGAATACGACGACGTTTTGCTCAGTGTCGATATAACCGGGCTTACAGCCGGCGATTATTCCTGTCAACTGACAGTCGCAGATCCCAATGCATTCAACAGTCCGCAAATTGTCTCGGTCGATCTGCATGTGGGAGGATCTGCAATCGGGCTCTCGCAATCTCGATTTGATTTCTTCGCCCCCGAAGCCGGAGAGTATCCGACCGACCAGGTTCTGACTATCAATAATCTCGGCGGCGGGACATTGAACTGGCAAATCGAACATGCAGGCTTGTGTGAGTGGCTGGAGGTTGTTCCGATATCAGGCACTATCACCGACCAGCCCGATGAAGTGGTCCTCAGCGCCAATACAACCGGTCTTGTCAGGGGCAATTATGTTTGTACGCTAACTGTTTCCTCGCCCGATGCAACGAACGGGCCTCAAACGGTTTTGGTGCATCTTTATATCGGCGATGAATTGTTCGTGCCATCGCAGTACCCCACCATCCAGTCTGCAATCGATAACTCTCAGGAATTCGACACAATACTCGTGGCGCCGGGGACATATTATGAAAATATCGATATTGGCGGCAGGAATATAGTTCTCACTTCGGCGGCGCCGGAAGACTTCGTTGTGGTGGGCGAAACCATTATCGACGGCGGGAACATGGGCCCGGTCGTTACGTTTTCCGGGACGGAATCCGCCGACTGCCGACTGGCGGGATTCACAGTTAGAGGAGGATACAACAGCCAGTGGGGAGGCGGCATAGTCGGCAACGGTACGGCGGCCTGCATATCAAATTGTATTATCGAGCAGAATCACTCAGAGCGTACCGGTGGGGGAATCAACGGTTGCTCGGGCGAGATCAGCAATTGCCTGTTTCGCAACAACGCCACCATGACCAGCGGAGCAGCCCTGGCCGACTGTCAAGGAAGGATCGTCAATTGCGTCATCACGGGCAATACCGCTTTCGGCAGTGGAAATGCCGCGGCAGCGATTCATAACTGCGACGGCCTGATCCTGAATTGCACAATTGCCGACAATTTTGCCCCTGCAGGCGTTGGGCTGTCCTATTGCGATGGTGAGATAACCAATTGCATTATCTGGGGCGATGACGGGGCATGGCTGGATATTTCTTTTGAACCGTCGTACAGTTGTTACCCAGGCGCCGCCGGAAACGGCAATATCAGCGCCGACCCTGCCTTCTTCTTTCCGGGTGATTACCATCTGACAAAACAGTCACCATGTATTGACGCCGGGCAAAACGATCCGACCGGCGGTTTGCCGCCAACGGATTTTGACGGGAGTTTACGCCTGCTGGATGGCGACGACAATGCCTCAGCTGTAGTTGACATGGGAGCTTATGAGTATGACAGCCAGGCAGTCTATATTCTGCTTTCGACGCAAAACCTTGAATTCAACGCCATAGAAGGCGAACCCTTCTGGCAGAGACAGACTTTCCTGATTGCCAACGGCGGGGCGGGATTGCTTCACTGGCAAATCACTGAAAACAGCGATTGGTTAAGGGTTGTTCCACGTAAAAGCAGCACAGGCGACCAGCCGCACAAAGTTGGCGCCATAGTGGACACGCCGGGGCTCAGCAAAGGCAAATACACGTGCCAACTGACTATCTCCGATCCGTCGGCTGTAAACAGTCCACAACATGTCAACGTAATACTATATGTTCGCGTCGAAGGCGAACTGTCGGTACCGGCGATATACCCCACAATCCAGTCCGCCATCGACGTCGCAACATACGGCGATAAGATCGTTGTCGATGACGGCGTTTATACCGGACCAGGAAACAGAGACATCGATTTCAAAGGAAAGGCAATTACCCTGTGCAGCGAAAGTGGGCCCGAAAACTGCATCATCGATTGTCAAAACGAAGGCCTGGGTTTTTACTTTCACAACGGCGAAGAGGCCGATTCGGTAGTAGAGGGATTCACTGTTACAAATGGCATGGGCCAAACGGATGGCTATATCATCCAGCGATCACAAAGTGGAGGCGCCGTGCATAATTATGAAAGCAGCCCGACTTTTATTAATTGCAGATTTATCGATAACATATTAGGAGGTGGTTTTGAGGACTACGGTGTCGGAGCCGGCATGTACAACTACAATAGCAGCCCGACTCTTATTAAATGCAGTTTTACGCGAAACAGAGCAGGCCGGGGCGCCGGCATGTACAACATAAGAGAATACAGCAGTCCTGTGTTGACCAACTGTATCTTCAGCGGAAACACGGCGACGTCATATGGAGGCGGTATTTACAATGAATCTAATGCCGCGGCGACACTGATCAACTGCACACTCGTCGGTAATGCGGCTCGATATAGGGGAGGCGGTATTAACACTTATGAAGGCAACCTGATCTTGACGGATTGCATCCTGTGGGACAACATTGATGATTACGGGGCGGGTCAGTCCGCCCAGGCATATACACGCGAGGGAATGTCGGCAGTTTTTAATTACAATTGTATTGCCGGGTGGAACGGTGAACTCGGCGGGGTCGGCAATATCGCAAGCTATCCCCATTTTGCCCATCCGGGCTATTGGGATGATCCGGGCAATGACGAAATAGCTATATGGATCGAAGGCGATTACCACTTGAAAAGCGAAGGCTGGCGATGGGATGCTGACGATGGAAGGTGGACGTATGACGATGTTACAAGTCCCTGTATTGACGCGGGTAATCCCGCCGCACCCCTGGGAGAAGAATTGTTGACGGTGCCGATTGATCCGACCGGCGAATGGGGACGAAACATTCGCATCAATATGGGCGTCTATGGTGGAACTCATGAGGCATCCATCGGACCTGTGAACGGAGCGCTTCTGGTGGACATTACAAATGACAGGGTTGTAAACATAGCTGATCTAGCCTTCTTCGCCGCACACTGGCTCCAGACCGATTGCCGCTCGCCCATCTGGTGCGGTGGGGCCGATTTCATCAGAAACGGCCGGGTCGGGCTCGATGACTTTGGAGCCCTTGCCGATGACTGGCTCAACCGTCCATGGCAATCCGGTCCGATAGCTCATTGGAAGTTTGATGGCAATTATCTTGACGACGCCGGCGACTATAACGGATCCCCCATCGGAGATCCGTTGTTTGTAACGGAGTTTTTCGCCCGTATCGGCAGCGGGGCACTGCGTCTGGACGGGATTGATGATTTTGTTGAGATCACCGGCTTTTCGGGTGTGTTAGGCGGTCGCTCGCGGACGACTTGTGCGTGGATCAAGACGACGACGACCGACCGCAGGATCATAAACTGGGGACCGGCCGGGCCCGGCGACAGATGGACACTGTTCGTGGACGCAACCGGTCGTTTCGCAATGGGAGTTGGCGGCGCAGACATTGTCGGCAGTGCAGTGGTTAGCGACGGCGCGTGGCATCATGTGGCTGTGGTTCTGGCAGATGACGGTTCGCCGAATATCAATGATGTGAAACTGTATGTCGACGGTCTGCCGGATGAACTGAGCTCGAATGCGCCGGACCTGGCAATCAACACATTAGCAGGGTCAGATGTGACCATCGGACAATACTATGGCATTGCCACCAGCTTTTTTGAAGGCACAATCGACGAAGTGCGCATCTACGACCGCGCCTTAACCGCCGATGAAATCGCCACCCTCGCCCCGTAGGGGGGAATTAAAGGTACCCGGGGGACCGTTGAAAAAGTCTGGATTTCCAATAACCGCACAGAAATCTGTTGAGGCACTCTGCGTTACTGAGCCATTTCGGGCATTTCGAACAGCCACACATTGGCATTGAAGGCAGAGATCGCAGTTTTTCAACAGTCCCCCTGAGACCCTTTTTTTGTCGAGTTGATGCGTTGTTTCTCCCGTCCATTTTTCGTTTCCGAAAGCCCATCCTCGTTTGATACAATTCTGCGATGTTGCCTGGGCGATCCGGGCGGTTGTTACCTGAGAAAGAGCATCTCGGCATACGTCGGCATGGGCCACAAATCGGCATCGATGATCGCCTCCAGGCTATCGGCGGCCTGTCGAACCACGTTCATCGCCGGTATCACGACGTCGCGGCAGGCAATCGCTCCGCGGTCAGCATCACCTATCGCTGCAACTGTGTGAACGGCTCCCTGGAGGTCACAGATGCCCCCATACAGTGAATCAATCAGGCCGCAGAGAAGTTTAAGCATCTTGCCTTGCGCAGCACCATCGAAGCCAGCCGACTTGAGCGCGGCGATATCCGAAGCCAGACCGCCCGAATATTCGTTGGCCGCGGGAAGTATCTGCCGCTTGGCCATACTCAGCATGGTCCGAGCCTCGATAAGAATCTTCGTGACGTAACCTTCCAGCAGTATCTCCACGCGTGCCTTCAACTCCGCGCCGCTCAAAACACCATGCTTCTCGAAAAGCCTGACGTTTTCATCATCCATAATCGTAAGCAGCGACTCGGCGGTGGAAGGTATATTCGGCAGGCCGCGTCGCTGTGCCTCGTCAACCCAGTCCTGCGAATAATTGTCACCGTTGAACACGATGTTTTTATGCTCGGAGGCGATCCTCTGCAAAATCTTCCGGGTGGCGGCACTGACGTTGTCAGCCGATTCCAGCTCGTCGGCAATCTCACAAAGCACGTCGGCAACAATCGTGTTGAGCACGAACGTCGGGCCCGCCGTCGATTGGGTCGAACCAACCATGCGGAACTCGAACTTGTTGCCCGTAAACGCAAACGGCGATGTCCGGTTACGGTCGGTAGAATCCTTCGGCAGCGGCGGTAAGGTCGAAACGCCCAGCTCCAACTGCCCACCCTGGATGGACGAGTTGGCGGCGCCCGCGGCAAGCTGCTCGAATATATCCGTAAGCTGCTCGCCGAGGAAAATCGACACAATCGCCGGCGGCGCTTCGTTGGCACCGAGACGATGCTCATTGCCGGCGTTGGCCACGCTTGCCCGAAGCAGCCTGGCATATTTGTCAACCGCGCGAACCACGGAACATAATACCACTAAAAAGACCATATTGTCATGCGGCGTCCTGCCAGGCTCCAGCAGATTATTGCCACCGTCGGTCACCATGCTCCAGTTGTTATGTTTGCCCGAACCATTTACGCCGGCAAATGGCTTCTCGTGCAGCAGACATACAAAATCGTGCTTGACCGCAACCTTCTGCAACATCGCCATCGTTAACTGATTATGATCGGTGGCGACGTTGGCCGTGCCGAAGATCGGCGCCAGCTCGTACTGTGCCGGCGAAACCTCGTTGTGCTGTGTCTTGGCCGAAACCCCAAGCTTCCACAACTCCCTGTTGACCTCGCTCATAAACGATGCAACGCGTTCGTGCAGCGTCCCGAAGTAATGGTCATCCATCTCCTGGCCCCTCGGCGAAGGCGCACCAAAAAGCGTTCGGCCAGCCAGTACCAGATCAAGCCGTTCTTCATAGAAAAACCTGTCCACAAGGAAATACTCCTGCTCCGGTCCCAATGTACTGGTAACGGACTTTGTCGTCTCATCACCGAGCGCACGCAGCACACGAACCGTCTGACGGTCCAGCGCGTCCATCGAACGCAGCAGGGGTGTTTTCTTGTCGAGCGCTTCGCCAGTGTAAGAGCAGAACGCGCAGGGTATGTACAACGTGATATTCTGGCCGTCCTCCTTAATGAATACGGGTGAAGTACAGTCCCACGCCGTATAGCCGCGTGCCTCAAACGTTACGCGAAGCCCGCCGGAGGGAAACGACGACGCGTCCGGTTCGCCCTGAACCAGTTCCCTGCCGCTGAACTCCATGATCGCCCGCCCGTCCGCCGTTGGCGAAATAAACGCGTCATGCTTCTCTGCAGTGAGCCCGGTCATCGGCTGGAACCAGTGACAAAAATGCGTCGCACCCTTCTCGACAGCCCAGTCCTTCATCGCGTTGGCGACCACACCGGCAAAGGCAGGGTCCAGAGGCTTTCGCTCTTCAATGTTCTGCCTTAAGGCCTTATAGACATTTTTCGGCAATCGCTCGCGCATCACCGCGTCATTGAACACATTCGAGCCGAATATCTCCATGACCGAAACGCCGTCCTGATCCATCTGCTCAACTCCCACTTTTCAGAAATAAATGTTCCACATACTATCCATAACCGGCGCTACACTATATGAGAGAGCCACACCTGTCAACCCACAATCCACTACCGGGTGGAAATTGTCCGCTAATTACTCACTCCGCGCTTCAAATCAGGCATGAATCGTAAGACCCGACACGGATATCCGTAACCGTTCATAGTAATTCAACATTTTGGTAACGTCCCAAAGTTTGTGGATACGCTGGGCAATTCCAAGAATTAGTAGTCTTCCACAAACTTTGGGACGTTACCAACATTTTAGCCAATTGAAGTAGTTTTAAGCAGTTTTAAGCAGTTTTCAGAAAGTATTTTTGCGATTGTCCGCATCTGAGCCGCCTCCGACGAGCTCGGTCGCGGCCCATTCTCGTCGGCTCAGATACTCAGTTACTATGTATCGTAACATTTTAGCACGCAGGGTGCGTTTTAACGCAGCGTTTCTGACTGTGAAGGGTTATGGATATTCAATCTTCCCTGTCCTGTGGCTTTTACGGCTCCCGATCGCAAATTTTCTTGACCTTGCGAACGTTTGTTGTTTTAATACCGCCCTGACAGCGGTCCAAAGGCAGGGTCGTTATTTTTTGGGGCATCAGTGAAAGGTTTCAGACAAAATGAAGATCAGCAAAAGGGCCCAGGCGGTACCTGCCTCGGCGACAATGGCAGTTACCTCACGCGCCAAGGAGATGAAGGCGCAGGGTCTTGATGTACTCAGCTTCGCAGCGGGAGAGCCGGACTTTGACACGCCGGAGTTTATTAAAGACGCCGCTGTCGAGGCGCTAATGGCTGGCAAGACGGGATACACCGCCACGCCTGGCATCATCGAGCTGCGAAGGGCCATCGCCGAAAAATTGAAAAAAGATAATGGCCTGGACTATTCGCCCGAACAGGTGATAGTCAATATCGGCGCGAAACATTCGATTTATGAAACTATGCAGGCTGTGCTGGACCCCGGCGACGAAGTCATACTGCCGACGCCCTACTGGGTGACGTATCCGGAGACGATCAAGCTGGCTGGGGCAGTCGCAAAGATCGTCCGGACGGACAAAGACGGCGGCGATAACGGCTTTAAGCTGACGCCGGAGCAACTTAAATCGGCCATAACCGACAAAACAGCGATGCTGGTGCTGAACAGCCCAAATAATCCGGGCGGCTTCGCGTACAGCCCCGACGAGCTGGCGGCTATCGCAAAGGTCATGGAAGGAACCGACGTGATGGTCCTGTCCGACGAGATATACGAAAAACTGGTCTATGGCGATACGAAGTTTGTCAGCTTCGCCTCGCTCAGTGAAGATGCCTATAACAGGACGCTGACCGTAAACGGTCTCAGCAAGGCCTATGCCATGACTGGGTGGCGGTTGGGATACACGGCAGGTCCGCTCGAAGCGATCAAGGCGATGGGCAGATTGCAATCGCACATGACGCAGAACCCGGTAACCTTTTGCCAGTCCGCGGCTATAGCGGCGCTGAACGATAGCACCGGTGCCGTCGAAAAAATGCGAGTCGAATTCGAGAAACGCGGCAAATATATCGCTGAGAGGCTAAACGACATCAAAGGAGTCGTCTGTCCGGAACCGACGGGGGCTTTTTACGCTTTTCCTGATGTTTCTGAGCATTTTGGCCGAACCATTGGTACTGCCAGGCTCGAAAACAGCATGGATTTCGCCCAGGGGCTGCTGGAACAAAAACTGGTAGCCGTCGTGCCGGGTTCGCCCTTCGGTTGCCCGAACAATGTTCGTCTCAGCTTCGCCTGTTCAATGGAACAGATTTCGCAGGGACTTGACAGGATTAAGGAATGGCTCAAATAGATCGGCTGGATCGTTCATCGTCAAATCGGCTGGATCGTTTACCGTTAGATCGGTTGGATCGGTCACCGTATGCCGGGTGGCCGATGGTCGTTTTTTGCGCGATGATCGGTGTCTTTACGTTTCACGCGTGCACACATATGGTCGCGGCGGGCGATACGTGGGTGGCGATGGCGTGCGGGAGGCACTTTGTCAACCACGGCGTCGATACGGTCGAACCGTTCAGCTTCAACTCGCACAAAGCAGGCCCGACGGAGGAAGACATAAAACAATGGCCCGGCTGGGCGCAAAAGCTGGCATCGCCGTTCAGCCTGGAAACAATTCAAAAATGGCACCCTACCGGCTGGATAAATCAGAACTGGCTGACACATGTAATATTCTACCGGCTGACGACGTTTTTCGGTTCCGAAGAGGCCCCGGACTACAATGCCCTGGTCTATTGGAAATTCGCTCTTTACCTGGTCAACGCAATCGTCGTGTATTATCTGGCCCGCATTATGGGGGCCGCTGTGCCGACTTCTGCTGCGGCGGCTTCGTTTGCACTCTTTGTCGGTCGGACTTTCCTGGACATCCGCCCGGCTGGGTTTGCCAATCTGATGGTGCCGGTGTTCCTGCTTGTCCTGGCCCTGGCGGTTTACAGGAACATACACTATATCTGGCTGCTGGTTCCGGTTACGGTCTTCTGGGCTAACTGCCACGGCGGCTATATATACATATTCATCATGCTGGCGCCCTTTGTAGTGATACACACCCTGATCGATCTGCCTAAGAGATGGACGATTACCATCTCGTCAATACTGATGTGGCTGGTACTCTTTGCGCTGGCGTATAAATTTTTAATCACCGACCATTACAGGATGATTTACGAACATCAGATGCGCAAGGCCTATATGCCGCCGGGGCTTTTGCAGGAAGGCAGTCTTTACCTGCTGATAGTCCTTGCCGCTGTCGGCATCACCCTGACGCAATTGAAGAACATCAAAGACGGTACAATCTACGGCTATAACGCGGCGGCGACCGGCATAGTCTTTCTGGCCCTGCTGACGAAAACCATCGTAAAAATTCCGCTTTCCGTCCCCGCCCGGTTCATAAAGGAACTGCAACGGTCCATCGGCGATGCGCAAAGCTCCTTTTTACTGGCCTTTGTCGTCCTGACCGTCGGGACGCTGGTCGTCACATTCGCCAAACGAAGGCTCCTCTGTCTCAGCCTGTCAAAGATACCGAAGGTCGTCATGGCTGCCGTAGCGGCTTTTGTCGCCACAATTCTGTTTAACCCGTTCCATCTTACCAACCTGACACACACTTTTGAAATCAGCCTCAGCGAACATGCCGCTTCATGGCGAAAGGTCCGGGAATGGCGGCCAGCCTTCGACTGGATGGACAAGACAACCACCACTGCCAACCCTGTCGGCGACGAAGAGGCGTTCGCGGTGATGCTGATAATCGGCGTTGTCGCCTTTGCCGCCTATCTGGCCGTTCGATTCGTAAAAGCACGCCGTTGTCGGACTACCGGATATGTCAGCCGATCCGGGCGAGCCGGGCATGTCGGGCGATCCGGGCAAACGGAGGTCCATCAATGGCCACGGTTCGACATAGTGATGTTCGTAATCGCGGTGATTACCGTTTACATGGCGGTCTGTTCCCGCAGGTTCATACCGATAGCCGCCTCCGCGGCGTGCCCTGTCATCGCGCTGCTGATCGACCGGATTATATCCAGAGTTGCCGCTGTAATAAACTTCAGAAAGACCGGACAGTTTGCCCCTGCCGTCCTGCCCGACACCGCAAAAAAAGGTATCATCGCAGCGTCGCTGCTGATTACGGTGGTCTGCGGGACCGCCTGGGGTCTCAAATACAAACGGATATACCTGGACCCATGGCCCAGCGACACGATGCGTGACTCGGTCTTTATGCGGATGACGGCCTCGAATCTGAAGCCCTTCGAGATATGCCGGTTCATCAACGATAACGATATTAGCGGCAGGGTCTATAACTACTGGACCGAGGGCGGCGCACTGGCGTTCGGCCAGGAGCCGGATGCCAAAACCGGCAAAATACCGCTTCAACTCTTCATGGACGGGCGTGCCCAGGCTGCCTACAATCACGACGAATTCAATCTGTGGAACGACATCAAGGGCGGCGGCGACAAACTGAAAGAGATTCTCGTCAAACGCAGGTCGCTGAAAAATCTGAAAAAGGAGGACTTCGGCCAGATCGGGGAATGGATCGATAAGCAGATGGTCAAACACGAAACATGGTTCGTCATTATGCCTTCGGCTGAAGTGCCGCAGCCGGGAACACCCATCGCGACGATAAGCAAACACCCCAAATACCTGTTTGTGCAGGCATTGCAGACCATGCCCAACTGGCCGATAGCGTACATGGACAATTATCAGTATATGTTTGTCAACACCACCACCTCCAAGGGCAAAGAGCTTATGTTAAATGTTTTCAAAAACAAAGCGAAGTTTCCCACCGAATACAGCAGGGACCTGACCCTTGCAAATACGTACCTGATGTCCGCCGCTGGGAGGCCCGCGGCTGTCAGGACTAATCTGGCGAAAAAGGGGCTGGACCATGCCACCAAGGCCTTCCGGGCCGACCCCTGCGAAACATCCACACGCAGGCTGGTACTTGCCCTGAGATTCCCGGAGACACGGCGGCAGACCTACGAGGTAATTAAGGAATATCTCGACGATTTCATACAAAAACAGGGCGAATACGCCGCCAGGGGCGGCTACACGAACCGACTTATGGCCGCGATAATCAGCGCCGGCTACCTGATGCCGTATTACAAGGCCACCGACGCCGGGCTGTATAACAGCTACAATCAATTCTACAAAGACCATCGCGACACACCCATCCAGATTGCACATAAAATCAAGTGGTAAGGATATGGAAGATAATCGCCCCGATCAAGGCAGCCGACCGAATCGTCGCGGCAGGTCGATCTCCGTTTTCTTTCCATGCCACAATGAAGAGGGCAACGTCGCGGCAACTGTCGAAAAAGCCCGCGGAGTGCTGGCCGGCCTGACGGACGACTACGAGATTATCATCGTGGACGACGGCAGCAGGGACGGCACGGGCAGAGTCGCCGACGAGATGGCGGAAAAGTTCGACCAGGTAAAAGCGATTCACCATGAAACAAACCTTGGATACGGCGCGGCGCTGCAGTCGGGTTTTCGGGCGGCGTGCAAGGAGCTGGTTTTTTACACCGACGGAGACAGCCAGTTCGATATAGCGGAGTTGGCCGACATCATCGATCTGGCAGAACAATACGATATCGTGAGCTGCTTTCGACTCAATCGCCAGGACAACCTCCTTAGAAGGTTCAACGCATACTGTTGGACCAGGCTCATCTGCCTCCTGTTCGGGCTGAAACTGCGCGATATCGACTGTGCGTTCAAACTTTTCAAAAGGGAAATTTTCGATAATATCGAAATGAAAAGCACCGGCGCCCTGATCGACGCGGAGATACTGGCGCGTGCCGGGCGAAAGGGATATACCATCGTTCAAAAGGGCGTACACCACTACCCCAGGTGCGCGGGCGAATCTTCCGGCGCGAACCCGGCGGTGATATTCAGGGCGTTCAGGGAACTTGCAAAACTGCGGAAGGACATCATAGCCAAGGACGTGTAAAATGAGGGTCTATCCCACACAGTCACTGACCAGAGCGGACCTGCAGGCCCATATATTTTCGCAGGCCCTGATAAGCAACGTGCGAAATCTCAGGAGCCTCTGCAAACCCGATACGAGGTTCTGTGCCGTCATCAAGGCCAACGCCTACGGCCACGGCATCGCCGAGATCGCCAATATACTCAAAAAGGCCCAGGTCGATTTCTACGCCGTCGCCAGCATTTACGAAGCGATCCACATCGGCGATATAGTTCGACCCAGACCCATACTCATCCTGGAGCCGATCCATCCGGATCAGCCGACCGACCAGATACACGTTTGTGCGAAAAACGGCTTTCACTGTGTTGTCGCCTCCGACGAAGGGCTGGACCTGACGTGTCAAATACTCCAGGGCAGCGACGAGAGGCTCAACCTGCACATAAATATCGAATCCGGCATGGGCAGATGCGGCACAGAACCCGAAAACGCAGTCCGGCTTATCGAACGGATCGAACGGTGCGACAATACGACCCTGGCTGGGGTCTATACGCACTTCGCCACCGCCGACGAAGAAGACCTTTCATACGCGCAACACCAACTGGATACATTCAGGGGCTTTCTCCGCGACACGGGCATGGACAAACGCGACGATGTAATAATCCACGCAGCCAACAGCGCCGCCACCATCAAAATGCCCGATGCCCATTTCGACATGGTCCGCTGCGGTATATCCATGTACGGCTTCTACTCCAGACGCATGGCCAATCCGCCCATCGAACTCAAACCCGTTATGAAACTCCAGGCCCCGATAGTCCAGATCAAACACATCGCCGCCGGCCACCCCGTCAGCTATGGGCGTTCGTTTGTCCCGACTCGACCGACTACCGCGGCGATCGTGCCGCTGGGCTATGCCGACGGATACTGGCGATGCTTCTCCAACAAGGCCCGGATGAAAGTGGACGACAAACTCGCCCCCGTCATCGGTCGAGTCTGCATGGACCAGTTGATCATCGACATAACCGATATACCACAGGCTGAGGTCGGCACGATGGTGACCATTATCGACAACGAACACGACTCGCCCTGCGGCGTCTATGCACTCGCTGACCTGGCGGAGACGATCTGCTACGAAATACTCACCTGCATCCACGCCCACGTAAACCGAATCGTCCACTAACCGGCTGCCAATAACCAATAACCAACAACGAATGACCAATTCACAGTGTATTTGGGCCGAAGTTTGCGCTTTATCGTTCCGTCCGATTCTGCTATTATCGGTAACATGCCCGATGAAAAATTCAATTTGTTCCTGTACGGTTCGCTGCGGGACCCGTCCATCTTCAAATCGGTCTGCGGCCTGAGCTTTACGCTGCGGCACTCGCACGTCTGTGAAGATACCCTGTTCGCCGAGCTGGCGATCCTGCCGGGCTTTCGACGTGTCAGCCCTGATAACGTCTATTTTTACGCTGTCGCCGAGAGCAATGCCAAGATAGAGGGGTTTGTCGTGAATAACCTGTCCGCCGAGGCAATGGCCGATCTCGACCGCTACGAGGGCAAATACTACGGCCGCGAAACCGTACAGGTCAACACGGCTACCGGCCTGGTGGAAGCACAGGCCTATCTGGTCAGTACCCGCAAAATGCAAAAGAAATTCGGCGACCGCTTCCATGTCAACCTGATGAACGAGTTGTGGCTCCGCAAGAGAATAGAAAAATTCTTCGACAAACATACCCGCCCCGGCGAAAAATCCCTCGATGCCAGCATCGAACGCAGGGCCAGGCGGGAACTGCTCGGCACGACCGAGCGCGACCTGATAATAAGCCATCTGGGCAGCGATGTCGTCAGCGACTACTACCTCGAACATGAACTGGACAGGCCGATCCCCAGCATAAAACACCTGATCGACGATGCCGATGCACAGCCTTATATCGGCAATTACCTGGCGCTGATGGTAAAACACGTGCTGTTGAACCAGTTCGAGCGTCACATATACGAGCGTTATCGCTTCGAGCTGGAAAGGCTCGGCACGTCGCAACGGTTTTTCACACGTTCGACCAGCCTGCTGATCGCCCTTCGGATGATCAACGCCAACAGGTCCGCCGTCGATCTGCTGCTGGGGCGATGTCTGGAAACCATGCCGCCAGGGCTGGACTTTGACCTGATCGACTACGTCAAATACGCCGTAAGCGCCGCCGACAGCATATTCGACAATCGCCTCGTCCGGGCTGAGCTGGAACGGGTTCGTGTCAATCGTCAGCCCGGCCTGGTGCCGCTGGGCATCGAACTTGAACTGAGCAACCTGGGGGCCAGGGCGACTGACAAGAAAATGAAAGCCGGCGACAGGGATTTCGACGGATTCAGATACTTCCATGATTTTTGTCTGGATATACTGACCTGGAAACTCGGCGGATACATCGACGACCACAGTGGTGAGTCGTACCCGAACAGACGCGGCTTTTTCGAGCTGGCGCCCGGCAGACTCAACGTCCTGGGCGAAATCTCAAAACCCGCCGCCGCCGACCCCTGGATACTGAACCAGCTTATCTGCGAAATAACCGATTTTTACCCCATAGAACCGCACAGCCTTCACCTGTCGATGCAATTGCGAAAACGCCAGCGGAGCAAGCCAAAAACACTGCCGCTGAGTTTTGTAAAATGTCTGCTGGCACTGGGCGGCGGTACACGACAGCGGACCAAAGGCAGACTCTGGGTCTCTCGACTGAGCCAGGCCGAGATCGAGCAGGACATCTACGGCCCGGAACTGGTCTTTGCACGACGCAGCAAACGCCTCTCGCGCATGTCGGCAGATGACGGCATCGGCCCAAAAACCACACCCAACGCCGTCGCGTATGTTCAACAGTACAAGTTCATCCGTCTGGAACGACGGGCCAATTATGAACCCCTCATAATGGCGTTGAAAGGACTGCAGATTGCCTATAATCCCGGCGATTATCTTACGGCTGCGCAACTGGCACACAGCAGGCGGCTCAGTATCCAGTACCAGCAGTTGAAGGAGTGGTCCGCCGACCCCACCGAGATCAGCCACAGCACCAGAGGCAGGTTCCTGGCCGCCATAAAAAAGGGACTGATGGACGAAGCCCACCACCGGCCTGCCCATAAATTGCACTACATCGACTGGGCACTGGGGGCAATCGATGTGCAACTGCGACTGTTTAACAAAGAAATCAACCGCTATAGAAGCCCCGCCAAACAGGAAAAACGCACCGTTTGATTGATTATTGATTATTGCGTGGATTGCGGATCATCTCTGGAAGGCGGGCAGGGTTTTTCAGAGGTTGCTACCGCCCCTGTTCATGGCGCGTGGCCTTTTTGAGGATGCTTTTTTCTCCGCGTGTCAGGCTGTTGACACCGTATTTGTGGACCTTGGCCAGGATGCGGTCAACCTCGGCCCGCAGTCGCTGCTGCTGCTGGACTTTTTTATCCCATGTTCCCCGTTCGATATTCTGCCGCGTCCGATCCCTCCATGGTTTCCACTTAACGTACATGACACCCGCTGCCATGCCGGCTAAGTGTGCGGCCCCCCCCCCGGCATTATAGTTGCCCATGAACATTAGCAGACTGATTACGGCGATGACTATCGCAAGTGCCATCAATGTCATCGGGAAGATGCCTAATACATATACCCGCAGATTCGGGAACAAAATCGCCCCGGCAGCGAGCATACCGCAAATCGCCCCGGAGGCGCCCATCATCGGGACGGGTGGGAGTATTTTAAGCCCGACCAGGGCGGGATAAACGATACCGCCCATCGCACCGCATACCAGGTAGAACACCAGAAACCGCCTGCTACCCCAGAGCCTTTCAAGCATGGGGCCGAAGAAGTACAGCACCAGCATGTTGCAAAAGATGTGGAAGAAGAAGCCAACATGGAGAAATTGGTAGGTTATCACACGCCATGGCTGCAGGGCCATGCCCAAATCGCGGGGATAGACGGAGAACCATTCTCTCAGGAATTCGGCGAATTGCGGCGAGAGAAACTTTGGCACGAAGACTGCCACATTGATAATCAAAAGCCACTTTACCACGGGTGTGAGAGGGGGCATGGCAAATCGCATTCGCGGCTGGCTGTGTGAATCGTAGTCGTGGTGACCGTAATCCCTGTCGTAGATTCCCATAAAATCGCACTCGCTACTGGCTAAATAGTTCCAAAAAGATATTATGTACGCTACCCGCAATTGAGAATTTTCAATCGTGAGAAGCATACTACCCTAAAGGGCATAGTATCGGCAATTTGGAGCGATATTCAATCGGAAATTCGGCATATGGATAAATTTGCGTTTTTGTCAGACCGCCTGGACGAGTTGGCTCGGACGGGACTGTATCGGCGGATGGTGTGTATTGACTCCGCCACTGGGCCGGTAGTACGGCTGGCGAGTGATGCAGGGGCCGAGAAAATTCTTTTTTGCAGCAATAACTACCTGAATATCGCCCAGGACGGTCATGTCGCTGAGGCGGTAACACGGGCAGTGCGTCACTACGGCTACGGCGCCGGGGCGTCACGGCTGATCAGCGGGACGATGAAGCCCCATGTCGAGGTGGAAAGGAGATTCGCCGAGTTCCTGGGCAAAGAGGCGGCCCTGCTGTTCGGTTCGGGTTTTACCGCCAACGAGGCGCTGCTCCGCACAATGGCTGGGCCGGGGGACCTGGTGTTGATCGACCGGTTTGACCATGCATCGATCATCGACGCGGCTCAGGCGTGCCGGGCCAGGTTCAGGACATACCATCGCAATGAGCCGGACAGGCTCGAAAGGATGCTGGCCGATAAACGCTATCAGCGGAAATACATCGTCACCGAAAGCGTCTTTTCCATGGACGGTGACCGGGCCGACCTGGCTGGGCTTGTCGAGCTGGGGCGACGATATGGTGCGATACTAATCGTCGATGAGGCACATTCGGTCGGCTGCATGGGGCCTGCCGGTGCGGGACTGGCTGAAGAGCTGGGGCTGCTGGAGGAGGTTGACATAGTCGTGGCGCCGCTGGGCAAGGCGTTCGGAGCCGCAGGCGGGATCGTGGCTGGGCCGAGGGCGCTGATCGACTATCTGGTCAACAAGGCAAGGGCGTTTATCTACACGACCGCCCCGCCGACGGTGAACTGCGTCGCGATACTGGCTGGGCTGGATATAGTCATGGGCCAGCCGCAGAGACGCAGACGGCTCAAAGCCAACGCCGACCGGCTCGGCAACAGGCTGGAGGAGATCGGCTGTAATATCGGCGGCAGCACGACGCATATCGTACCGGTTATCATCGGCGACGCCGACAGGGCTGTACGCATATCGAAGATGCTGCTGGATGCGGGGTTCTTTGTCCCGGCGATTCGTCCCCCTACCGTGCCGGACGGCTCGTCACGTCTGCGTATCTCCGTGCAGTGCGACCACACACCCGAACAGATTGACGCGCTGTGCGAGGCGATCAAAGACGCCATCCAACAAAGCCCCCCTGCCCTTTAGGACCCAACAGTCAGCGCGGGGCGTTGTCCCCCATGCGCATGAACGCGACAAAGAGCACAACACCCAGGATTACCATGTATGTCCCGATGTTTTGTGAGATGGTACCGCTTTTGTATATGGCCCACCACAGGTCCTTTTCGAAGGGATTGTCGCTGCGAATGCCTTCAAGAACAAACCGCGTCGCGCCGTAGAGTATGAACATCAGGCTGAATGTCGCGCCGGGCCTTTTCCAGCCGATTTTTTTTCGGAACAAGAGCAACACGCCGCAGAGCAGCAGGGCATTGACTGACGAATACAGTTGTGTCGGATGAATCGGCAGTGCTCGGTATTTGCCGTGGCTAACCTCGTAGAGCTGCTGCTCGGTGAGCTGATCGCGCGGCCTTAAGTACGCCAGAAACTTCTCCTCCTGCTCGGCGGTAACCCATTGGTCGCTGTCGCGGCTGGGAAAGCCGAAGTACTCCGCCGGCAGATCGAGCAAAGGCCTGTCACGGCCCCGGGCCTGGTCGGGATAGACGTGGCTTTGATACGCCAGTGAACCGTATGGAAAACAGACCGCAATCGGGCAATTGGTGGGTTTGCCGAAACAGCAGCCGTTAAGGAAACACCCGAGACGACCTAACGAAAGGCCCAGCATCAGCCCGATACTGAGCACGTCCAGATAGCACCTGACGGGCAGTTTGTGACTCCAAAGATAGATAAGTATGATGACAATGCCGGCCATTACGCCGCCGAGATATTCCAGGCCGCCGTTCCATACGGCAAAAACGGAAAGAAAATCGCCGCGGAACTGGTCGTAATAATGGACGACGTAAAATATTCGCGCACCGATTACGCCGGTGATAAGGGCATAGAGGGCCACGGAGGTGATATGCTCCGGTGACTGGCCTTCACGGGACAATAGCCGTCGCATGAGCAGCAGCGCCAGCAAAAAACCGATAACCATCATCGTGCCGTAGCTCTTGACCGTGACGTGCACAAAGGGCAGTTCGAAAAGTTCAGGGAACATCGGCGGTTATAAAATCCTTTTAATCTCGCGGCTATAGAATCTTTTTTATTTTGTTGTTTTCGTCTGGGACGACGACACTGGGCTTGATGTCCTTCATTTCTTCGGGCGTATAGTATGCGAAGTTCATGATGATAACGATGTCGCCCCGGCTGAACATCCGTGCCGCGGCGCCGAGTACGATGATGTCTCCGCCGCCCCTCTCAGCGGGCACTACGTATGTTTCAACACGGCTGCCGTTGCTGACATTGGCCAGCAGGACCTCTTCATAGGGCAATATACCGGCCGCGTCCAGCAGGTCCGGGTCAATGCCGACACTGCCGGGATAGTCAACCTTCGTATCGGTGACGGTCCCGCGATGTATTTTGCCCTTCAACGCTTTAATCAACATCAATTGTTCCCTTATCCAGCAATTTTTGTTCTTCCAACAGGAACGTCCATGTTTATTCCATTCCAGCAAGGGCGCCCAATCGCGTCATTATATCGTCGGTTGCGTCTCGTTCAAGTCCAACAAAATATTATCGATCAGCCGAGTGGTTCCGACCGTCACAGCCAGGGCCACCAGGATGCGCCCCCGTGCCCGATCGACGTCGTCCAGCGTCTCGGCATCGACGATATTGATATATTCCGGCTCGATTACGGCCGAACGACCGAGGATGTCCCGCATCTGCCGGATCAGGTCGCCGCAGTCGTCGGTCCCGGCCAGGATCAGTTCGCGGCATTTTCGCAGGGCCTTGAACAAGAGTACCGCGTCGGACCTCTCGGCGGGGCTTAGAAATCTGTTTCGGCTGCTCATAGCCAGACCGTCGTCGGCCCTGACGGTCGGACAGATGGCGATCTCCAGCGGTATATTCAGGTCGGCGACCATGCGTTTTATCACGATGGCCTGTTGCGCGTCCTTCTGCCCGAAGAAGGCGACATCCGGAGAGACGATATTGAACAGCTTGGCACAGACGGTGGTTACGCCCCGGAAATGGCCCGGCCTGGAGCTGCCGCACAGACCATCGGTAAGCCCTTCGACGTTGACCCAGGTCATGCTCCCGCCGGCAGGATACATCTCCCCGGCGGACGGGGCAAATACGAGGGCCGCCCCGGCCCTTTGACATATCCTGCTGTCGGCCTCCAGGTCACACGGGTATTTGTCCAGGTCTTCACTCGGGGCGAACTGGGTGGGATTGACGAAGATGCTGACAACGGCGCAATCGGTCTGTTTGACCGCCGCGTCGATCAGGGAGACATGGCCCGCGTGCAGGGCGCCCATCGTCGGGACAAGACCGACCCTTCTGCCGCGTTTGCGGACGTCGGCGAGGTACTCACGAACCTGTTGTATTGTCGTGGCAATCTGCATTCTCTACCCACCACCCCCCGGAACCGGCTCTTGTGTTTGCAGGACGGAGGTGTAATAGAGCAATTCGTCGGCAAGTCTGCGCAGGGCAGTGCCGTGGCGACAGTCGAATCGCTCTATGTCCAATTTTATTACAGGACTGCTTCGCCAGCCCTGAAAGAACTGTTCATAATCATCCGCCAGGGATTGCAGCTCGGCCAGCTCGATCCGCTGCTCGTATGGGCGGTTTCTGCTGCGTATCCGATCCAGGCACAGCCGGCAGTTGCCGTAAAGATAAATCACCACTGTCGGTGCGGCTATCTCCTGGGCGGTACGGTCATAGTGCTGCCGGTATTCGGCCCACTGGGCCTGGTCAAGCGTGCGGCGTGCGAATATCCCGTCCTTCTCAAAGATATAATCGGAAATAACGAGCCGACCGGGCGGAAGGACATCCCGGCTGAGTTGTTCCTCCCGACTGTCGAGAAAATACAACTGGCTTTTCATCGCCAGGTCCTTTCTGCCCGCGCAGACCTGCGGCAGGTATGGGTTGGTGTCGTAGGCCTCCCGGACGAACCGGCAGCCGAAAATCTCTGAAAGTGCCCGTCCAATCGTCGTTTTGCCCGCGCCGATCGGGCCGGCGATGGAGATGAGCTGGCAGGTACCGTTGTCCAGGGCAAAATCACCGCCGCCGAGCCGTCCGGCGAGATCGGATATGCTTCGGCCCAGCACGGGATGAACGACATCGGGGGCGATCTGAGACATCGGTATCAGGACAAAGCTGCGCAGGTGCATCTGCCGATGCGGCACGGTCAGGTCGTCTGTTTCGATGACCTGGTCGCCGTATAAAAGCAGGTCAAGGTCCATCGGACGCGGCAGCCATTTGCCGGTTCGGAGCCGACCCAGCGAATCCTCAATCGACAACATGGCCCGGTGCAGACGTTCCGCCGGCAATGAAGTCGCGATCTTCGCGACGGCGTTTATGTAATTGTCCTGGACGGGGTTGCTCAATGGCTTTGTCTCGATTGTATCGCTTACAGCCAGGACCGAAACGCCGTCAGCGCCGCCGAGCATCTCCAGTGCCTGAGAGACGTTAGCCGACCTGTCGCCAAGGTTGCTGCCCAGGGCGATATAAGCAACCACCTGCGACGCAGCATTCTGCGATGCGCCATTCCGCGACATATCCTCTTGCAATGCGCCATTTTGTAATGTGTCGTTCTGCATGTGCTTTTGTCCGGCACTGCCGTGGACGTATGCTCCTTGTGTCCCATCGCACGGACCGACTACAGGGCCGCGATGCGGTGCAGGGCCTCTTTTACACTATCCGGGTCGTTGAAGGCGCTGAGCCTGAAATATCCTTCGCCGGCAGCGCCAAATCCCGCACCCGGTGTACCCACGACGTTGGCCCTTCGCAGGAGCATGTCGAAGAAGTCCCAACTGGTCATACCATCCTTTGTCCTCAGCCATACATACGGCGCGTTGACACCGCCATAGACATCGTAGCCCAGCCCGGCAAGCGCCTTGCGGATGGTCGTAGCATTGGACATGTACAGGTCGATTATCCTGCGGATCTGCTCTTTGCCCCTGTCGCTGTAGGCGGCGGCGGCTGCGACCTGCGTAATATAGCTCACGCCGTTGAACTTGGTGCAATGCCTGCGATTCCATACAGGATTAACCGCAACGGGCGCACCGTCGGCCTTGTATGCCATCAATTCTTCCGGCACAACGGTAAATGCGCATCGCAGGCCGGTGAACCCTGCCGTCTTCGAGAAGCTGCGGAACTCAACGGCCACCTCTCTGGCACCTGGTATCTCGTAGATCGAATGCGGGATCGACGGATCGGAGATAAACGCCTCGTAGGCGGCGTCGAAGAGGATGATCGCCTTGTTGGCACGCGCGTAATCGACCCATTTTTTTAATTGTTCCTTCGTGGCGACCGCGCCGGTCGGATTGTTCGGATAGCACAGGTAGATTATATCCACCGGCTGGTCGGGCAACTCAGGCACAAAGTTATTCTCGGCGGTACAGGGCATATACACGATCCCGCCATAGCCTCCGTCGTCGGCGGCGGCCCCCGTTCGTCCAGCCATTACATTCGTATCCACATAGACCGGATAGACCGGGTCGGTCACGGCAATGACATTGTTCGTGCCGAATATTTCCTGGAAATTGCCCATGTCGCATTTGCTGCCGTCGCTGACGAATATTTCGCTGCGCCCTATCTCCACGCCACGGCTGCGGTAGCAGTTTTCGACGATCACATCTCGCAAAAAGTCATAGCCCTGCTCCGGCCCATAGCCGTGAAACGTCCGGCGTGACGCCATTTCATCGACGGCGACGTGCATCGCCTCTGTTATCGCCGGCGGCAGCGGTTCGGTCACATCGCCGATACCCAGCCTGATGATTGGCGCATCGGGATTTTCGGCGGCAAAGTCCGCGACACGCCTGGCTATCTCCGGAAACAGATAGCCTGCCCGGAGCTTCAGGAAATTTTCATTAACCGTAATCATAACGTCGTTTTAATCCTTCCCATAATAAACTGCGTACAAAACGCAAAAGAACTGCCCACCCCCACTCCATAACGAAACCGCACGCAACACATTCGTTGCGCATTCGTACTGTATAATCGAAGTGATGTATTGTATTACAGACGGTCTTTTGCGTCAACGATTGTCCCGAAAAAGCCAAAAAACAAAGACACCGCTCCCGCCCCGCCCGGCAAGGATAGATATCCCGAACCAGAAC
>SDBV01002027.1_pt1 | contig 30321 bp, 32 predicted proteins | sample 2277081 | NCBI WGS metagenome assembly SDBV01 (sample SAMN10402039, study PRJNA504765) | marine sediment metagenome | isolation source: marine sediment core GS10_PC15, 223 cmbsf | place: Arctic Ocean: Southern Knipovich Ridge | collected 2010
AATATTTTGTTCGACATTACGCACGGGATAAGCTGCAGTCGTTAATAGTGTCTTTAATTCAGTTTCACAAAAGTCGCCTTGATCCACTAATTTAAAATTATCAATCAACACACCTTCTTCTTCGATAACTCGACTATACGCCGGCACTGAGCCTGGACTGATACCTCCAATATCCGCATGATGCGCGCGGGATGCGACAAAAAATAACGGCTGTTTGTGTTGTTTTATAAATACAGGTGTGATCACAGTGACATCCGGAAGATGCGTGCCGCCGTTATAAGGCGTATTCAACATAAACACATCACCCTCTTGCATAGTGCTTGCGCGCTCTTTAATAATCACTTGAACACTCGCTCTCATCGATCCTAAATGCACGGGAATATGATGCGCATTGGCCACTAAATCACCTGCTTGATCGAAGACGGCGCAGGAAAAATCGAGTCGTTCTTTGATATTCACTGAATAAGCCGTTTTTTCTAATGTCACTCCCATTTGTTCAGCGATAGACATCAATAAATTATTAAATACTTCCAACATCACCGGGTCCACTGAAGTTTTTAAAATAGCTTTATGAGAACGTGATTTTTCTCGCTGCAGAACTAATTGTTGTTCTGGCAATATTTCAGCTCGCCAACCAGGCTCAACAATGGTGGTACTATTGGCTTCAATAATAATGGCAGGACCATGAATTCGTTTTCCGGACTGTAATGTTTGGCGATCGTAAATGAGTGTTTTATAATGACGGCCTTCACAAAACATCATCACTTCATTTAACGCTTCAACCGACTGATGTTTTTTAATTGTCGGGGAAACACTTTCGACCTTGTGGTTTTCAGCCACAAATTCGACAGCCACAGATTCAATAATGAGCTGTTTCTCTGGCATGGTAAAACCAAATAACTTTTGATAGTGTCCTGAAAACTCACTTTTCATTGCGTCCACATCAGCATAGACCACTTCAAGTGCCGTGTCGGTCCCGGAATAACGGATGCGTGCAACTTTAAATAAATCAAGTTTTGAGTCTTTTGGGAGTTGTTGCAATATTTCATCACGACCTTTATTTTCAAGTTCTAAAAGAGCACTTTGAACTGCTTTTAACGCTGTTTTTGTTAAGGGTTGCTCAATCGCTTGCTCTTTAAGGAGTCGCACTTCAGCCAAACCCAAACCATAGGCTGAGAGCACTCCTGCTAATGGATGAATAATAATTCGCGCTATCCCTAATTCATCCGCAACAGCGCAAGCATGCTGTCCTGCTGCACCACCAAAACAACACAAGGTATATTCCGTCACATCATAACCCCGTGCGACTGAAATTTTCTTAATGGCATTCGCCATATTATTGACGGCCACCGTTCGAAAACCTTGTGCCACTTGCTCAGGTGTGATCGATTGATTCGTTTCTTTTTCAATGTGCCTGGCCAACTCTGAAAATTGTTTTACCACAATGGTTTTATCTAATGGCTGATCTGCATTTTTGCCAAATACATTGGGGAAATAATCGGCATGTAATCGACCTAACATTAAATTGCAATCACTAATCGTCAGTGGCCCACCCCGTCGATAACACGCAGGCCCAGGATTTGCACCTGCAGAATCAGGCCCTACTTGATAACGCCCTTGTTTAAAATGCAAAATAGAACCACCCCCTGCTGCAATCGTTTTAATGTGCATCATCGGGGATCGCAAGCGCACGCCTGCAATCACTGTTTCAGCAATACGCTCGTATTGTCCCGCATAATGAGCCACATCCGTGGATGTACCTCCCATATCAAATGTAATAATTCGATCGAAGCCCATTTGTGCTGCTGTTTTAACGCCACCCACAACTCCTGCTGCTGGGCCTGATAAAATACTAGCACTACCGTGAAATGCTTCTGCCTTGGCTAATCCACCATTGGATTGCATAAAAAATAATGGCGTATCGCCTAATGTTTTAGCGACATTATCGATGTAACGTTTTAATATCGGTGATAAATAAGCATCAATAACAGTGGTATCACCGCGACTGACAATACGACGTAATGGACTGACCTCATGAGATATCGAAATTTGTTGAAAACCAATTTGTTTGGCGCATGCTGCAACGATCAGTTCATGCGTTTTATAATTAAAACCATGCATTAATACGATCGCGAGCGCACGAAAACCTTGATCATATGCGCGTTTCAAATCTTTACGTAATTGCCCCTCATCCAGCGCTTTTATGACTTGACCCTGAACATCTAAACGCTCTGCCACTTCGATCACTTGCGCATAAAGCGGCTTAGGCAATTGGACATTTTTAACAAATAATTTAGGACGATTCTGATAGGCAATTTTTAAAAGATCAGCAAAACCCTCGGTAATCGCTAATACAGTCGGCTCACCGCGATGCTCTAATAATGCATTAGTCGCCACTGTCGTGCCCATTTTCACTTCGGTAAGTAAGTGGTTGGGGATAGGTTCATGGTTTGCTAAACCTAAAATATCACGAATGCCAGCAATCGCCGCATCGTCATAGTGTTCAGGATTTTCTGATAACAGCTTAGCCGTTAAAATATTTTGCTCAGGAGATTTGGCCACAACATCGGTGAATGTGCCACCCCTGTCGATCCAGAATTGCCATCCATTGCTATTGTGGTGATTCAATTGTGACTCCTTATCTGATCCTATCGAATTTTAGCACAAGTTTATCGTGGCTGACTTAAATAGTCTGGTCATTGGGCTATCCATAACTTTTCAAAGTTAGCACTCATCCAAATTCATGGTAAAATGCCAATCAACTTTAACTAGAGTTTCCCCATGATCAAACTCACCCACGTCACTAAAACTTACAACGAAGGCAAAAACATCTCCGTTAATGACGTGTCGTTAACCATTCAGCCTGGTGAGACGCTTGTGTTGTTAGGGTCATCTGGCAGCGGTAAAACCACTTTACTTAAAATGATTAATCGGTTAATTGAACCCACCAAAGGTCACGTTGAAATTGATGGAATTGATGTGAAATCTTATCCTGTCGAACAACTGCGACGTTCCATTGGCTATGTGTTCCAGCAGATTGGTCTTTTCCCACATATGACTATTGCCAAAAATATTACTATCGTTTTAAAACTGACTCACAAACCCAAGGCAGAAAGAATTAAACGCGCCTATGAACTGCTGGAACTGGTTGACTTAGACCCTAAAACATTCGCCCATCGCTATCCTCATGAACTCTCAGGAGGACAACAGCAGCGTGTGGGTGTGGCCAGAGCTTTGGTCGCAAATCCTAATATTTTATTGATGGATGAACCTTTTGGTGCATTAGATGCCATTACCCGAGATTCACTACAACAAGAAATCCTTAAATTAAAGGCTAAACTGCACAAAACCATTATTTTTGTCACTCACGATATACAAGAAGCCTTTCGTCTTGCTGATCGCATTGCGGTGATGCATCAAGGTGTGCTAGAACAAGTGGGCAGTAAAGATGATTTAATCCGTCATCCGGCTACTGATTTTATTCGCAAGCTGATTGCTCAACCTAATCAACCCTCCAAAGATTTCTAAATGGATCAATAATCAATGGGACAATTTTTAATAAATCATGCCGATCAGTTAGGACAAAAGTTAATTGAGCATATTTATCTCTCATTATCTGCAACTGTGATTGCTATTTTAATTGGTGCTCCATTAGGCATTTGGATTACGCGTCAACCGCGAATTCGTGGTTTCGTATTGGGCATGACCAGTATTTTTCAAACGATTCCAAGCCTCGCTCTGCTTGCCTTTCTGATTCCTTTTCTAGGTATAGGCATAAAACCCACCATTGTTGCACTCACCGTTTATGCATTGCTGCCCATCACTCGAAATACATTCACCGGACTTGAGGGCGTGTCTAAAAATGCGAAAGAAGCTGCTTTTGGATTAGGTTTTTCAAGTGGTCAGCGATTGCGGATGGTTGAATTACCGTTGGCCCTACCCGTTATTATTGCGGGTATTCGCACAGCAACGGCCATGACGATCGGCATTACGACTATTGCCGCTTTTATCGGTGCCGGCGGTCTGGGTGATTTTATTACTCAAGGGTTATCACTGGATGACACGCGTCTGATTTTGTTAGGCGCCATACCTGCTGCATTACTCGCATTGGTTGTGGATTTTATCATCGCTCAAATTGAAGTGTCTTTATCTAGACCAAAACGTCAAGACGCAAAACATCGGAAGATAAAATTTACAATTATGATTATTTTAGCGCTTCTTTTACTCGGGTTTATCGTCAAATCCAGCATCAATAAAATCTTCAACAGCCACAAAAATACGGTTGTCGTCGCCACTAAGAATTTTACTGAGCAATACATTCTCGGTTATTTAATTGCTGATATGATTGAGGCTAAAACAAATTTAAAAGTGATTGAAAAATTTAATCTGGGCTCAACCATGATGGCTCAAAGTGCCATAACGCGAGGTGCCATTGATATTTACCCAGAATATACAGGAACCGCATATGTTGTGGTTTTAAAACACAAAAAAATTCTAAATGCTAATGAAACCTTTAAAATTGTTAAAACACAATATGAAAAACGCTTTGGGTTAATTTGGCTTGATCCGTTTGGCTTTGAAAATTCTGAAACTCTAGCCGTGAGGCAGGACTTTGCCAAACAATATCATCTCACCACTTTAAGCGATCTAGTGCCGCTCGCACCTAAGCTCACATTAGCTGTTCCAGCCGCTTTTTTAATTCGCGCTGACGGCCTACCAGGATTACAGCGCGTTTATCATTTTCAATTCAAAAAAATCCTACAAGTCGAGCCTAATTTGATGTATCAAGCGATAAAAAACAAAGATGTCGACGCCATTGAAGCCTTTACCACAGACGGCCGATTGAGTGCTTATCATCTACTTGCTCTAAAAGATGATAAACATTTCTACCCACCCTATTTTGCAGCTATTGTCATCCGAGAAGCGACTCTAAAGAAATATCCACAAATTAAAACAGCACTCGCGCCGCTGGCAGGGTTAATTAATGACAAAACCATGCAAAAACTCAATGCCGAAGTTGATGTCTACAAACGTCAGCCTCAAACTGTCGCTCGAAACTTTTTAATTAAAAAGGGATTGATACGCTCGATAGATCTCGTCGTTCCCGCGAAAGCGGGAACCTAGTTATCTATCCAAAAATGACTATATTTTAATCGTTACACGATTGTCTTACCGTTTATTTCAGAATAATCGCGCTAAGATTTAAAGATAATATTTTTCAACAGGTTCCTGGATCCTCGCTTTCGCGAGGATGACGGTGCAATCCTTAACTTAACGCCTATGCCTATCCGCAAGTGCGACGTTTTGCTTTTGCAGGGATGATGGATCATGGCGGAAACAACGGGCCATCGAAGGGTTGAGGGTAAAGCCCGTTGCAGTCATCTTCTAAATTTTTTTCATGCCGCCTATTGTTACTCCTCAACTTCTCTTCTTTCAAATATTTTCTCCTCATCTAAGTTCTTTAAAAAGTCAGTTTCCCGCACTTTCTCCAACAACTCTGCTTTTGTCGCGCAATTGAGTTTTAATTTCATATTTTTCACATAAAATTCAACTGTGCGCGGCGAAAGCCCGAGTGATGCGGCTGCACTTACGATCGTGGCCCCTTTTAGCAAATGCACAAGGCATTCTGCTTCCCTCTGAGTAAAATAAATACCCTTGTATTTTTCACCAAGAAAATACATTTTCCTCTCCCTCTTTTTATTCCCTACTAAACAGTGTTTCGTGGTTTTATACTCAGAATCTCTTTCACCAACATTCGTGTAAACAAATCGATAAGATTTATCGTTACGATTCTGAATTTCTTTCACAACTGTTTCCCAGTAATCCATTATAATCTCCTTTTTCTCAATTAAAAAAACCTACCTAGGAATAAATTTTGTACAGCAAAATCACACCCCTTTTATAGACTGCGTAATAGGTTATGCAGGCATGTCAATTTATGTCGGGTTTTAGCTCGCGGGTTTTCCACCCTGCCGTAAGCTAAGTATTTCACGGTGCGCTCAGAGACGTTAATGATTCGAGCAACATCGGCATAACTGTAGCCCGATAGATCGATAATGTCCTGAAGCTGGCGCTGAGCTGGATTTGTTTGTGATGCCCTTGTTTGGTGCAACATGACTTCCTGCCTCCTATATTTTTGCAACCTCACCCGGTATGATAAATATATTTAGTTTCAAGATTGGCAAAGCAAATTAGTTTTGAAACAAATATGTTTCGACTAAATTAGATCATTTGGTTTCTAGTGTCAATTCCGGGGTATCCAAAAAATGGCAGCAGTCATTATAGGCCAGAGCAAACCAATCAAAGAGATACTGCAACACTTGATGCGTGTGAAGAAATTAAAAAGCGGTAGCGCACTCGCAAAACAATTACAAATCCCCGCGCCCACCGTTAATCGAATCTTGTCTGGGCAGGTACGAGACCCTAGAGCTTCTACCCTTGAACTCTTAGCCGATTACTTTGGCGTGAGTATCGACCAACTACTCGGTAAGGAAGCACTGCAAGACGATGACTCGCCAAAACCATTCTTGAAACCCTCCATGGCCATCCCTATTGTGTCAAAATTCAATAATACGGATATACAACCTAGCGCAGATCAGGTAAAAGAATGGTTTCGCTGGTCAACAGACAACCCTTCAAAACACAAGGACGTCTTTGCCTGGCGAGTGGATACTGATCATTTGGAGCCCGTTTTTCATAAAGGTACTATTTTGGTTGTGAACCCTAAACGTAAACCCATGCACCAAGACTATATCGCGGTGCATTTTGGCAAGGATACTAAAATTACGATTAGAAAACTGATGACAGATGGCAGAGATGACTATTTTCACCCCATTCAGAAAGGCCACAAAGTACTGGCACTGGATGCCGTGGAACACACAATGACTGGCGTTGTCATCGAAGCACATACCGATTTAATAAAATTTCGCTAATGATACGGGTTGCGATAACCCGAAGGACATATAAAATACGTATAATTTAATGAGTAAATTCTTCTGGAAAAAAATCTTTAATGCTTTCTTACTACTAAAATGGTTTAGAGCGCTCTATTATTATCAAGGGGGATGCCCTTACCTTATTAACATATTGGCTGTTTATACTGACGTTCGCACTCACGAAATGATGGTGCAATTCTCACACGAAAATCATCAACTAGGCGGTCAGGAGACCGTTAATAATTTCATTAACTCTCCCTTGGCCTATTTTGTTCACCCTAAGCAATTATTCTTATTGGGAGGAGATAGCAGAGACTTATGTTTTCGTACTCATTTATCTCAAAACAACAGTCCACTTTCTAAGAAAACACAGAGTGCGTTTAAGCGTGTTTTCTATACTGGTAAAAAATCATAAAGCTATTGTTTGTTTTTTGCTTTCTGCTCTTTCTTTTTATGATCTTTCTTTTTATGACTATTCTTCTCAGTCACTTTATAGTGCTTCTCAAAATAATACCCGCCCGCAGCACCTGCTCCTGCGGCGGCAGCAACACATCCTGATAAGAACAGCATAAGAACACCTAAGGTGGCAAATTGAATTATGATTTTCATGGTCTACCTCTTCATTTACTCATTCACTTATGACACAGCCACTTCATCCTTACCCAGTAACGAGACCTCTGCTTCATTTGCACTCTCATAAGGAACAGATTGCGGCAATTCCTTGAGGTTCAGACCCCAAGCAGTCGATTCCAGTTCCTGAGATTTGACTTGTCTTTATATTTCAGCCACATAAAAAATATGGGCAGAAGCAGGACGATTTCAATTAAACTCGATGTCCATAGATTTCGTGCGTGGATAGGCACTGCATAGGCTATCCAACACACTTGGGTGGCAAATAATACCACAAACATCCCGATACTAACATCTTCGACTTTTTTGCTGCGATACGACTTTATGATCTGCGGGATAAACACGATGTTACTTAATATATTGGCTATAAACCCAGCGCGCTCACTGATTGGTAATGACATGGTAGTGGCCCTCATTTAACAAACAATTCCACACGAGAAAAAACGACATTGCTACAAAGCAATGCTCAATCTTGACCTAATATGAATTAAGAGACTCTATTTTCTTAAGTCAGCGCCATTCGTATCTGAATAGTCTTTATAGTCTTTCTGCTATTTGCAATGGTAATGGTCTTAACCCATTGTTTTTTAATGAAATTATCACCCATACGCCTTAAAACATTAACTCAAGCTTAAAAAACTGTTATTCCCTTGTATTTTATACCAAAAAAGGATGAAATATTACCTGTTAGTACGGATGCTGCCAAACTCAATTGACTGAGATTGATCACTTTTTACCGAGGAGTAAGCAGCATGAGAAAAACCATAAAAAGCGCATTAATTTTAACACTGGCCCTGATGTCTTCTGCCGCTATGGCTAAGCCATGGGCGGTCTATACCATTGCAAATAAAACGGGGCATACCATCTATGTTCGTGAAGCCGCTTCAAGCTGCGTCGTTGGACATGACAAATACATCAAAGTGAGAGGCAATCTCAATTATGCTGACTATAAACGTATGGACAGAAATGAAATCGGAGTGCCCAACAATGGAGCTTTTACTATTAAATTTAATTGGGATCGTGACGAATGCCAAAATAGTGCCGCTCTATATATCAGCATCTTTAATGATTATAAATTTAAAGTGATGGATCAAGTGATGCTGCAGATTAGAAAAAAACATGAGAAGAAGGGGAAGCGAGACGTTGCTGTTGTTATGGATAGTGCAAGTGGAAGCCAAAAACACGATAAAATTGATGTGAAACATGACTCTCAAGGTGGCTATTCGATTACGAAACAAATTTCAACTTTACGTGTACCTGATTCTGGAATAATGACTTATACCGGTGTTTTAACTTAAAGTTTCTAATTTATTTATTTTTGTTATCGATTTACACGCTGGCCTTGCGTGATTAATGACACTCTAATCGCTTGAAGAGCCATTTTTTACGTGAAAAGCCAACCAAACGCAAACCTGTTCTGGATCTGTCCATATCACTCTGTGCTGTTTATGGGCTGGAATTAAAATATAATCGCCAGCCATTAATTTAATTGTTTTACCGTCATCAAAAAGCAATTCTGCACGACCTTTTAGTAATAGCACCCATTCATCTCGTGATTGATCACACCATTGATCATTAGGCGTCACTTGCCCTGTTGATATGATTCGTTCTAGTTTAAAATCTTTACCTTGCCATAAAGTTTCAAAAACCTCGTTTGTTAATTGCCCCGTTGGCAAATCACTAAAAATATTACCTTGGTTTTTATGACTCATTGTATTTTCTCATATCACTTTCGAAATAATATGCGGAACATCTAATCGGCGATAAGAAGATTCCACTTTAGCGCTTGAACTGTCCGTAGTGGGCGTCAGATAAAGATAATAACCATCAACACACCCAATCGTTATCACATCATCAACATCCTTATAGCAATCAGCGCCTCCAACAACTAGATTATCATCACAGTGTTGTTGTAGGGTGTTCACACAAAGCTCGTCCTTAGCTCTCTTAATGATTCCTTTTTTAGTATTGCCCACATAAAATTTAATTTCATGCAATTCACCTAAGAAACCTGTTTGGTATCCACCAAAGTTAACACAGTACAGTAGTTCTGGATTAGCAGAAGACGTCGGTAGTTTATTTAGAAGTGAGATTTTATAACCATCGATAATGTCTAATTCAATGGACGAATCTATATGTAAACTTTTTTGGATGCCAAACCATTTTTTGACTAATCTCGGATAGGTTTCTTCTAGTGAATTTCCGACAATAAATACCAGATCATGCAGCTCTATATGACATCCTTGGGCACGGCCACCTAGCAAAACGACAAAAAGTTTTTTTCCATTCATATTACACTATCCTCTTTTAGACACTAACCTGTTAAAATTCAAATTAATGTCATCTTTCTATCACGGAAGTTAGAGCATGCAAACACTACCTCAAGACCAACTCTGTATTGTGGGCGAAAGCCCGCACTGGGATGAAACCACTCAAACACTCTACTGGGTCGATATTATAGGGCAAGCAGTTCTACATTATAATCCTTCTACAAACACAACGAAACGATATTCGCTACCTGAAATGGTCGGCCATGTCGTCACGCATCCCAAGGGCTACCCGATGGTATGTGTATCGATCAAAAAGGCATGCTGTGGATTTCGGGTATTGGTGGTGGCAACGTCACCCGATTTGATCCAAACAGTGGCAAAATTTTGCAAACCATACATTTACCGGTTAAATATCCAACGTCATGCGTGTTCGGAGGCAAAGATTTAAAGCAGTTGTTCATAACCACTTCCCGACATTTATTAACTGATAAACAAGCTGCTAAAGATCATGACTCTGGGTTGACGTTTCTGGTTGATGTATATTATTAGTTTCAGGGATTTTTTTATAAAGAGATTAGCGGATTTAAGCGAATGTTTTTTAAGCTTCAAAAAAATCGAGCACATTGATAATTGCTGCGAAATAATTCGCTTCTATAAGGTTGTTTGTGACTTCACTGGCGTGAATTAATATTGGTTTCACAGCAAATCCTCGTGGTTTTTTGAGCCTTGATATCTTTTGTTGGACTTCTTCAATGACACCTTTGCCGATTTTATTTTGTGAAAATTTTATTTCACAAATATAGAGGATATTAAATTTTGCGTGAATCATGTAATCAATTTGACAACCTTTTTGATTTTTTGAGTGTCGCTGTAGAAAAGGGTTATCATTAATTATTTCTTCTTCTTTGAGACTCAAGGCTCGCCAAATGAGCCGACGGTTGTGAAGAACTAAATTTTCGAATTGCATCCCCATGATGCTTTGCCAACCAGGGATAGTTATGAGTGATCTTTCCCGAAATAGATCTTTATTAATTTGGCTGATTCGGGGCTCAATGCATTTAAGGTAAAATCGCAAATAATTATCGCAAAGGCGATATTGACTGACTTTTGTATCAGCTCCAGTATTTAATCTCCAGGCATAATCACGACTTACAAATCCTGAAATAACTAGCTCATTGAGGTATTTGCTTAATGCGCCACTGCGTGTATAGTTCAACATATCAGCAATATCATTATACTCTTTCGGACCATCTGCTAAGCATTGGATTATGTGCTGATAGATATTTCCACGTTTGCCAAATAGGTCGTGAAATAAACGTTCAAATTCTTTTACTAGTAACGCGTTTTTACGAAAACATAACGTTTTGATGTTTTCAGAAACGGAGATGCTTGGATTAAATAATTCAATGTACCATGGCACACCTCCTGTTATTGATAGCAGTTGTAATTTTTCTAAATTGCTTCCTCTGAAGTTTAAGTGTTGCAAGAATCGATCACAGGTCTGCAAGGAAAATTCTTCCAAAGTAATTTCTAAGGCGATTCGACCAAAATAACCCGTGCTACTTAAGATGTTATCCTCAATCCATTGCGAAACTGAGCCGCAGAGAATAACAATTAGCTCTGGGTTTTTGCTAAAATATTTCTCCCAGACAACCTCCAATTTGCCGAGAAAAGTAGAGTCGAATGAACCCATCCAGGTGACTTCATCTAATACAATAATATGCCTCCCTTCTGCGGTGAGTTTGCCTAGCCAGGTAAAAATATCTCCCCAATCATTGGCTACAATCGGTGGCAATTCGACTTGTTCATGGAGTTGGCGTACAAACTCATCTCTCTGTGATTGGGCGGTTGTCTCTTTCTCGGGCGCCAGCCCAATAAAATGATACGCAGGGAATCCTTTAATGAATTCATAGATTAATCTGCTTTTACCAATTCTTCTGCGTCCTTTTATAACGACAAAAGAGGGTGTTTTTTTGTATATCAGCCTTTTTAAAGTTGCTAGTTCTTGTTTTCGATCGACAAAGGGGAGATTCGCTGCCATGATGATTCCTGTTTTTACGCTGTATCTCAAAATCAAGCTGTGTCGTAAGTATATAATAGCTTAGCAGCTTACGCAAGAATTGAGTTTCTAGCTGTGGCGTAAGCAATCGTGAAGCCAAGTCCTTACGTAAAAGGTCGAAACAGAGCTGTGGCGTAAAGGACAGCTCTGGAGCATGAATGCCGAGAAAGCCTTAACTTCTGACCTAATTTTGCAAACCATACATTTTACGGTTTGTCGTTAAATTCATTGTTATGATCTTCGTCTTCTCGTAGACGATTATCTTGCTCATACCATAAGACATTAATAATCCCAACAGCAGCAGCCAAACAAACCCCTAAAATCCAACTGAAATACCACATAGAATTATTTCCTCCGTTCAATACAGTGCGTGGCGATTTTTCTGGATGACAGTCTCATCCATCTTGCGCCATAATTTCCGATATACCCAGAGTGTGTAGAAAGCGACAAACGGTAAGAAAACGCATACAGCAATCGCAAATGTTGCCAATGAGTAATAACTGGATGTTGCGTTCCATAGTGTCAGGCTCTCATTAAGCTGTATGCTTGATGGTATAATAAAGGGAAATAAACTCAACCCTGCCGTGCTAACAGTACCTATTACCGTTAACGCACTGCCTATAAAAGCCCAAACACTTCGATAAAAAGCAGAAGCCACGATAGCGATCACAGCACCCAAAAAAGCCATGCTCGGCGCCAATATCATCCACGGATGTTGCACATAATTGTCTAACCAGCCACCGCTGGCGCGTTCCACAAGACTGGCAAAAGGATGGATCAGCGGCTGGTCAACCACTGAAACAAGCCGATAACCTTCAATACTCCTTGCAATCCATAATCCTGCTACCGCAAATAGAATGATGAAGAGTATCCCTCCTATTTTCGTGATGAAACGCGCGCGTTGTTGGACATAGCCCTGGCTACGTAGTTGTAAAAATGCGCTACCATGCACAACAAACATAGTGATACTGATAATACCGGCGAGCAATCCAAAGGGATTTAATAAGCCCCAAAAATTTCCCGTATAATAACTGCGTAAGCTCGCATCAAAATGAAAGGGTAACCCTTGTAAGAGATTGCCAAACGCCACACCAAAAATAAGTGCCGGTGTCATGCTGCCCACAAACAAGCCCCAATCCCAAAAGCCCCGCCAACACGAGTGTTCGATTTTATTTCGGTATTCAAATCCAACGGGCCTTAAAAATAAGCCCCACAGCGCTAATAAGAGAGCGACATATAATCCCGAAAAAGCGGTTGCGTACACCAAAGGCCAACAAGCAAAAAACGCCCCACCTCCAAAAATTAACCACACTTGATTGCCATCCCAAGTGGGGCCAATCACATTAATAGCAACACGACGCTCATCATCCGTTCGCCCCACAAACGGTAACAACATGCCCACACCCAAATCAAATCCCATGGTGACAGCGAGAATACATAAGGTGGTACCAATCAAAACCCAACAAAAGACCTGTAAGAATTGCAAATCTGGAATCATATTCTCACTACTCCTTTTCCCCTTGGGATATGCTCAGTGCATCAATTTCATGCTTTTCAAAATAATACCGTCCAGTGTGCAATGAACTGGGGCCAAGTCGGGCGTATTTAAACATCAAGAATAATTCAACCACCAATAACGACGTATAGAAAATAATGAATCCGGCTAAACTGAACAGCACCTTGTGAACCGACAGACTGGAAGTGCCTAAAAACGTGGGTAAAATATTTTGTACCACCCAGGGTTGACGACCATGTTCTGTCACAAACCACCCCATATCGCCAGCAATCCAAGGAAGAGGAATACTATAAAGTGCTAGGCGTAACAACCAACGTTTCTTCCAAACGGTCCGCCGGGCGCACAGTACAAACGCCGCAATAAAAAGAAACACTAAAAAAAGCCCACAAGCGACCATCACCCGAAATGGCCAAAAGATTGAGGCCACATTAGGTACCGTATCCCGAGCCGCCGCATCGATTTGAGTTTGGGTCGCGTTAACCACTTTGGGCGTGTATTGTTTCAACAACAATCCAAATCCCAGATCGGGAACATATTGATGAAACGCTTTTAATACAGCAGGGCTTTTATCGCCACTGCGGATCTTTTCCAATAATCCATAAGCTTTCATACCTCTTTCAATCCGTCGTTTATTAATTTTGATAATGTCTTTGACGCCAAGAATAGGTGTATTAAAGGAATGTGTTGCAATCAATCCCAAAGCCCAAGGGATTTCAACCGAGTAATCATTTCGTTCTTTCTTTTGATTCGGAATGGCAAAAACTGTAAAAGCGGCGGGTGGTTTTTGTGTGACCCATTCGCCTTCAAGGGCAGCCATTTTTGCCGGTTGCTCTTTTTCTACCAGCTGACCATTCGCATCACCCAAATAAATCACAGAAAGCGTGGACGCCAAACCAAACCCTACCGCGATGACAAAGGAACGTTTTGCAAAGGCAAGGTCGCGGCCTTTAAGAATATAATAAGAACTGATCCCCAGCACAAAAATGGCGCCCGTTACATAACCAGCTGATAAGACATGAATAAAATTAACTTGAGCAGCAATATTTAAAAAGAGTTCAGGAAAACTAATGAGATCAAAGCGTAGTGTTTCAAAATTAAAATGTGTGCCCACTGGATGCTGCATCCAACCATTGGCCACCAAAATCACTAATGCTGACAGGCTTGAACCGATGGCAAGGGCGAAGGTTGCCATCAGATGTTGGATTTTCCCCACCCGATTCCAACCAAAAAAGAAAACACCAAATAGTGTCGATTCCAACATAAAAGCAACGATCCCCTCGATTGCTAACGGGGTACCAAATACATTCCCAATGTATTGTGAAAAATAGGCCCAATTCTGTCCGAATTGAAATTCCAGCGTCAGCCCCGTGACAACACCCATGGCAAAATTAATCCCAAATAACTTACCCCAAAACTGGGTCATGTCTTTATAGATTTGCTGACCTGTCATGACATAGACAGATTCCATAATCAACAGGATCCAGGACAGCCCGAGGGTGAGAGGAACAAACAAAAAGTGATACATCGCGGCAACACCAAATTGCCAACGAGATAACATAACCAATTCATGGGAGGGGGACATTAAATCATTTCCTCATTATTCATTCGTTAACATTCTTTGCACCACATTGGCGTTTGTGATGATTTTTGTTGCGGGATGTGAAAAACAAACCATCCAAAACACAAAAATAAACAGCAACTTTACAGCAACGACAAGGGTTAACTCTTTTCGTAACGAACGCGGTTTAGGTGGTTCTGCACTTTTCATGGGTTCCCTCTTATCGTTATCACATCACACACGGCCTTCTTTAAAACAGCCAAAGCTGTAGACCCTACCGATGATTCAGTATGTTCATTTTGTCCAATCACAATGAGATCGATGGATAAGTCGTTCGCTACGCTTAATATAGAGGTCTTTGCATCGCCAATGACTGCTCGCTGATCAAACTCAGGGACGATTAATTCTTTACCGAGCTTCAACAATTGTTCTCTTGCAGCCTTCATGCGTTTCATATCATTCGCTGTGATCTCTGTGTTGTTTTGGGAGAGTGGTCGTTCAATCACATGCAATAGGCTTAATCTGGCTCCAAAATCTTGCGCCAAGCGAATGGCATGTACCGCTAATGGGTAGCTGTTTGGCGATAAGCTTGTTGCTAATAACACGTGTTTATAGGTAAGCATTAACACAATCCCTCAATTTAAGAGCAGTGTAAAAAGCTTTTTCCTTTGAAACATTGACTTATGTCAATGATATTTTCAGGCCATGATATTGGACAACGACACAGCGGTTAAGGGAGGCTGATTGGACAATAACACGCCATCACTTGTAATCGACGATAATCATCGATTCGAATGCGCTTGCCATCCGCTGAAAGGATCTGATCTTTTTGAAATTGCGTAAATACCCGACTAACTGTTTCTACGGCAAGTCCTAAAAAATTGCCGATCTCTTGACGTGACATGGGTAAATAATAATGTTCGCGTAACGCAGGATCTCTTCGGTCTAATCGAGCGGTAATATTCAACAAAAAAGCCGCCAACCGCTCATTGGCATTGCTGTTGCTGGGGATGCTAACACCGCTTTTTAAGCGTTGGCTCATGAGACTAATAATTTGGCGCTGAAGTGTGGCTATTTGAGACGCAACAGCGAGTAGCTTTTCAAAGGGGATTTCGCAAATCGTGCTGCATTCCAAGGCTTGCGCTGAGCAAATATAGTGTCCCGTATCAACAGCGTCAAAACCAATGAGTTCACCTAAGAGATAGAATCCATGAATTTGCTCACGACCATCTTCAGTCAAAATATAACTCTTAAAAGATCCTTGACGAATCGCGTAAAAGTTCTGGAATTTTTCTCCTCGCCGAAATAAATATTCACCGCGCTTAACTGTCCGTCGTTGTTTAACCACTTTGTCAAGTTTGACTAAATCCGCGCGACCCAAACCCATGGGCAAGCATAATTGTGCCACTGAGCAGTTTAAGCAAATGTGTGAAGCCTCTTCTTTCGATAATTGCAAGTTAATGTTACACCTCCTAATATTCTTTTTTATCATATTGCTGCTGACATTACGGAAACACTTCAAACTACGAGGAGTTAAGCGGCTTTCGCACTTATCGTTAGGCCTCTTTGGATGGTAAATGAATTTTTATTCCAATTTAGATCTCATACTAACTCGTCAAAGTATCTTTGTCGATTGCGTAAGTTATTGAATTCTAGATCGCTGCATACTGGTGCTTCGGGGCTAGGCAAGATTAAACAATATTGCAATTATAACTCAATGAAAAATATTGTTTTTTGATAAAATCATGGCGCAATTGATTAAGCAATGTAACGAAAACGCTTGAAAAACGTTTCTAAACATCACCCATACAAAGAAAGGTTAACCGATATGGTTGGTGATAGTATGCGGGCTTTATTATTAGAACATATGGGATACAGTGTGAAAATTTTTGAATTTGCAGCATCTGAAAAAACCCCAAAAAAATATTATGCTCAGAGCAATTATCAATTCAGCTAAAAAACAAGACCTGAAAAGGCAATGACTGATTATAAGCAATTAATTAAAATGTTTAATTTTGCACCCAAACTGGAAGAATTACTAAATAGTCGCTGGCGCGAAATGCACCATCTGCCGGCCATCTTGAAGTGAAAAGCTTGGTGCCAAAAAACCTAAAAACCATTCGCTACGAATATATGCTAAATTATCAAGTCGAAAAATCTGCAGTACCCGTGAGCCATATTTTCTGGACATTTGGGGTCAATGCTGAATGAGAGTGAAAGTTTGCGTATTCAACACTAACGCCAAAATGTTTAAACAACCTTTTAAATATCCCAACATCAATTTCATTTCCGAAATGAATACTATTAATCTGGGAATGAAAGCTATGAAAAGTCGTTATAAACTTAATACCGCCCAGTTTTTTTAGTTTCATTTCTAAGCTGCCATAAAAATCTTGTAATCCAGTTGACGGCGTGATCAAAAACACATCTGCCCAACCATTAAATTTATGCAACGTTGCATAAGGTGTTTGAAAGGCATTCGTGCCATTACCACCTAATACTTCATAACCAATTTTTCCAGTGATCCACTTAATGGTTGCACCTCCCACTAAATGATAATATTTTTCTGAATATCGTGCAGGATTATTAAAGCCATTTGTTTGATAGGCATATTCAGCTGTGTAAATAAATCTTAATGGACCATGAACAACTAAATCCCCTGTTAGTCTAAGCCCATAGGTTTTATTCGATGTTAATGCGGCGTTTTTATCGTCAATTAGATAAACATAGGGAATAATGTGGGTGCCCTTAAATTTAGAGAAATTAATATTGATAAATTGTGACTGACTGATGAATTTATTAAATGGCGGAATGGCATTAGGTCCAAAAATACGATTCACTTGCCACACATAAGCATAAAATATTTTTGTGCTTTTTATTGCCTTAATCATGCCTGAAACCCCATCGAAGGTTTGTTCATTTTGTCGAAATTCAACGCCACCTACAAATCGTTGATTATCTAAATTAATACGCTGTCTCCCCACTCGAATCAAGGTCTTTGGAACTCCCGTGAAATTGATATAGGCTTGGTTGATTTCTGTAGCTCGAGGATCAGTGATGGTTGCAAATTGTGTTTTTGAGGGGCTTGTCCCGCCGCCACTATTAAAATGTTGTGGACCTAAAATACTGACGTTGTCAATTTCAAGTAATCCTTGCAAATAGTATAGCTCGCCTGTTTCAAAACCAACTCTTGTTCTCAAAGTTGTTCCATAAGCATCCATTAAATTAGGGATTGCTACGTCAACTCGCTCATGTCTTAAGCGAAAATCGAGCCACGCATGCCAACCGTTAAAGATTCCACGACTCTGTTTTTTAGGATGAAGATTTTTTCGTTTTTTTGTGGAGTTCTGGACCGACTTCGATACTTGTTTAGTTGGAGCCGCCCAAATCAAAGTCGACTCAACAATTGCAATCAGAATAAGTAGAAAACATAGCAGTTTTTTCATTAATTAATAAACTTTAGCTTTATGCTTCTTACTTTTTTCTGTCGTTGCATCAACCGCACCAGCAGCGCCTTTCTCAGCATCAGCAAATTCGTGATCGACGAAAACAAATTTACCCGATTCAGGCACAACAAATTCTACAATGGCTCCGCTGGAAGCACCCAGTAAAATGGTTTGTAATCCACGATGCTCATTAGCTGGGTTACCATCCACCCAAACACGATCCATGATCACACCGATCACATGAAAGCTAGATGTCCCACTGGGACCGGCGTTCAATACGTAAAGGCGAACTCGCTCACCGGGTTTTGCTTTTAGCGTTTCAGTGATGTGCCGATTGGCCTTACCATTAAAAACCACATGTGTTGGTTGATTGGCACGCATTTTATCGAGGTTAATTTCATACACCCCATTTTTCTCTGGGGTATCCTTTAAATAAAATTCAGATTGCACTAATGCATACTCACGATCCACCTTTGTGGGATAACCATTTTTCGGATCAACAATGACCATTCCATACATACCCTTTGCTAGGTGATGGAGTACAGACGGTGTGGCACAATGATACATAAAAACTCCAGGATAATTAGCAACCCAAGTAAAATGAATAGATTGTTTTGGTAAAATGGTCCGATATTTGTCTTGCGGATTTACCATAGCCGCATGAAAATCAATCGAATGCGGCATTTGAATCGCAAATTTAAGGGTCTCATGGGTGCGATTAGACAAAGTAAAATCAATTTTGTCCCCTTGACGAACATGAATAACAGGACCAGGAACCTCATTCCCAAATGTCCATGCATTGAATTTCTTACCAGCGCCCACATCGATGATTTTGTGAGTCATATCGAGATGGATCTTCTTTACAGATTCCTTACTCACAGGCTGAACAACTGGAACGAGTGTGACCCCAGGCCCAGAATAATATGTTTTTCCGTTAGGCACAGATCGAGTAACTTTTGCCTCTGGCCCACCATAATTTTTTCCATATGAACTATTAGTTGACTTTGCTTGTGCAAAATTGATGAAAAATAGCCCAACAATAAATAGCGCGAATAAGAAAATGTGTCGATTCATGGCAATCATCCTCAGATTGATTAAATATCCCTAAAAATCTGCTTGCTAGACAAAGTATACACTAGTCTTACATTACGCTATAGGAATTTGAAAGCGAAAGCATCCGTAACGCCATTAACATCAATACCGGGAAACAAGAAAATCCACGTGGTAAATTCATTCGATTAATCTTCTCCCTAACTTCAGCAATAACACTGGGATTAAGTGCGCGCCTAGAGAATCTTACTTCACAAACAAACAAATAAATTATTAAATCGTGTTTGTATCATATAGCCGATACAGTTTATGGAACGATTATTAAAATACTTATTGTTTATTTTTTTGAAGTGTTTATTGACACAACTCAGATAGAACCGTGGGCAATTATCACTTAAACGGAAACGGCTTAAACTTGATTCCTCAGATGAATGCAGCTTCCAAGTATAGTCGCGCTGAATAAAGCCTGATACGGCCATGAAAGCCCGTATCTAAAATGATACTTTTTCCACCCAGGCTGATAGCGAACTACATAAAATGAGGATCAATTTTGGATTTTTTTAAAATATAAATCCCACGCATTTTTTAATTTTCCTAGAAATTGGGATCTTTATATGCCATCCAGGAGATGGGCTTTATCCTTCACAAAAATAGCATTTGTCGATTTTGTTGTCAGTAACATGCCATCTGTCCAGTTTATGTAAGAAACCAATTGTCCGCTAAGACGCGGGAAGATTAGCAAAGTGGTGCCGAAGCATCGTCATCCCGCAGCTTGCGTATGATCGCGGGAAACTACACGCCAACTTATTATTTTTTATGAAATTATTGGTGCCGATGCGCAGATTCGAACTGCCTTGCTGCGCTTCGATTTCCATGCTCCGCTGGCAAGCCTGCCCTCGCCTTTCCTGGCTCGAGCGTTCGGTGAGCTGCGTTGGTTCCCCCGAACCAACGGTCGCACCTTACCCTACTGGTTACGAAACGTAGCGGCTTTCAGTAATTCTCATTTAATCAACATCTTGCGATGCACGCTTCTGTAGGAAAAACGGACTGACACCGCCTTAAACAGCCCTATACGGCCTCATCACGTTACAAAATGCCTACACTCTGGCAAACTTACTAACTTAAATACAGTTTCCCTTACTGTACAACTAGTTTGATATGTCACAAATTATTGTATAATTTTGTGACAAATATATGGAGGCTTGTGTGACAAAATCCCTTATCAAACGTATTGAAGACCGCATAGCAGACAGTGGCCGTGGCTGGTGCTTCACTCAGGAACACTTTAGTGATCTTGGCAATTATGACGCCGTCCGCCAAGCTCTTTCTCGATTGAATAACGTCGGTTTTATACAGCGGCTAGCCCCTGGTCTATATCATTTTCCGCGCTATCATGATGACATTGGAGAATTGCCACCAAAAATTGAAAACGTTATTAAAGCGGTTAAGCAATCACAAAAAATCAAGTGCCAACCCTCTGGCGCCTATGCTGCAAATCTTTTAGGGCTCAGCGAGCAAGTTCCCGCAAAAACTGTTGTCCTAACCGATGGCCCCTCAAGGAAAATTAAAATCGCTAACCAAGAGATTATTTTTAAAAAAACAGTACCCAGAAACATGGCTACCGCGGAAACCATCACGGGATTGATAACCCAAGCGTTCAAATATATTGGCAAAGATAATATAAACCAAAAGCATATTGATATTATTAAAAATAGGCTGGATAATAGCGACCTAATTGAATTGAAACGCAACGCTTATCTAGCCCCAGCATGGATAGCAAAAATAATTAAATCAAAGATTATTGGAGAATAGCATGGATGTTTTTTCTGGAAAAACCACGTGATTAACAACACATACAATAATTAACCACATTGTAGCTGTTTTTGAAAATCACCTTCAGTATCACCTCCATCGCCATTTGCTGATGGCAATGGTTCAGAAAAAATAGAACTTTCTCCAAACTTAGGTAAGTTGATTTGTGGCTGCTCTTCACTTTTAAGAGTGAGCATTTCAATTGTAGATAGCTCCCCATATCGTGCTGCAAAATCATCCACATTAGGAGAGATCAATGCCTCACAATCAGGCATCGTTTTCCAATCAATTATAAGACCATGATATTGAAACAAAGCCTTAACAATCCACTCTGATATAGCAGCACTTCCACGATTGTAGAAACATGCATGAGCCAACCACCAATGAATTTTTCCAATAAATGCTATTAGCTTATCTTTATCACCAACATGTGATGGATTAATTTCCAATTTAAGCACGTCATCTATTAAATTTTGAATGTGGTTAATAACCTTATTAAGTTGATTAACACTTGTATGCACCCATACTAAATTTCCTTTTCCATTATTACTATAGCTGGTCAAATTTAATTTTTCTTCATTAATATAACCATAAATTTCACCGTGGATATTACAATAAAAATTTTTAGGGCCCACAGAACGTCCATAATAACTTCGAGATGCATAGTTAACTGCAATAGGCTTAAATAATAAGTTCTGATTTCCATGATGTTGAGGGAAATTCTCGTTCAAGAACTTCCGATAATATTTTAAATATCTTCCGTGGAGAGGAGTCATTAAGCGCGCCCCATCAGTATTCTTTTGAACTCTTAATTGACCAAATAATTTATATTTTTTGGTGTGGCTGACTTCAGCGATCCATCGACGATATCGTCCAATTGCCTCTAGCCCAATTTTACCGTCTTCATCACCATAATTTGATAACAAGTTAAAACTACCCGTTAACATATGGCTCGTAATAACACCAACCATCATATATGAGTATGATTGATAATCTCTCTGAGTTATGCCATCATTAAATTCTTTTTTTAACCACTCCGCATCTTTTACTTCGCAGCTATTAATTTCCTTTTTAGATTCATAGCACCACACGGTTTGATTTTTGGAATTTAAAGAATTAATTGACTTTTTCAAAATGGCGAGTGACTTAAAGTCATTTTGAATAGTTGCAGTGAGATATAGTTGGTGGACTTTCTCAGGTGAATACTTCAAACCAGATTGAATAAATAATGCGGCCACTTCAGGCAAGCAAGTATTTCTAGCTAAATCAAGCAGCTCCCCATCGTTGAATATAATCCCTTTAAAAACTTCATTTTCAAGTAAATCACTTAAAACTGCAGTGTCTAACCCAGACAAACACTGCTTAGCCAAATAAGTAACTACTTCTCCATGAATTACAGAACAATATTTTTTTATAATTTCACTCAATATACTATAGTTTTGATCATTTAGTAAGACCTTGAAACATTTAATCATTTCATAGGATGACATTCTATTAAATAGATTTCCCAATATAAATTTCATTACATTGTTAGTGTCATTTAAGCAGGATAATATTAACAAATCTCCTAAATCAGAAGGCCTATCAAACAAACCAGGGTAATCACTAATAGAGATAAAACGATCTATAAATCTTAACATTGATGATTTTATTGCTTTCACTGCTTTTTTTTCAGCTATTCTTTCAAAAGCATCCTTCCGAAAATCTCTTGAATTTTGCGCTTCTTTAATTTCTTGTGAATAGAATTTTTCAATCTCAGAGGAATAATTTAGCATTATATTAAAAACAACAGATGGTTTGTTAAATTTTTTCGCATCAAATCCTTTTGTAATCAAACACTCCGCCATTTCTGGTGATCTCACTAAATTACTCAATAAAATTGTGAATTCAGAGCTTGGGCCTTCAAAAGTCAATAGCTCTTTATCTATAAAAGAGCCATCTTTTAATAAGCGTGCTGCAAGAGCAACATAATCCCTATAAATAAAATATCCTAACAAATCAAGTTTGATTTTTTTGTCAAGTATACTGACCTCAATTTTATTACCTGATATTTTTTTGTAAATATCAGGATAATTTTCTAGTAAAAATATAATTTTTTCTTCATTAAGATTAGTTATTTTAATATTGCTGAAGTTTATAATCTTATTATCAATTAAAATTGAAAAAATTTTATTGTTATCGATACTACTAATTGAAATAATAATATAATTTTTATTATATTGTAATTGCTCAGAAATTTTTTCAACCATCCATATGGCCGATTGAGACATCCCTGCCTCCATAATCATGCTTACATAATCATTATAAAAAGAGAAGTTATCATTATAAAATTCCTTTGGAAAGCTCTCTAAGAGCGCCGCAGTCGCATCATCTCGTCGATATGTAATTGCTCCCTTAAGCACTATCATCCTATCATCCTCTTTTATTAGAGGAATTAATAAATTTACACAAGAATAAAGCTCATCTTCTCTTATTAATACAGCAAAGAGGCTTCTTATTGGCTCAATCTTTTCAGTCCCACCTTCTTTTGATATTTCCGTTTTTTGCGTTTGCAATTCTTTGATATAAGTTTGAATTTGTTCTTGGATATTTTTAATTGGTTTTGCTGATTGGATAGCAAAATAAAAATCAGACGCATTAAACTTCATTACAATACCACCACTAGTTTTTAGGTTATATAAAATATAGTCACTCGTTTTTTAAACATATACTCCACATATTTACATTGATATCAGGGCAGAGCCTAATAATTGACTTGATAGTAACACTTGCGCCTTAAGGAATACTTAAACTATTGCGGCGGCATTTAAGTTTTTCCTGCGAGAAAAAGATGCGGAACATTTAATCTGCAACAAGCAGCAAATTTTCCAGGCATCAATAATGGAACAGCCTGCTGACGCGCCGCGGGTGGTGAGATCCCCGGTGCAAAGTTTCGCGCATTCAACAAGTCGGCATTTACGAGATGCTGCAGAACAAATCAATGTTACAAATCTGCTACAGTCGAAAACCAAAGAAGCTTGATAAAACAAAATCTACTTGCTAACTAGCTGTTTTTTTGAAAATTTCTGGTGCCGATGCGCAGATTCGAACTGCGGACCTACTGATTACGAATCAGTTGCTCTACCAACTGAGCTACACCGGCATAAGTTGGGTATGCGCTAATTGAAACAAAGCCATTAGAGCTGCCCGGTATTGCAAAGCCCTATAAATTAGCTTATAAATTTCTAAAGCTCAACAACTCAAGGGCACTCATGATGAAAAAAATATCCCAGCGTGGCTTTACGCTAATGGAACTGATGATTGTGGTCGCTATTATCGGCATTCTCGTCGCGATTGCCATCCCCTCTTATAAAGCTTATACCCGCCGCGCTCATTTTACCGAAGTGGTGCAAGCCGCCGCCCCCTTCAAAATCGGCGTAGAAGAATGTTTCCAGGTCACTAATAACTTAAGTGAATGCCAGGCTGGGAAAAACGGTGTGCCCCCTGCCATTATAAGTGGGAATGGAAGCGGACTTGTCAATTCAGTGGCAGTCACCGGAAATGGTGTCATCACCATCACCCCTCGTAACAAATACGGCATTACTGAAAAAAACACCTATATTCTCACACCCACGACTCGACACGGCGTGTTGACATGGAACAGCGGCGGTGGCGCCGTTGCAGAAGGTTATGCCAACTAAAATGAATGGGCTGGCCCAAGCACTGATTCAAAGTGGGCAGCTCACAACTGACCAAGCGACCGTAGCGCAACAACAAGCCAAAGCACAGGGTCTATCATTACTAGAACACTTAACTCAAAAAGAACAGCTGTGCTCACACGCAATCGCTAAAGCCTGTGCGGATTATTTTGGGTTGGCCTATATCAATCTCCAAGATTACCCAGCCAACGAGCCAGTTCTGCAAGCAATTAATGAAAAACTAACCCAGCAACATCTTGCACTAGCCATTGAACGACAATCGCAAGACATTCTAATCGCATTCTGTGATCCTGACGATTTTTCAATTATCGATAAAATTAAATCAGACAGCGGCCTCTCACCAAAACCTGTGATAGCCGCTTATGATCAACTGTCTAATAAAGTCACCCAGTTATTGAGTAGACGCGCTAATCAATCACCCATTCACACAGCGGATCTAGATCAACCCGAAGACAAACAAGAAGCGCCCGCCATTTTACTATTGCAACATATTCTAGAGGACGCCATTGCTCGTTACGCCTCTGATGTGCATTTCGAACCTCAACAACAGCATTTTCAAATTCGTTTACGTATCGACGGTATATTATACAAAACTCAGCAACCCCCAATGCAATTAGCACAAGCCATAACCAGCCGTTTAAAAATATTAGCAGAATGTGACATCGCAGAACGTCGATTGCCTCAAGACGGCCGATTCACCTTTTCAACCCAGAATGGCCAAACACGCGATTGCCGCCTAAATTGCTGCCCAACTATATACGGTGAAAAACTAGTGGTTCGATTGTTAGATGCCCACCGTAAATTATTAAATTTGGAAGAACTTGGCCTAGAAGCACAAGCACAACACATTTTAACGGCAGCAATCAAACAGCCTCAAGGATTAATGTTAGTCACCGGGCCAACAGGCAGTGGCAAAACGCTCACCTTGTATACCCTATTAAACCTACTCAATAGCGACACTCGCAATATTTCAACGGTAGAAGATCCTGTCGAAATAAAACTGCCCGGCATTAATCAAGTCAATGTAAACCGAAAAGCAGGCCTAACATTTGCCAAAACATTACGTGCTTTTTTACGACAAGATCCTGACATTATTATGGTTGGAGAAATACGAGATCAAGAAACAGCAGACATTGCCATTCGCGCTGCGCAAACTGGCCATTTAGTCTTATCCACCTTGCATACTAACAGTGCCGCCGAAACGTTAACGCGCTTACTGAATATGGGCATTGAAGCGTTTAATATCGCAAGTGCTGTTCACACCATTGTCGCCCAAAGACTTATCAGAAAACGATGCCAACACTGTAGAACACTACAGAAAAATTCACAAGATCCCAAAATATTAGCCAACCAAGCTACTCAATGCGAACACTGCATACAGGGCTATCAAGGTCGCATGGGAATTTTCGAAGTCATGCCAATCTCGCTGCAATTAAAAGAACTAATTTTAAACCGAAATAACGCAGAAACGCTTTTCAAACAAGCCCAACAAGAGGGCATGCAAACACTCTGGCAAGCGGCACAAAATAAAGTACAAAATGGCATCACCAGCCTTGAAGAAATTCACAGAGTGATTCAACACAATCATGAATAAAGCAACTGACAAGCCCTTTATTTGGCATGGGATCAACCACAAAGGTCTGCGAGTGAGCGGCCAACAACAGGCTCCCAATGTAAACACTGTTAAAATAAATTTGATAAAACATGGTATTACCCCACTCAAGATTAAACGACAAACAAAGCACATTATCAGCAGAAGAAACCAAAAAATCTCAAACAAAGCGATTGCTGATTTTACTTCGCAACTAGCGATGTTATTGCAGACTCACATCCCCTTGAGCGAGGCATTGCAAATCATTGCAGAGGGTTACAAGCCAAGCGCCTTAAAAACCATGGTCTTATCCTTAAAAAAACAACTTGAAAGCGGCAATACATTCTCTAATGCACTGCAACAATTTCCCAAACACTTCAATACCATTTATTGTGGGCTCACCCATGCAGGCGAACAATCGGGCACATTAACTACATTGTTGTCTGAACTTGCAGATTATCAAAAACGCATGCTCACACTAAAAAATAAAGTCGCCAAAGCGCTGTTTTATCCTATTATCGTTTTGGTGATTGCTGTGTGTATTACCACAGGGTTATTAGTGTTTGTTGTGCCACAATTTCAAAATGTATTTGCAAATTTCGGCGCTAAACTGCCTTGGTTTACTCAATGCGTGATCAAACTCTCAGATTTAGTCCAACAATATGGTCTGACCATGCTCGTTAGCTTATTCGCTGTCGTGTTGTCTTTTCGGTTTCTTCTAGCCCGTTCTTTATCGTTTAAAAGAAATCTCGATGTTTTCTTATTAAAACTACCATTGATTGGCAATATTATTAAAACTGCAACCCTAGCACGATTACTGCGTATTTTAGCAACCACAACTCGCTCGGGTATTCCACTCATCGATGCACTGACACTCGCCAATAAGTCGATGACACATTATCGTTACAAACAAGCCATGAATAATATTATATCTGAGGTCTCCGCCGGCACAGCACTTAATCAAGCCATGAATAATAGCCGGTTATTTCCAGCACGAGCGATTCAAATGATTGCTATCGGTGAACAATCGGGATCACTCGATATTATGTTAGAAGAAATCGCGAAGCTCTATCAAACCCTACTAGACAATATCCTAGATTATTTAAGCAAACTCCTTGAGCCAGCCATCATGATGATTTTAGCAGTACTGACGGGTGGGCTTGTCATTGCTATGTATTTACCCATTTTTAAAATGGGCGCTGTCATTTAATGCTGATATTCACGCTAATATTTGCAGGCGTAGTCGGTGCTGTGATTGGCAGTTTTTTAACTGTAGTCATCGATCGTTATCCCATGATGCCAGCCAAGCACTTCAATTTATGGTCACCGCGATCACATTGCATGCACTGTCGTACACAACTCAAATTTTGGCAAAATATTCCATTATTAAGCTATATTTTATTAGCTGGTCAATGCGCTGTCTGCCAACAAAAAATAGCATTCACTTGTTTTTGTGTTGAGCTATTCAGCTCCCTGCTTGTGCCAATAGTGCTATTGCGCTTTGGGTTTACTTTGGAGGGCTTAGCGGTTGTGATTTTCAGTTGCACATTATTAATTTTAAGCATGATCGATCTAAAAAACCAGCTACTCCCAGATATTTTCACACTATCATTACTGTGGTTCGGACTTCTGGTTAACATCACAAACACATTCACCACCTTGTCTCAGGCAGTCTTGGGTGCCATTGTCGGCTACAGTTCGCTTTGGCTTATGGCTCATTTATTTAAATGGCTTTATCACAAAGAAGGCATGGGCTTTGGTGATTTTAAAATGCTAGCCATGTTAGGAGCTTGGCTTGGCATCAGAGCCCTACTCAACATTCTTCTAACGGCTACTTTTATTGCTTTGTTGACTAGCGTAATATGCATTTTATGCAAGAAAATAACAGCAAAAAATCCAATTCCCTTTGGCCCTGCCCTAGCCGTCGGCGGTTGGTGCACCCTGTTATTTGGCGCAACATTAGAGAACATGGTCAAAAGTATGGTGAGATAATATGCTAAACATCGGTCTCACGGGTGGTATAGGCAGTGGCAAAAGCACGGCTGCAAACTGTTTCTCACAACTGGGTATTTCTGTCATTGATGCCGATGTGATTGCTCATGATTTGACTCACAAAAACACAGCATTATTCACCAGCATTGTGTCTCATTTCGGTCAAGATGTTCTAGACAAAGATGGCCATTTAAATCGAAAAAAACTACGCGACCTCATTTTTAGCAACGAGGCCGAACGACAATGGTTAGAAGAACTTTTGCATCCTGCCATTATCACCACCATGAAACAGCAAATAAAAACCGTCGCCTCTCCTTATTGCATCTTGGTCATTCCCCTACTGACTGAATCGAATTCAATCGATTTTATAGATCGTATTTGCGTTATCGATATCCCAGAAGAAATACAATTGCAACGCGCTAGAGTTCGCGATAGGACCACCGAATCCGACATTCAGGCCATCATCCAATCGCAAACATCTCGTCAACAACGTCTGGCTAATGCAGATGATATCATCATTAATGACGGTGACTTTGACCAATTGAAACGCCAAGTCACCGACCTGCACCAACACTACCTAGCCCTAGCAAAACACCGTCCGTAAACCACACATACAAAATGATCACCCGCAACCACTACAAAAATCTGCGCCTTCCCGGGGCTCTCTCAAGCATGCTATACTCATTTTTCGAAATTATGTAATCTAAAAACCAGATACCATGAGAAAGCAACCTGTCAGTCAAAAGATGATAACGTTTGAGCAGCCACTCAATGAGCACACTCGCTTATGTATGCGCCTTGAAGCTTTGTTTAACCAACTGCGTGATCACCTGCCTAAGCCAATCGTCGCTAGCAGCAAAGTTGCCTTATCCACCTTGCTCAAAATCTTAACCGTTATTGAGCGCCCTGACTTAAAATCAAAACTCACCCAAATGCTCACTCATCAAGCTACAACACTGGCACAACTGGAGCAATTTCAACAGGTCGATACTGTCCGACTCAAAACGATTCTCAATCAGCTCGACAGCTTAATTGACCATCTCCATAAAAATCGCAGCAAAATCGGCGAGGGCTTGCGTAGCAATGAGTTTCTCAACCAGATTCGACTTCATCTTAATAATCCCGGCAGCATCTGCAGCTATAATATTCCAGCTTATGCACTTTGGTTGTCACATCCCAGCGAAAAACGCATTGATGACCTAGGCTTATGGGCTGCTGAGTTCGCTCAATTACGCCGCATCGTTGATCTATCGTTAACGTTAACTCGCCAAAGCGCAACGACACAAGCTGCGGTCTGTGAAAACGGACTCTACCATCAGACGTTAAATCCTAATTTACCTTGTCAATTAATTTGTGTTAGCTTGCCGGTGGATGAGTTGCATTATTATCCGGAAATCAGCGCAGGCAAACATCGAGTCAATATTCGATTTCTAAAACCTCATTACCGAAATAGTGGTCGGCCTACCGCCGTTCAAGAGCCCGTTGAATTTCGCTTGAGTTTTTGCCGATTATAATTTTAATGACTTTGTTATCATCCACGATCAGCCGTCATTCTCCACAATTAGCAGTCATCCTCCATAATTAACCGTCATCCTCCGCAATGAGTCGTCATCCTCCGCGAAAGCGGAGGATCCAGAAAAGTTGCTGATACATAAAATAATTTTTGTTAGGACAAATACTTTTATATCGACTCAGATTACTTATTCATATGTTCCTGGATCCTCCGCTTTCGCGGAGGATGACGAAGATTTGCAGAGGATGACG
>SDBV01002028.1_pt1 | contig 30320 bp, 31 predicted proteins | sample 2277081 | NCBI WGS metagenome assembly SDBV01 (sample SAMN10402039, study PRJNA504765) | marine sediment metagenome | isolation source: marine sediment core GS10_PC15, 223 cmbsf | place: Arctic Ocean: Southern Knipovich Ridge | collected 2010
TCCAGCCACTTCATGCACCAATTTCTTTGTAATATTTTTTCCATACTCGGTTATTCGTCTCGTTCCTACCACTGCTAAACAGTTTTCAAATAATTTCTCGTCAAAGGCACCTTTGTAATAAAGTTTATCAACTCGCGGCTTAATGTCCTTCAGTCTTCTTGGAAAATGGTCATCCCCACTTTCAACAGTTCTCACTTCATGACTCATACTAGGCAGTATTGCTACACTGCATCTCTAAATTCCTTCTCCGTAATTTCAGCAAGTTCTAACGCTCCGGAAAGCGTACCTCGTGCCAGTTCTTTATGAAGTGGCACGATAGTAGTAACCACTCTTTTACCAATAACTTTCCGCAACTTAATGTGACTACCCTTTTGAGACACTACAGAAAAGCCAAGCTCACGACATAGTATTTTCACTACTTCCTTGCCCGAAAATGTCTTAGCCACGACTACGAATTTCTATCGAGGTAATGAGTGGGCTTTCTTTTGTTAGATAAGCCCTGTGTTTTGGTGCATCTTCAAGATACAACTCAACAGCCTCCTGCAGGTTTTTTCGAGCTTCTTCAATTGTTTTTCCCTGACTGGTAACTCCTAACTCAACAGAACGAGCCACAAACCATTTTTTTTCCTTTTGAATAATAGCGGTTGATTTATATATCACATTTCAATAGTATGCTCCACAATATTGTATGTCAATTTATAGAATCCCTTACTTGATGTTCTCCAACCAACTGAAGGAAGTTGAACTTCCTTCATTTAGAGATATTTGTGCTTTTTTCTACCGCAACAACTTTATCTAAGCAGAAAAGACAAACTTCACGACATTGGCGCTATGACGCGTCATAGCGCCCAGCTGACTCACGTGAGCAGTATAACCAAAAGCCCCGCGAGAAACATCTCAGGGGCTTTTTATTTTCAATTTATTATTTCAACAATAACAGTCCGGTATTGGTCTGCCTTCTTTACCTCTGGAAATGCTTGACTTTGGTTACTGTTTTTCCCATTTAAAGTATCCTCACCTCTATATTATAATGTACATATGGCAAAGCAGGTTTTTTCAGATATAAAGGTGTCGGTAATCCTCCCATGCAGGAACGAAAAAGAATCTCTAAGAGAGAGTATCAAGAAAATCAAGCACGTCTTAGAAAAACATGGCATTCGAGGAGAAATAGTGGTTTCGGATTCTTCACAAGACGGCTCTGATAAGATTGCAACAAGAGAAGGAGTTAAGTTGGTTAAGCACGATAAAGAGGGGTATGGATTAGCAATACGAGAAGGAGTCAAATATGCAAAGGGGAATGTAATTATTTATGCAGACCCCGATGGGACATACGATTTTCGAAGTATCCCTCAATTCATAAAAGAATTGGAAAACTCAGATATTGTCCTAGGAAGCAGATTAAATGGCGCAATAAAAAAAGGCGCAATGCCATCCTTGCACAGGTTTTTAGGAACACCCTTCTTGAACCTGTTGTTACGCATATTTTTCGGTATTAAGGTCTCTGATAGCCAATCTGGATTTAGGGCTTTAAAAAAGGGGGCGTTCGCAAAGCTGAATTTAAAAACAAAAGGAATGGAGTTCGCAACAGAAATGTTAATACGCGCGAAACAACTAAATCTGACAATTAAAGAAATTCCGATAACATACTCAAAAAGGAAGGGGGTTTCAAAGCTAAGACCGTATAATGATGGTCTTGCGCATATGAGGTACATACTACTTCAGGTTCCGTTAGTTCTGTACATCTCGACAGGAACACTGTTCCTGCTTGTGGGACTGGTGGGATTACTGGGCGGTGAAGTCCTGCACTCTGTTTTTAATTCTGCGTCTGTAAAAATCTTATTCCCTTTCCTTGGAATCCAGGTGTTGTTTCTTGGGCTATTCTCAAAGACATATCTACACGTAAAGTTCGGTCAAAAGAACCAATTTCTGCAAAGCTTTTATTCGGTATTCAGGCTAAAGTTTGCCATATTCCTTGGCGTCCTTTTCATCGTTATCCCTGTTCTCTTTAAATTTTTCGGGACTACCGAACAGATATTTGATATTTTACTGGTCTCCACTATCGCCGGAATACAAATAATATTCAACTCTGTTGTACTTTCAGAGTTATCATTACAGTAAAGAAAAATATTAAAGTATAATTTTATAAGATGAGAATCGCAATACTGTACAATTTTCTTGACAACATCGGGGGGGCAGAGATAGTAACCCTGACGCTCGCACGGGAGCTCGGAGCAGATGTGTACACAACCAATATTAATCGGGAAAAAATCAAAAAGATGGGGTTCTCGGGAGTTAATATCATTTCCATCGGGAAGGTCCCGCTTAACGCTCCGTTCCGGCAGCAGTTGACATCTTTAAGATTCAGGATGCTCAATCTCAAACGAAAGTATGACTTCTACATCATCTCAGGAGACTGGGCAGTCTCAGGAGCCGTGCACAACAAGCCCAATCTTGAATACGTGCACGGCGCGCTCAATGAAATTTGGAGCCTCAAGGAATATATAAAAAAAGATCTAAGCTTCACAGGCAAACCCACCTTTGAAATCTGGACTCGCTACAATAGATATCTCCACAAAAAATATTTCAAGCATGTTGAAAAAATAACGTGCAATTCCGAAAACACAAAAAATAAAATTAAAAAATACTTAGAAAGGGATGATGTCACCGTTATATACCCCCCCATTGAAATAGAAGGGTTTCGCTACAAAAAACCCAAGAATTTCTGGCTCTCTGTAAACAGATTGGTAGATTATAAGCGGATAGATATACAAATGAAGGGGTTTTCAAAATTACCAGATGAGAAATTGATAATTGTGGGAAGTTATGAAAAAGGGTGCGAACATCATGAAAAACATAAGAAGGACTTGAAAAAAATTAAACCAAAAAATGTTGAACTTATCCACTGGGTAGACCGTAAAAAACTGCTGGATTTATATGCAATATGTAAGGGATTCATCACCACATCAGAAGAGGAAGATTTTGGAATGACTGCCATTGAAGCAATGGCTTTCGGAAAGCCTGTCATAGCCCCGAATTCCGGAGGTTATAAAGAAACAATTATTAACGGAAAAACAGGCGTGTTAATGGATAATCTAAGTGTTGAAGTGTTGGTAAAAGCCGTTAAAGAGGTGGGCAAAAACCCTGAGCAGTATAAAGATGCCTGTATAGGACAAGCGAAGAAATTTGACACGAAGATATTCATAAAAAAAATAAAAGACCGGATGGCTGTATAACATGAGGATATGCTTTATCGTACATGCCGACTTTATCGAATCCTCCTATGGCGGCATCGAAACATACCTTAAGAACCTTTCACTCGAGCTCGTGAAGCACGGCCACGACGTGCATGTTATCTGCGGGACCAGACATAAGACCCGCGATTATGTCCGCAACGGCATTCACATCCACCGCATCGGCGCGGGGGTTGTCCTCTTCTATCCCCTGCTCCTGCGTTTCTTTCCTCCGTCCCGGCTAATTGACAAGTACCTCTACCATACGAGCGTGCACCTCACGATCGGATGGGAAATCTACAAACGATTCAAAACGCTCAACAAGGGGAAGCCGTTCGACATTGTCGAATGCGATGACTCAGCCGGCTTGGGCCTTTATTTCGCCTTATTCAGCAAGGTAAAATTCATCACGAGGCTGCACACCTCGTGGACTATGACCTGTGCGCTCAACAAAGAACCGCGTACGCTCGACAAAAAACTCGTGTATTTGCTTGAGCGGCTGCAGATACGAAAAAGTGACGCCCTGAACGCCGACAGTTTCTCACTCAAGCACAAGTCCGCCGAATTCTTCAAGATTGATCCGGAACGGATCGATGTCACCTACTACGGCATCGATCTCTCTCGGTATCAGTCCGTCTCAAACGAGCACCGTATACCCGGCGATTATCTCGTCTATTTCGGCCGGTTGGAAGAGCGGAAGGGCATGCGCACGCTCGCCAAAGCGCTTCCGAAAGTCTTCGCAGAATACCCGGGTCTCAAAATGGTCTTCGTCGGCAACCATCACGTTGAAGTGCGGCACGAGCGGTTCATTGTACACTTCGATGCAAAGCGGTACATACGGGCACACAACAAGAAGTTCCTCAAGAACCTTGTCTTCATCAAACACCTTCCCCACGAAGAGCTGCACCCCCTTGTGAAGCATGCAAAACTCGTGGTTCTCCCCTCCACCTGGGAAGCTTTTGGCTTTACCTGCCTGGAATCAATAGCTCTCGGAAAGCCTGTTTTGGCCACAAGCGGAAGCGGCTTTGAAGAGCAAATCGTGGAGGACGGGAAATACGGATTTCTGGTACCGCCCGACGATCCGGACGCACTCGCGAACAAAATACTTGGCTGCCTCAAGAAAAAAGGCCTCAATCAGGTCGGAAAACGGGCTAAAAAGCGGGCGGCAGATTTCAGTAATGAAAAACAGACCCAGGAAATGATAGATTATTATAAAAATATAATATGAAAATACTCTACATTACCGCCACATTTCCAAAGCTTTCTGAAACTTTCATTTTAAATGAAATAATAGAACTAATAAGGTTGGGTCATGATGTAAGAATCTATGCTCGTACAAACGAAAATGAAAAAATACACGAAGACGTACATAGACACGATCTTTTAAGTAGGACAATCTATGAATCTTCTTCAAAATACCACTCAGGGAGAGGAAAGTTGCTGAAGTTTATTTCAGAATTAATTCAACAGCCACTTAAGTCTATTAGGTATATAAAGTTTTTATATAAAGACGAGAAAGAATTTTGGCCATTGATAGATAGATATCTGGAATGTAAAAAATTCAAATTTAAACCTGATATTATTCATAGTTGTTTTGCGTCAGAATTCCATTTAAAAAAAGGGCTTCTCCAGTCTTATATTCAAAAAGCCCCATTCACATTAACATTTCGGGCTTTTGAAATATATAAGAAAAGAAATTTAAAATTTTTAAAAGAGAATAATAATATTTTAAAAAAAGCTTCTAAATTCTTCACTATCTCTAACTATAATAAGGAATATGTTAAGTATCATTTTAATATAGAAAAAAATATAACGATAATTCATAGCGCTATAAACCTTAATATGTTTAAGCCCTCTAAAAAAAGGAAAAGAGGGAAAATTATTTCAATCACAAGATTTATAGAAAAAAAGGGCCTCATCTATTTAATCAAAGCGCTTCATATACTGAATAAACGTAATGTTAACTATGAGTGTATACTAGCTGGACAAGGACCAGAGGAAAGTAACTATAAGAACTTAATAAATGAATTTAAGATACCTAACATAAAGTTTGTTGGTTCATTGTCAAGGGAGAAAGTTAAAAAACAGTTGAGTGACTCGTCTATACTTGTCCTGCCTTGTGTAGTAGCAAAAGATGGTAATAGGGACGTACTCCCAAACACACTAAAAGAAGCAATGGCAATGGAAATCCCCGTAATTACATCGAATATTTGTGGAATTGAAGAACTGGTTGAGGATAATGTTAATGGAATATTGGTTCCACCAAAAAATTCTGAAGCAATCGCAGATGCAATTGAAAAACTAATAAAAAATTCCAGTGTAGGAGAAAAAATGGGGAAAGCTGGAAGAAAAAAAATAGAAGAGAATTTTAATATTAAAATAGAAACTAAAAAACTTGAAAAAGCTTTACAAGAAGTGATAAACGATAAAAGAAATAAAACATGAGTAAACGTACCAAGCGGCCGTTACGAATAGGCATCATACACGACGACTTCTCCCTCTGCGGCGGAGGGGAAAAACTCGTGACCATCCTTGCTAAAGCACTATCTGAAAAAGGTATGCAGGCGGATATCATCACATATAATATTGCGGAAGAAACCAAAAAAATAATTGCGGAAGGGGTTACCATCAAAACCATACTCAATAAACCATACCCGTTCCATGACCATATTGTAAAGAAGTATCTATTCTCCACATTGAATCTAGGAAGGCGATATGACCTATTCCTGTTCAGCGGCTATTTCTGCCTCTATGCGGCAGAGCGGCACAAACCAAACATACTCTACTGGCACAATGTCGAACAGCCTTCGTTACCACCAGACAAAACATTCGAAGAAGCACCAAGCAAAGAACAACTCGGGGCAAAATCGGACTTGCTCAATCAGCTGGACAACTCCGCTCTCGGAAAGACCTGGTCATTTTTGCATACGGTAAAAAACATATTCATCAAAAAGAAAATACCTAAGCGTATATCGAAAAACCTGGAGCTTGTCCGTTTTCTGTTTTCTATCTCTCCCCACCCGGTACTACTGAAATACATCACAGACCCCATCACGGTACAGGAGAACATCGGAAATGAACTCAAGCACATACAAAACATCATTGTCAACAGTCATACCACCCAGAAAGATGCTCAGACACTTTACAACAGAGACGCCACCATCATCTATCCCCCAGTTGAGACGGAAAAATTCCGTTATAAGCAGCACAAAAACTTCTGGGTCTCCATCAATAGAATTGATCCACACAAGCAGATCGAGCTGCAGCTAGAGGCGTTCGCACAACTGCCGAACGAAAAACTATACGTTATAGGTCATATACAAAATCAAAAATATTATGAATTTCTTAAAAACATAAAGCCCGCCAACGTGGAATTCCTCGGAGTTCTCAATGAAACGGGTCTGATTGAAAAATTAAGTGAGTGTAAGGGAATGGTATTTACGGCAAAAAAGGAAGATTTTGGAATGGCTCCCGTTGAAGCAATGGCTTCAGGCAAGCCGGTCATAGCTCCAAATGAGGGCGGGTGCAGGGAAACCATTATTGACGGGAAAACGGGGATACTCATAGATAACATTAACGCCGCAAAACTCGCTGCTGCGGTTAAAGCACTAAACAAATATCTGAAAAAAAATCCCGAACAATACAAAGATGCCTGCATGAAACAAGCAAAGCAGTTTGACGTCAAAGTTTTTGTTGAACACATGGAAAAAGAAATTAGGAACGCTCTTGTTTAATAAAAATGAAAAAAAAGACAAAAGGAGTAATTTATATTGCAACAGGAAAGAAGTATGTTGATGAGGCACTAGTTTCTGCTGCCAGTTTAAAAAAACATATGCCAGCTCTTCCTGTTACTTTGTCTACGGATATTGATATTAAATCTAAATATATAGATAACGTTGTCAAAATAAATAATCCAAAATATACTTTTGAAGATAAAGTAAGATATATAGGAAAATCTCCTTATTATTACACTTTATATTTAGACAGTGATACTTATGTCTGTGATGATTTCTCTGAATTATTTGATTTATTATACAAGTTTGATGTTTCAGCAACCCATAATTATGGCGAGAGAGGTATCAAAAGAAGATACTCAGGAAAAAAGGTAACAAAAAGTTTTGCGCCATTTAACTCTGGAATTATTTTGTTTAAGAAATCCCCTAAGACCAAAAAACTATTTTCTAATTGGTTAAGATTATATTTAAGAGACAAGAGGAAAAATCTTTCAGAACCACACCATAAAAAGACAGCAAGAGATAGATTGAATGATCAGCCTTCATTTAGGGAAGCCCTATATGAAAGTGATGTTAGAATCTCCACACTGGCCACAAACTATAATTTAATGGGGCTGGAGGGATTTGCCAATGATAAAATCAAAATTATCCACTATCGTAGGGGTCTATTTGGTCCAATAGAAAAAACTCTAAATTCTAGTCTTTCACCACGCATTTATCTATGGCGTGATAAAAAATTATATGTTTTTGAGGCACCTAAATTTAATCCTAAAGCTAGTGAAAAAATAAATGAATTTATTAGAATTAATAATTCCAGATATAATCTCAATAAAAGATTAGGATTTCTTAGGACGTTTATTAAAAAACTTAAGTGGGAACCAAAGGATTTTGGGCATAAAATGAAAAAAAAGACAAAAGGAGTAATTTATATTGCAACAGGAGAAAAATATGTTGATGAGGTTTTGGTTTCTGCTGCCAGTTTAAAAAAACATATGCCAGCCCTTCCAGTTACTTTGTCTACGGATATTGATATTAAATCTAAATATATAGATAACGTTGTTAAGATAGGAAATCCCACATATACTTTTGAAGATAAAGTTAGATATATAAGTAAATCACCTTATGACTATACCCTATATTTAGATGCAGACACCTATATCTGCGATGGTTTTTCTGAATTATTTGATTTATTGGATAGGTTTGATATTGCAGTGAGTAAACTTCCCTTAAGAAAGCTTTCCAAACTTAAAGACATTCCAAAAAGTTTTATGCTACTTGACAGTTCAATTATTCTATTTAAGAAATCTCCTAAAACTCAAAAATTATTTTCTAATTGGTTGAAATTGCATTTAAGAGACAAAAAAAGGAATCATATAAATTTGCCAAATAAAAAATTAATCAAAGGGCGGGGGGGAAGGTTCAAAAGAAAAACTAAAAATGCAGGGATTCCTGATGCACCAAGTTTGAGTGAGGCAATCTATAAAAGTAATTTAAGATTTGCAACTTTAACAGGGGATTACAATTTTAGGGCTCAACTTGGTTTTGTTAACGGGAATGTCAAAATAATACACATAAGAGGAAAAAACCTTAATTCAATAAGTAAAATTATAAACTCCAAACATTCACGACGTGTTTATGTATGGTGTGATGGAAAACTATGTGTTTTTTAGTAAAACCAAACAATCCAAAAGCTATAGCAAATAAAATACTTGCATGTCTAAAAAGAAAGGATTTAAATGTGGTGGAGTGGAAAAATTAGTTACAATACTTGCTAAAGAACTTTCTAAAAAAATATATAGGCCAAGAAATTTGATGTTAGAATTTTTATTAAAAAATGACAAAAGAAATAAGGGATTCTCTAGTTTAATAAAAATGAAAAAAACAAAAGGGGTCATTTATGTTGCGATAGGGAAAAAATTCATTGATGAGGTTTTAATTTCTGCTGCTAGTTTAAGAAAACATATGCCTAACTTGTCTGTTACCTTATTTACTAATGAGTTCGTTGATTCTGTCTTTTTTGATAATATTGTAAAAATTAAAAAATCTTCTTTTAGCAAAGAGGATAAAATAATGTATATTGCTAAATCACCTTATGATTTAACCTTGTTTTTAGATACTGACACTTACATCTGTGATGATATTTCTGAACTGTTTGATTTATTGAACAGGTTTGATATGGCGGTAGCACACTTTCCAATGGAAAGAGAGTTTAATATTAAGGGTATTCCTAAAAGTTTTGTATTATTAGACACGGGAATAATTTTGTTTAAAAAATCTTTGCAGGTTAAGACATTATTTTCTGAATGGTTGAGATTGTATAAGCTTAATAAAAAAAGAGGGGGTACTATGTTAAATTCTGGTTTGAAAAATAATCTTAAGTGGAGAACAAAAGGGATCCCCGATGCATTAAGTTTTAATGAAGTTATTTACAATAGTGAAATAAAGTTTGCAACGTTGACAAAAGAGTATTATTTTAGGGGAAAATGCGGTTTTGTTAATTGGAAAGTTAAAATCATTCATATCCGCAGAGGTAACTTTGATTCAATAGATAAAATAATCAATCATTTCATAGGTTCTAGGCTTTATATATGGAAAGGTAGTAGGCAGGGACGTAATAGGTTGTGTGTTATTAGGTTTAAAAATAACAAATATTTGAATTATGAGAAAAGTGTTGGAAAAAAAGGAATTTTTTCTATGTTGGTAATCTTAAAAAAATTAATAAAAACCAGAGGATAATGTCATGAGAAAACAGAATGTTGGTGTTATTTATATTGCTACTGGAAAGAAGTATGTAGATGAAGCACTTGTTTCTGCAGCTACTCTAAAGAAACACGTGCCTGATTTACCTGTAACCTTATTTTCTGATTTAGATGTAAAATCTTCTTATTTTGATAGGATAATAAAAATAAAGAATCCTGTCTTTGGGTTTGAAGACAAAATAAGACAAATGCCCAAAACTCCTTATGATCTTACTTTGTTTTTGGATACTGATACTTACATTTGTGATGATATTTCTGAACTTTTTGATTTGCTGGACAGGTTTGATATTGCCGCAAGACATGCTAATAGAAGAAAGCAATATTTTATTGAAAATGTGCCAGGCAGTTTTACTGAGTTAAACTCAGGGGTTGTGGTGTTTAAAAAATCTAATGAATTAAAGTTGCTTTTTTCTAATTGGCTAAAATTCTACTTGAGAGACAAGAAAAAAGATTTATCTGAGTTGTACACTTCTGAAATTATTCGATACTGTCCCGAGACCCAAACAAGGGAGAGTAAAGTTAAGGTCGGCTTTAAAAAGAAAATTGATTATCTCAAAAAAAGAAAATTCCCAAGGGGCATTAACGACCAACCAACTTTTAGAGAAGCACTTTATAAGAGCAAACTAAGAATGGCTATTCTTCCTTCAAAATATAATATGAGAAAAAAAGGATTTGTTAATGGAAAAGTTAAGATAATTCATGGTAGATATTGGGATTTTGGTTTGGTTGAGCGTGTTATTAATTCTAGTCATTCTCCTAGGGTTTTTGTTTGGTCTTTTGATCGTTTGCATGTTTTTTCCATTAGATAGGAAGCTTGGCAATTTATCTGAACTAAGAACTGCAATATTTGCACTAATTATGTTTATTACAAGTGTAAAAAGAAAATGAAAATTTGGGTAAGAGGCGATGGGATGTTCCTTTCACTTGTGCTAATATTTCCAAGGCAAAGAACTTGCTTTCTTGGGAACCCAAAAGAGATTTAGAAGAAGGATTAAAAGAATTTATAGAATGGTACAAAAATGATTAAAAATGAATAAATCTTGGAATAAATTGAAATTAGCAATTGAGAAACAAAGATTTTCAAAAAACATTTTTTGGAAAGTTGCAATTTTAGGAAAAGACTTAACATGGAAACTGCATTCCTCCATATCTCCTTATACGAGTTCTTTTTATTATAGATTCAAAAATAGGAAACTCTTCAAAAATATTAAAACATATTGTATGTTTGTGGGCAATGGTAGAAGTGGTAGCACTTTAGTTGGTTCTTTGCTTGATGCCCACCAAAATATAGTTATTGCTAATGAACTGGATATTTTTCATTATATTGATTTAAGATATAGAAGAAACTTGTTATTCTCAATTTTATTGGAACAAAGCAAATATTTTTCTAAGAATGGTAAAAAAGGAAGTGGTGGATATGTATATGATGTGTCTAATCAATGGCAGGGAAAGTTCAAAACAATAAAAATTATAGGAAATAAAAAGATCTCGCGAAATACTAAAAGATTGCACTCAAACCCGGAGCTTCTTGATAAGTTAAGGAGTATTATTAATTTAAAAATAAAATTTATACATATTATGAAAAATCCTTATGATGCTATAACGACCAGAGCTAGGAAAAGTAATAAAGCTTTAAAGAAAGTTACAACTTCACATATAAAAAAAACTATTGACGAATATTTCTTGAACGTAGAAACTGTTTCCAAGTTAAAAAAAGAATTGGGTTCTAGTAATATAATTGATATCAAACATGAGTCTTTTATTAAAAATCCTAAAAATGAACTTAGAAGAATATGTAATTTCCTCGGAGTTGAAGCGCCTGATAATTATTTGAATGATTGTACAAAAATTGTTTTCAAAAAACCCCATAAAAGTCGCTATGATATGGATTGGTCTCCTGAGTTGATAGGGGTTGTTAAAGAAAAGATAAAAGAATTTGATTTCTTGAGAGGTTATTCTTATGGCAAAGAAATTGCTTTTTTGGAAGCCTAAAATAAATTTAGAAGAAGGATTAAAAAATTTGTAGAATGGTACAAAAAATAAGAGGCGTTGTTTATGAAAATCAAAACCCTGAAAAATCTGAAAAGATAAAACTAATCAGTAAAAAACTGTAACGAAAAAAACTTTCAAGAGTTTGGTTTTCTTTTTACCCATTTAACAAATTTAGAGTAAGTTATTGAATGCTTCCTGAGATTTGAAGAAAGCTTAAACAATTGCTTTAAACTCAAATCATAAGATTTTGAAGTAATAGAAGCAATAAATGAAAAAAGATCATGCAATTTCAAATTAAAATAAAAGAACTTTTTAAGACTCATAATAAGCACTATCAAGAAAAAAAATTTATGATTTTTCTTGAATTTCCTATTCTGTTTTAAACAATAATTATAAATCTTTCTGTCAAATTCCAAATCTTTAGAAATTAATATTTTGGCCTTTTCAATCTCTTCTGCTTTCAAGTATTTTGTAGATACATTAAAATTTTTCAGGAACCTCTCATTTCCAATCTTATTATAGAAGAATAAGAAGTCTCCATAATTCTCAACGATTCCTATAAAATAAAATTTACTTAGTATTTTTTTTATTTTTCTTAAATAATTATTGTTAATATCTTGGTCTTTGACTGTATCATTAAAGAAAAGTAAGAATAAAGATCTGAAAATAAAATTTTCCATTCTCAAATTTCTTTCTTTATTTGCACCCACCCAATTATAAAACCAGGACTTGAATGATAAATCCTTTCTGTCCTTAGGAAAAAGTTCAGGTATTCTCTCTCTTGGTAGCTCATTATCATAATAACGCATCAAATCCCAGTTGTAGTGGGAAATAGTCCTGTTAAAAGGCTCTCTAATAAAAGAAATATACCTACAATCCCTGTTATAAAAAAGTCTGTGAAGACCATAAAAAGTCATGTGCCCAAATATCACTCTTATTTTATTTTTTTGCTCTCTTGTTAAAGAACTAATATATTTCTCTATATTTTTTTTGTTTTTTTTAAATATAGGTCTTTCATTTTCATAAAGTAAAAGAAATTCATCCTTATCAAGGTTCTCCTTTGTATAAAATCTTATACTACTACCAGCACATTTCATAATATGTAAAAAAATGTATAATGGTTTCTTTTTATTTTTCATTCTTATTTTTTTTAAGTTTCTTAATAAATTTCAGATATGACTCAATAACCTCTCTTGACTTTCCTTGTTTTGCTATCCTGCCTTTGTCAAGCCATATGGTTCTATCACAATACTTGTCAATGTTATCCAGCCTATGACTCGCTAACATGATCGTAATACCCTGTTTCATTAATGCTTCTATTTCCCGTAAGCTTGTTTCTTTGAATTCCTTGTCACCGCCTGAAAACAGTTCGTCCAGTAACAGGATGTCCGGCTTGAGGTATGGTATGGCATGTATCACGATTGAGAAGGAGAGTCGTATTCTCATACCAGTAGAAAATTGGTATATTTTCGTGCTCCTGAATTTCTGAAGTCCTGCAAATGCGATGATTGCATTCACGTGCCGCTTGATATCCCGCTGTCCAAGGCCGAGAATAGAGCCGACGAGATAAATGTTGTTGACGACGTCCAACCTCAATTTTAACAGACCGCCGACACCGGATAACAGCAGTATCTTTGCATCGGTCTCTATCGTTCCTTTATCCGGCTTATACACCCCCGCAATCGTTCTCAGCAGGGTCGTCTTTCCCGAGCCGTTCCTCCCAATCAGCCCAATGCCTTCTCCCGCGTTCGCGGTAAACGAGATGTTCTTGAGTGCCCAAAAGTTCTTTTTATGTTCCACGCCCGAAAACACGGAGATGGCATATAACAATGTATTCTGCTTCCCTTCGGAGCCGATCCTGAATCTCTTTGATATGTTTTTGACTTTTATAGTTTCCATGGTTGCTCGCGTTATATAAACTCACTTAATTTATGCTTAAATTTCTTGAAGATAAACAGTCCGCAGAAAAATGATACGGCACTGAACGCGATCGCTCCCACAATCATCAATAATGCGGGAACCTGGTTATATGCCACGACGTCCCGTGCTATGGAGATGAAATAATATAAGGGGTTCATATAATTAATATTGATGGGCAGTTCCAATCGGGCGCTATAGAAAATCGGTGTTCCAAACCAGAGAATCCGCGTCAGGACATTCCAGACCTTCCCAAAATCAATCAGGTACGTCCCGATGATGGAAACGATAAAGGATATGCCCAGCACGAAGAACGCAAACACAGCAAGAATCGGGAGATAGAATATGATGGCAAACGCAGAAATATCAAAGAGTACCAGTAGTCCGACCAGAACGATTAACTCAATAAGGTGAGAAAAAGTGTTTCTCAACACCGTTGAAACAACAAACACTTCACGATTCACGTTTGTTGACTTTATCAACCCGCTGTTTGTCATAATCGCTCCGGTTGCCTCAATCGTCGTCTTTCTGAAAAAGTCAAACATAATCAATCCTATAAACAAGTAAATCGGGTAGTTTTCAATGCCCGTTCCCACAATGTGCCGAAGGATTAACAGTATTAAGAACATCAGCAACGGCTCCAGCAGATACCACAGTAGACCAAGATAACTCCCCTCGTTCCGTAGCTTAAACCCGGTCCGTGCCAGTTGGAAACTGAGCCCCAAAATACTCTTCAATTTTTGCCACGCTTTCATGGTTTACGATGTCTTGTAGAGATATAGGTTTCCGTATTCCCCATCCTGCACCAGATAGTCGCAGACAATTTCCTCTTTTGAGAGCACTAAGGTAACACCGTTTCGTTCCAAGATTCTCTGTTTCCTTTCACAGGAAGTTTCGTCTGAAAAGAAATTAGTGATTGCATTCACATTTCCTCCTCCAAGATTTGAGGACAGCATACCTACGACATAATTGCCGGTAACGGGATATATCGCTTGTGATATCAGGATATCCGCCATGATAATCTCACCCGTATACCGCTGCCCGATTGCTTCCAACGCATAAAACTCCTCCGCATCCACAAACCTGCGAAGTTTATGCCTTTCATTCCCAATCTGATAATATCCCGAAAACAGTATGACTAACAGCAACACTGCACCTATCCCCTGCGCGGCGATGGTAATGTATCGTTTCTTAAAGATATTCCCTGCCCTGTCCCATATATACGCAGAACCTATGGCTCCAAAGATTCCCATGAGCAGTAGGAAGTAATAGAAATTGATCCTGTACACAAATAAGATGCTTTTCTCAAATAGATAGAAAGCCAGGATATTGATACTCAGCACCGCCAGAACATACAGAATGTCTTTCTCATATTTTTTGATAAACATAACCCACATACCAAAAAGGGAAAGCAATAACCACGGAATTCCCACAAAAGATATTGGAGAATAAAGAGTTTCTATATACTCCCATCCTTTTTCAAAAATAATTAAAGACAGTATCGTTTTGAGGTCGGTCAGCAAGACCACCAATAACAATCCTAATAGCATCAATCCTATTATTACTCCCCCGTGAAGCGGGCCGAGGATCCGTCTCAATGCATCCCGCTTCCGTATTGCATAGAACAAGCTCACGATGCCCAAGAGTATTGCCACAAAGGGATAAATGAACAAGCTCGTTACCAGCACAAAGCCAAGTAGATAGAAATGAACGGGCCGCTTGGCTTGATACAGCAACGTCAAGAATAAGAATATGAGGAATATGCTCATACTCATCGGTACAAAGAACCAAGCCCCTAACAGACTGGTGTTACTAGGGAGTGAAAGAAAAAAGAGCATCCCCAAAATTCCTGCAATGCGCTGTTTCGTCAATACCGATAAGAAGGAATATATCAACAGAGCGGCAAACGCGGCAAACGCTGCTGCAAGCACATGGTAATACTTCACGGCATCCAATCCCGTCAATAAAAAGAAAGAAGCGGTGAATGTATGAAATCCGCTCTCAAAATTGTTATGCGGCGGTAATTCCTTAAAATACGGGTTTACAAAACTGTTTTCCCCGGAACTCATTGCATATCTTATCTGCGCCAGATGCGTCCATTCATCGGCATGAACTGGAAGGAAAACGGATTCTGAGGCATCTGCTGTAGATTCAAAATAGAGCTGCGGTGCTCCAAGACGTACAAAATAAACAGCGGAGAAGACGCTTATAAGCAGCAAAAAAATGAGCAGGTTTTTCCTATCAAACAGTTTTTTAACGTCAAAACGCTTTATGTTTTTGAAAAATTCCTTTCTAAAATAAACCAGGGGCACTAAGACAATTAGAGCCATAAAACTCCGCACATATACGGCATGCAACAGCCCAAACAGTCCTAATATGAATCCAACAAACGTAAGGACACAAATGCTGAGACCGATACTGATAGGAATCTTAAACTGTATATCTTTCAACATAGTCGTCTTAACACACTAAATAGTCCCCCTTCACCTCACACGGAATATTGGTTTCGTTCAAAATAGTATAGCTGACTCCCGTAGCCCCAGGGTTTATGCAGACAATCTTTATTTCAAACGTTTTATCCTGCTTACTTAGTCCCGTTTCAAGCTTATAGTAGCCCCTCTTCTCAAGCCCTGATAATTCGCCGGGAGAAATATAATTAAAAATATTCCCGATTTCCTCTAACGGTTTATCTTCTACAACGATGGTTTCAGTGATAATATCAGCTTTGCATGAAGCTCCGGTCACCGGAGTTCCACCATCCAGAACTCTAATAAAAACTATCTCGGGAACCGACCTTACACCATATTGTACCTCGGCCAATACAATGACCGAGATACTAATACCCAGAACGGCTAACAGAAGCAATTTCTCTTTTAATCTCATATAATTCAGAGTTGCACACTCTTTATAGCATACGCAACTAAAAACTATCGAGGTTTATCGGCCTCGATAGTTTTCTACTCACGAATGCTTCAACTAATTGAGAGCTACAAATACCAAGATTTCACATTCATCTTTTTCACAAAAATCATAAGCTTTCCCGACAACTGTTCCAGGAGCAGGGTTGTTATTCTTCATGCCATAACCATCTCTGTCTGCAGAAACAATTAGGTCTCCCGGATAAATATCCCCGTTAACATTTGTTACTTTTGAGTGAACCAGTCCTGCAACGGAAACGGGGTATCCATATTTTCCATTGTTGCCCATATTAAGCACAGAAGTTCTACTTATAAACCCAACCGCCAACCTGGAATTAGCATCCGTACATTTCATAATTGTTTGTCCCTCCACAGGATTAATACATACCAAATCTCCATAATCTAATTCGCTCTCATACGATTCTACAACACAGTTTGAATCTGCTTCGCAGAGGACATGTTCCCGTCCTTTTTTTGTCAATAAGTTTTCAGCTATGTCACTGTTGACTATAGCTCCATATCCTCCTGTTAAATATAAAGTTCCATCAACTTCTAAATCATCTGATATATAAACATCATTTGCATCTCCTAATGCATCATCCGAAACTGCTGTACCAAAACGGTTATAAGCATAATTGCTTATATTTCCAACAGAAATACTTCCCTCAACAACTAATCTTCCATCGGTAGTTGGACCCTGACACCCACCGCTACCTACGCATACACCTGCATCTTCAAATTCATATACTCCTGTAGAAGCTGTAGATCCAAATCTCAATGTTGGTGAGAGTATATCCGACCCACTTATTGTTAAGTCCCCTCTAATTGTAACATTTGCTCCGTCACCCCTTATAAAGTAGTTGGCATACGTAGTTGAGTCTGCCAGATAACTAGCAAAACCAACCTGTGTCATTCCAAAATAGGACGTACTATCTTTATCTCTCAGAACAATTCCGTAACTGTCTGTGTTCGATTTTAATTCAATGTATCCGTTTAATCTGATCCAGTCATCAATATTCTCACCCATGGTTGTATCATCGTCGAGATAGCCAGCGCTCTGTATAACAATATTCCCTGCTACTTGAAGCTTTGCTCCCGGGTTCGCCATCCCGATGCCGACGCTTAGCGTATTTCCATCAAGCCACAGCACGGTTGTATTAGCTCCGCCATTATAGGATTGGAAATCAAGATCTTGCCAGAAATTCCATGTATCAGTATTAACACCAACTGTAGCGATCCAATGCGTTGGGTCGCTGATATTAACAAGAGCTAACTTCTGACTACCACTTAATGATAATCCTGCACTAAATTTTTGAGCCACTGTCCATGTGTTTGCAGAACCCAAGTTCAATGACAAGGTTGGAGTCCCCGACGTTCCACCGCCAGAAAGACCACTCCCTGCAGTCACGCCGGTAATGTCGCCGGTTGCGTGCGCTCCCTGGCTGAATGACGCTGATGAGAGTCCATCCAACAAATCAGCATCCAGTCCTGAGCCTGCACCTTCCGATACATTTAACGTAACCGTCCCTGATGTTCCACCTCCCGTTAGTTGATTACCCGCAGTCACGCCGGTGATGTCGCCGGTTGCGTGTGCCCCCGTTGAATATCCCGCACTCGCGTGGTTTCCCCATCCATATGCCGTATTCCAATTGCTACTATTGCCGCCGGTGGCGGTTATGACCCCAGTACTAGCATCCAACGTAATAACATTTGTTCCGCCGCTGTTTGTGAAAATATACTTCCCCGTATTGGTGTTCCTAAACCTTGTATAACCATTGGTTGCGTCCTCATTAAATATGTATGTATCTGAGCCTGGGCCATCAATGACTATGCCTGATGTCCACGCAAGCGAACTATTCTGCTGAAACCTGGCGGTTGTGGTTCCTCCAACTACATCTAGCTTATACCCCGGACTCGCCGTCCCGATGCCGACTTCGCCACCCATAAACCAACTGTCTCCAGCAGAATTGAGGAGAACTTTCATTGTGTCTGCTGAATTGCCCACGTAGAATTCACCATTACCAGAGGCATCCTCATACATTCCTGCTATTGTGAGACCATTTAATCCGTGCCATGTTTGGATGTAGCTTGCAGATGCAGAGGATTGGATACTTAATCTTATGTCTGCACCAACTTCTGTCATCCCAATGAGAATGTTGCCGCTCACATAGAGTCCATTCGCAGGAAGACCGGCAGTTGAGTTGGTTCCAATACCAAGAGCTGCGGGAAAAGCGTAGGCGTTGGAGGCATCTGGGTAGCCGAAAACACCCTGGGTCACATTCCCTGCGGACACAGTCTGTGAAGTACCACCAAAGGCGGTGGTCTGCAGCGTACCGTCGTTGAACAGCAGAGCTCCGCTCTGCACTGTCGTGGTGCCGATAGAGAGCCCTCCCAGGCTGTATATGTACTTGCCGCCTCCGATGAGGTCGTTTCCCAGCGTCGCCTTTGTATTTACATCACCAATCTGCGGCTGAGCCAGCACCGAGCCCGCAAATACAAAAGACAACACCACGATTGCAGTTGTTAGTAATATATATCTTGCAGTTCGCATACGTTTGCCCTTATTCTCTATATTATATTATACACTATTCACAATTCCCTCGGCAGCACAACGAGAGACCCTTGAATAGTTCTACCGAACGGGCAATAATCGCGGCACTCAAAGGTAAACGTACCGCTTGCCGACACGGTGAATATAAAAAGTTTTTTCTCTCCCTGTTCTATTGGAAAGAAGTACGACCCGAGGTACGGAATTGAAAAATCGTATTTCCCGTCAACCGCCGTGAAGTCAATCTCAACTCTATCCCACTGGTTCACTACAATCTCATTTGGTTCAAACCCATCCTGTGTCACCCTCATATCAAATCTCCTTGCCTTTGTGTCAAGCGCGGAGTCCGGACTTGCGGGAACCACCGATTTCGCATCCTTGTCCCGTACTTCCACATCACGGGGAACATCTGATTCATATACTTCTTTCAATAGCCGCCCCTCATACGTTGGCTCAGCAGGCACCTCTCCATTACCAATACCAAACATACCAGCACCGGAACCGCCTCGACTCACTAATTCTATAGCAACAATAGCCACAACAACAATAACGAGACCAATTATAATGCCATTTCTCGTACTTTGATTCATAAGATTACTATACCACATCTTTAAATAAGGAGTGTCTTGTAATGAACTTTGATACTATTAAATTCCGGAGATACCAATCCATCACCATTTGGTGTAAAGCGCGCACGCCATAAGAATTTTTGTCCGTTCCTGTTGGGGAATTTTATCCACTCGCCTATATTCATCTGGTGCCACTGCACACCGTCATTTGAGAGGTAGAATGTAACATTTGCACCATTCTCTATCACCTCAACATTACTTATCACTGCCTCGCGTACCGGTATACTGCCACGATTGATGTTCACCGACACCACCTCGCGCGGCTGAGATGTATCAAAATCACCATCCAAGAGCGGGAGCGTAAATTTATTTGCGTTCCCATCGTGATACATTGTCGTTACAGCACCATCAAACCACCCAGTGCCTGTAAATGCATCGGCAAAACTCAAGAAAATAAGATGCTCAACTACTACAATATCTCCATCTGTCTGTTCTAATAACACATTCTCTAAATTTGCTTGTGAATCAGTAAGAATGGGCTTTGGTGCTGCCTGCTCTGCAATCCGCTCTTCAATTGATACACGAATCTGACGCGCAACCCAGGTTGCGAATAAAAAGAATAAGACGAGCAGTATAATCGACACGAATATAAATGCCGCCCCTCGTACTACTCTATATAACTGAGTGCGTTTCGGCACAGTTATTCATTTATAATAAATGATGGTCGCTCCGTTTGGTCTTTCGCGTATGTCGGCCAGCTACGCCAGTCATACCGCTTGCCGATTAGACGGTAGGAAAACTCTACCGGCTTGTCACCTCGGAAAACCAGCCTGTTACCTTCAATCACATAGTATATATCCGCCGACTGCCCGTACGACGTTACGAACGCATCTACGTTCTCCTTTTCAAAATCAACTATCTTATACCACACCCACAGGTCAGAACCCTGCTTCACATTATCAAAATCAATCACGTATTCGTATAATTCCTGGTTCCCCGCCGCAAGACGTCCTCGCCCGACATATTCTTCTTTCACACCCCCGACGACCGAAGCAGTATACGTTGCATACTTACTCATACCAATCTGGTAGAGCGGGTCAATAGTTCCAACCGTCAGCTTGTTAACACCTGTAATATCTCCACTCGCCATTGCAATGCTCTGCGAACTTGAGGCGGTCAGGTCCAACTGCCCCGTCTTCGCTGTAATCGCGATTGAGCCGTACACGGTTAATTTATGTGATGGGGTGCTCGTCCCGATACCGACGTTGCCAATCTCTCCCATAATCACATTACTTGTATCTAATTCCCAAGACAGCATATATAGACTGTCGCTAGAAAGCCATCCCCAATAATCAGCGGCTCTCTGAACATAGTCAATATACTCAGTTGCGGTTCCCATTCGTAGTGGTTGATTTTTTACAAGATGTAACAACCTTCCAGGACTCGCTGTCCCGATGCCGACATTAGCTCCACTATTAAGTGCAAGCGTTGTCGTCCCCATAACCTGCAATCCGTTTGTCGGCAACCCTATCGTTGTTGAAGTTCCTATCGCAAGCGCGCTCGGGAATGCGTAGTTCGCGCTCGCGAATGGATTCCCGGTAATGTTCGCCGGGTTGATAGCCGTTATGTTCGTGCCAATACCGCTAAAGTTCTGCCCCGTGATAGTACTGCTCGCCGTAATAGTACCGTCCGAATTAATATTACCTCCTACATCAAGCTGCGCAGTAGCTTGAAACTTGTTAATTCCAACATTGCCATACCAATCTACGGACATAATAATATTCCCGCCGTAGCCTCCTCCCTCGCGGAACAGATGGAGTCGACCACCGCCTCTCACACTCCAAATATATGTAACACCTGAGTTTGTATTTCTCAGTGCAATACCGGGGTTGGAGCTGGAGGCTATCATAAATATGTACCCGTGCGGAGCGCTGTTATCGTCAAAGGTCTCAGTGGGTGTTGGACTCTCCGTCCCAAACCCGATATTCCTGTTCGAATCAACATAAAAAAGTCCACCTCCGCTCCCTGGATTCTGCCCAGAACCAGGACCTACAAAGGCAAGCGTTGGGCTAACTGCCAACGTCATAAGAGCGACGCTAACCCCAATACCCAGAACTTGTTTGTAAAATCTCATATTATTCTCTCGGTTTCACTACAAGCTGTCCATATATTTTCTCTCCTTTGGGACAGTAGTCCCGACACTCAAGAGGGAAAGTGCCGACAACCGGTGCCCCAAAACTAATCTGTGTTGTCACTCCATCAGGCGCAGAAAGATAAAATCCAAACGCTGGCGAGTATATATCATACATACCACCCTGCGAAGTGAGCTCTAAATTAACGATATCTCCTTGAATCACCACAAGTATAGACGGAGAATAGCCGTCCTTTGTTACGGTAATAGGATATACGCCTAATCTTTGTTTTCCTTCCGGGTCTGATTCAATCGGCACATCTACACTCGGTTTCGTTTCCACAGCGTCTTTCGGCACATCGGTTGTAAACTCTGGTACTCCTACCTCATCTGCTTCATCAACAAGCGTATCTCCTGATGGCACTACTCCATCTTGCATAGTCGGCTCACCGCCAAACTCGCGTACCGCAACTACAATAATCTCGGCAACAATAAACACCGCCAACGCTACGAGAATGATCGCCTGTTTATGCTCCTTCACGTACTTCATTTATACATATATTATAGCAAAATCACCTTACCACTGATGCAGTAAACAATATTTTCCTCAACTTGTTGCATATGCAACAAGTTGAGGATACTCCCTATTCCAACCCCAGTTTGAAATACCAGTCCGCTGCGCCGGAAGTGTAACTTCCGGAAAACGAGCAGATGTCGTCGCACGAAGCGTTCCGCCCTTGTCCGTATCCTTTGCCGGCCACTCCACCGTCGTATGCAGACCCGCCGGTGATAATCGCATTTCTCCAATAATTCCTGAACATGCCTCTATTCCCGTTTGAACCGGACGCCGCTATATCTAATACGAGCCAGTATATGTTTCCCGAAGTAACCGAAACTTGATTAGTGAATGAAAGATGCTCCCTGTTTGTCTAAGGGCAGAGTGATTAGCTACAAACAGCAGTACTTTAGTATAATCTTCTCGTTTTCATCTAAATTTTTTATACCAGACAAACTTACTTCTTCCAGTCCCCTAAAATTATCTTCTTTCCCGATTGACGAACGACGATTTTTTGGCGTTCTCTCCATTTTAATTTACGCAAAATCTCAATCGGCAAAGTTAGACCCATGCTTCTGCCTCCGCCCATTCTTGTAAGTTTTCTTATATTTTTTTCACTTAATTTTCTTCGTGCCATGCTTTCATTATATACTTTGCTACTGAATTAATTCATGAATTAATTCAGTAGCAAAAAAATATCCAATTGGACTCCGCGTCGTGGACGACGTTAGAACCTGTTTGATGTCAATAATTTAAGGCATTTTCCAAAAAAATTAGGCTTTCTTTTATTTTTTCCATAGATATCTTTTTGTAATACCTGATACAGTCCCCATATAAAGGATTTACGTGATGAACGTCATGTCTGATTATCGGACCATATGACCATTTTGAGACAATCATTCCTCCAGCATCCACAACCCCGGCATGTTTAATTGGGCTATGCTTATCTTCACTATAAAAAATTAAATCACCTTCTTGTGGAGCCTCCGTTCTGTCCAGCTTTGTGCGAAGAATAAGATGTTTTGCAAGACCGGAGAGGTTATTATGCTGAGAAAACCTCACAAGCTTCTCGTCAGACCTCAAACCAAAAGCATAAATAAAACATCTATAATTATTCTCGCGTGGTGGTGGTTCTATAACTTCAAGTTCCGGAGGTAAATTGGGACGGATTTTTTTATCAAAGCGTTCCGGACAAAACCAATCATCAGAATTAGCATCTGTAAAATTATTTTCTATCCACCTCTTTATATATTTATCTCTATCCTTTAAATATATCACCTATATCTTACTTATATACAAAAAAACAATAGCGCCGCATAAAGGCACTGTAAAGCGAAAATCATAACTCGGCAAGTGGGACGATGTTGGAACTTTTATATATGCAACGTTAATACAAGAAACCGATTACCCCCCTTCTAACTGATTAGTTGGAAGTATTTTTTGAAAATCTTCACCTTCTATTTTAAGTTCTTTATGAAGTAAGTCTGCAATTTCGTTGCCTATCCGAATAATCCTTGACGTTTTAGATTTATGACTATTTAGTGTTTTCGATAGGCCATCTGATGTAATTATTGTTTTGTCACCGTAAAAATCTTGAAATGATTTTTCCACCATCGCGCTATGTGCTCTCACTACCCCTAAGTAATTATAAAACGATACAAGCTTTTCAATTATCTCTGGGTTAAATAATTCTATCTTGTCTAAGTTGTTTTTGTAGACTAAAGATGTTTCGTGTCTCATTGAAATCATTGTTGGTTTCGCCTTTTTAAAAGAGTTCTTTGCTGCTTCTTTAAAATAGTTGAAGAATTTTATTTGAGAATCATAATCAACGCAGACGTGTTGGAGGGTTTGCTTAATTTCTTCAAACAGGGCTACTCCAAGCCCATATTTGACTTCACTTCTTTTCTTTAGGTCGGTTAGGAAAGTTAACGAAAATCCGGCGATTACACCAACGGTCGATGATATTAGGGCTATTATCCATTCCATATCAAAACAATAGCGCCGTATAATGGCGCTGTAAAGCGAAAAAAACGCAGCTCCGTATCGTGGACGACGTTAGAACCAGTTTACAGCAACAAAATAAGCATATTTATATTCCTAATCTCTCCTCATATTGTCAGACATAAGTAGTTTTTTTTAAGAAAGATGTTCACTAAATTGTTTGCGTTAGATTTTTTTAGGATCTCCAGATTTTTCTTTGATAACCTCGGGTTTGTTGAGTGAGGGTTGCTTTGTTTATTTCACTTGATTCTATATGTTGCTTAGGTAACCACTGCAAAAATATAGACGCATTCTTAATTCCATTATTACCACTATGAACACCGTCGTAACGAACCTTGCAACGCAATAGATATAATTTTTTGATAGCTCTTGTAATGGCAACATATAAAAGGCGTATTTCCTCATCGGTTGGATTTGAATTCCTGTTTGGTAGATAACCCTCTTCTAATCCAAGTACAAAAACAGTTTCCGCCTTTAGTCCCTTACTGCCCCAAATGGTAAGGCATTGAATTGGGGAAGAAACAATTGATGCTCTTTCCTGTTCCTTTTGTTCAATGGTTATATCATCTATCTGATTTAACACCTCCATTATTGTTTTTCGGTCTTTAATAAAATTAATAAACTTAATTAGATTTTCGTTACTTGTGTCCAATTCAAGTTTTTGTGCAATCAGAATTAGTTTATTTTCAGTCGTTTCTGTGGACAGTAAGATTGGTTTAAGAGCAATTATTTTTTTCTTTACGTCCACAATGAAGGGGGTTGCTAAATTAGCAAAGCCTCCACTACTATATGCTTGCAGAAATTGCTCCCTTTTATCACTTGTGATAGACAATGAAAGTAATCTCCTAAATGGTAGATTATTAGCGTGATTTTTGAGTAATTGAATATACGAGTACAAAATCTGAACATTTATATCTTTGTATATATCATAAGGCTTTTTACCAACTTCTATTCCTAATCTCTGGCTTAATACTTCGGCGATGCGTTTCAAATGATTGTTAGTTCTTCCAAGAATAAGATAGGCTGGATATTCCTCACGCCATTTTTTTATTTTTTCCAAGTCAATCTTTTTGGCAATGTATTCTGCTTCAATCAAAAAATTATTCCATTTAGTGGTCGCCGACTGTGATAATGCGACAATTTTTACCTTCTCGCCATTATCTTCCATTGGAAGGTAACTTTTATCAATTCTGTTATCTCTATTTTGTTTTCTGCATACTACAGCAGCACATTCAATAATAGCGGCTGACTTACATCTACTACAAAATGGCAAATTGGAGTTTTCCCAATCTGGATTATTAAAGATACCAATAATACCATCTGGGTTCGCGTGCTTACTGGAGTAAATACTTTGATCGTCGTCTCCCGCAATAATGCCTCCATTGGATTTTTCAAACAGTTTTAGTACAAACCGTTGTTCTAAGTCGTTAAAGTCCTGATACTCATCAACTATCACCTTCTCCATTGGAAAGATCTGAGGATGTTTATCCATCACTTCTGTTGCTCTAAGAATGATGTCATCAAATGTTATTGCATTATAGAAAGAAGCAAGATCAAAGTACTCTTTAAGAAAAGGAGGGGTAGGATGTTTAGATGGGGAGCGAAAATACTTCTCCAAATCCGCCTTAATTTTTACTTGTGTTAACACGCCAGTACCAATAGTCCATAAAATATCTTCCGCAAAATTATCTTCGTCTATTCCAAGTGCAATTTGAAAATTATTTGTAATGACATTTGTTAATTCTTTTCCAGAACCCAAATACCTATGAAGAAGAATTTTCCCGAGTTTGTGAAGTGTATATACACCACAGTCTTGATGTACTTGATGTAAGCCATTCTTTAAGTCTTCAATAATAAAATTAATAAATGAGGAAACAACAATTTTATTAGACGGCACACCAAGTTTCATCCATCGTTCTATTTTTTTGGTGAATAAGTAAGTTTTACCAGTCCCTGCACTTGATAAAATAAGTTGCCTGTCAAATTTAGATTTGATAATGGCTTTAGTCCTTATATGACGCTCCTGCTCCCTTTCTTCTTTAGTGGCGGCACGAAGTTTTTGTTCTTCGTCAGGAGATAGTCGCACGGTTTTTTATCGTTTTTATTACCGAAAGATCTCTTGCTATTTCCTTGGCTAGCGCTTCGGCAAATTTTACTGGCACGGCATTGCCAACCATCTTATATCCTTCGGCAACTCTGTCATACAGAAAAACGAAGTTATCAGGGAAGGTTTGTATTCTTGCGCACTCACGGACAGAAAGTCTCCTGTATGCTTTTGGAGATTTTTTGTCAAAAACAAACTTGTTAGCATTTATTTTAATCATTTTATTCGCTTGTGGATGAATTGGAGCATGTCTTGCCCCAGCTTGAATAGTATAAGACTGCTCATTCCACCCCCTAACTCTATTGCGGGACATAAACATGGTTGAAAAGTTACCATCCATATATTCATGATTAGGTATTCTAAGATGCCCGTTTGTTCTATTTTTTCCTTTCGCTGGTTTTACAGTATTACGTAGATCCCAAATTGCGTCTTTTAACACCAAAGAGGAGGTCGCTGATTTTGGAAAATTAAATACCCTATCTACGTCTTTTCTATACCCAACAAAGATAACTCTTTTCCGATCTTGTGGTACACCATGGTCTTTTGCATTAAGTAATTCCCAGCTAGTTCTATATCCTGCTCGATTGAAGTGAAATAGAATTTTCCTAAAAGCACTTGAATGTTGTGCAGCCAACATTCCAGAAACATTTTCAGCTAAGAAGAATAAAGGTTTCTTGTCTTTTAAGATTCTTATAAATTCGAAAAAAAGCTGGCCCCTCTCATCATGTATTCCTCTTAATGCACCTGCCTCACTCCAACTTTGGCAAGGTGGTCCACCTATGATTCCAACTACATCATCAGGAATCTCAGACGAAGAAATATCAGATATGTTTCTTTTGTGCAAGACAGTATGGGGGAAGTTAAGTGAAAACGTTTCCCAAATGTTCTTATCAAACTCATTTGCCCACACAACCTCAAAGCCAGCGTTTTCAAAACCCATATCCAAGCCACCACATCCAGAAAATAAAGATATGAGTTTCATAAACGATTAAAATTTTATGATTTTGGCGACCAGAAAAGCAGCTGGATTGTCAGGATTTCTTATCTGCACATCATCAACAATGTTGAGCTGTTCAAGGGCAGATCTATCGTCTTGCGGGAATGAATTATATTTTTCTTCTCGCATGAGTGACACAATTCTAGGAATCTCGTTCCAACCATCAGTTAGATAATCAAATACTCTCGTTGGGTTTTCTATTCCCCACATACCACGGATTCTAAGGTATGTAATTCCTAGTGGATCAACTCTATTTACCCTTCCTAGTTCTCTTGTTATAGAAAACTCAACTCCCTCGATTGAGTTAATGCCATCAACAACCCCAGTTCTAATCCTCTCATAAATATTTTTATCAGCAGCGTAACAATCACCATAAACAAACCAGAGAGACCCAACACTATTTTCCTGAACAACTCCAACCGCATAAATGATGTCTTTAACTTTCCATTCTTCACATTGGCGACATATATCCGTAATAAGTGGATTGTCTCTGTATAATTTATGCTTAGGATAAGAACTGTTTAGAGCTAACCCTGATCTTGGGTTAATAATTTTCTTAACTTCAACAGCATCCCCTTCGCGAATCATGAAGTCCGGCGGATTATTCGCATTTCCAATATAGGACAGATAATTCGAGTGTCTCCTATTTTTGTCAGAAATATTTCTGACATCAAGCGAATTACAAAATACGTCTTTAACAAAATATTCCAGTGCGATTCCCATATTATTCATACGGTTTGTGGAACCGTAATGAGTTGATAATGAAAAATCAGTAACATTCCTTAGGCTAAGAAGCGCTTTTAATATATTTGTACCCATATTATTACAATTTAGCATTTTTGTGTGAAACTTCCCACCACTCACGTATTCTTAATTTTATTGACATACGTTTTTCTCTCCCCTATTATTCTACCATTACAGCCTATGGCACACGTAAAACAAAAAGGAGGATTTAAAGGAAGCGGTGATTCGATATCCAAGCGGCTCGGGGTAAAGCTTTTTGGCGGGCAGAAAGTGCGCCCTGGAATGGTTATCGTGCGCCAGCGCGGCACGAAGATGCACCCAGGCGAGAATGTGCGGCGCGGGAAAGATGATACGCTGTATGCCGTGCAGGAGGGCATCGTTACTTTCAGCACAAAACTAAGAACAAGATTTGATGGATCGCGGAGACGCGTGAAAGTGGTGAGTGTAGAACAGAAAGCCTCATAAGAGGCTTTCTTCTTGACTAAATATGGAAAATACCCCATAGTAAGGGAAGTTATTTTACATCATAATAAACTATCAAGAGGGTTATGCAATGAAAAACTGGTTGAACGTATTCCTTGTTTTTATTCTTGTGCTCGCTGTAACTATGTATGCTGAGTACAGAATCACCTTGTACGATACCAGTATTGGTATGTTCATGTTAATTATCGCCATCGTTCTTTCATGCGTCGGCGTGTATATGAGCTACGCGCGTGGTGTGGGAATACCGCGCGAACATTTCTATATTAAGTCCGGTAACGTATATTTCAACCACGGAATAGTACAGGCCGAGCGAGAGTATTTTGTAGTCATAAGCAATTCTGACGGTATCATATATACGTACCGTACAGACGGACGCGTACCGCCGATTGGTTACTTTAAGCGACTTGCTAATCCACACGAGCCACTTGTTTCACGCTTTGAACAATGCTTGGCAGATGGCTCTCCCTATAAAATAGACGTAACAATCTAATCACCTAAAGTCCTCGCTCAACAACGGGGACTTTCTCTTGCCCTTGACATTTTTATAAAAGTATCCTACCGTAAGGGAAGTTTCTTTATAAACAACTAAGGAGGTATAAAATGAAGAGTTGGTTAGTTATAATCCTTCTTCTCGTAATTGCAGCCTATAGTGGACACAGGTTTGCTGAGAGAGAAACTGGTGTTGCTATACTACTATTTTTCATCGCTATTTCCTTCTCCGGTTTGGTTCTGTGGGTAATTCTCACACGCAACATGGAACCATTGGTGGAATCAGATCTCAGTCTGGACACCGTGTACTACAATTATGGAACCGTGGACGGCGGAGATCGTTTATTCGGTTTCTTCATGATTGCAACAGGACCAGATAACATTACGCGCAAGTACATCTTGTCTAAACGTGTTCCTCCCGCAGGACACTTTAGGCGGTGCATCGATCCGGACGCGCCATCACGTTCACTTTTTATAGCGTGCAACGAAGACGGTTTACCCCGCGAAGTGAAGGGAAATGTAGACAAAACAGTATAATTACTAACCCCCGTTACCAAACGGGGGTTTTTCTTACCCTTGACTTTTTTATAGATATATGCTATATTTACAAAAAATCATTACCTACCTTACATCCAGCCTTTCTTCTCACCTCACTACAACAGCGCTCAACAATTGAGCGCTGTTCCTCTTTTTGTACTCCCTTTACTCTGCCTTGATAACTACTTTTACTTTTCCTGTAATACCGTCGCCAAAGTCAACGGAAATCTCATGCTCGCCAATCTCACGAATTGGTTTCAATAACTTCGCCTGTGCATGCTCAATGCCCTGCTCTTTCAGCGCTTCTTCAATCTGCTTGGCAGTTACCGAACCGAAGATGTGGCCTTCTTGTTTTGCAGCGCGCTTCGTAAAGGTAAGTGTCGTTCCCTTCGTTTGTTGTGCCTCCTGCTGTACTTCAACAATACGCTCAGTCTTCTCTTCCACAGCTCGCGCTTTTTTTGTCTCTAATCTCTTCTGTTCAGCCAGTGTTGCGATTATCGCGAGGCCTCTTGGACGCAGATAGTTTCGGAAAAAACCTATTGCCACCTCACGCACCTCATCTTTTTGGCCAACGTGCGGGACTGTGTCGTGTAATATAATAGTTACTTTCT
>SDBV01002029.1_pt1 | contig 30316 bp, 28 predicted proteins | sample 2277081 | NCBI WGS metagenome assembly SDBV01 (sample SAMN10402039, study PRJNA504765) | marine sediment metagenome | isolation source: marine sediment core GS10_PC15, 223 cmbsf | place: Arctic Ocean: Southern Knipovich Ridge | collected 2010
GCTAAACGCAAAAAGTTGGACACCTTCAGAAACAGCTATAACCACTTGTAAGAACAAACACTTACAAAAACACCAAAAAATATTGTGCGCGCCGCCGGCTCAATCATAATCTTAAGAGACTAAGAGCCTATCCCGCAAACCCTCCGGCTTCAACCGGCTGCGCCGCCCGTCACAAACTGCTCGACTGACGGCTCCGGTAATTTGAAAGCGGATGACCGGATATACCTTTGAGGGTAGTAAATTCCCGCGAGTAGGCCACCAGCTACCAGCTACCAGCTACCAGCCACTGTTGTAAGGATACTCACCCACGCACAAAAGGGAATTCTCGATCGCCAGCAGTATGTACGCTTTAGTCACTGTGAAAATCGGGCGATGCAGCCCGTTGCGACAGCGGCGCCGAACTGGTTTCGACAATACGGACGTCCGTGCCCTGAAGTCCCTTGCCTGAGTCGAACTGCTTATATTCGACTACCTGTCCGTTCCTGAGACATCGGAACCCATCCCCGCCAATACTGGTGTAGTGGACAAAGACGTCCTGCCCCTCTTCGTTGACGACGAAACCGAAACCTTTTTTTGGGTCAAACCACTTCACCGTTCCTTTTGCCATATTTGCCTCCCTACAAAAAACCTCTGGCATCGAAGCCTGGTACTGGCCAGTTTTATCCATAAAACTCTGTTGCCGGTTTTACTGTACGGCCCCAGTCAGAAATAGTGCGTTAAAACGCACCCTACAGGCCACAACGGCCCCGACTGTGTCATTCGCCTCGGAAACGGCCCCGGTCAGAAATGGTGCGTTAAAACGCACCCTACAGACCACAACGGCCCCGACTAATCTTTTTTCTCGGCCTTGCTCATCTCCAGGAGGGCGGCCTTCCTGGAAAGTTTGAATCTGCCCTGGTCGTCGATCAGCAGCAGTTTTACAGCTATTATGTCGCCCACTTTGCAGACGTCTGCGACGTTTTTGATGTATCCGTCGCTCAGCTCACTGATATGACAAAGGCCCTCGATACCTGGCGTGAGTTCGACAAAAGCGCCGAAATCCTTGACGGAGACAACCTTGGCTGCTTCGTATATCTTGCCAACCTGCGGGGGCGTGGTTATCGATTCTATCATGCTCTTGGCTTTCAGATGCCCGTCGCCGCCGGCACAGCTTATTGTGATGGTGCCGTCTTCCTCTATTTCGATCCGCGAATCGGTCTGTTCCTGCATACCCCTGACGGTGGCACCGCCTGGGCCAATTATCTTGCCGATATATTCCGGATTAATCTTTATGGTCACAATCTTCGGAGCGTGGACGCTGATCTCCGGTCGCGGTTCCTCTATTGCGCCAGCCATTATGTCCAGAATCTGCATCCGGGCGACATTGGCTTTTTGCAGGGCCTCCTTCATGATGTCGAATTTAAGCCCCTCGGCCTTGATGTCAAGCTGGATCGCGGTGATGCCCTGACGGGTTCCGGCGACCTTGAAATCCATATCACCGAAGTGATCCTCATCGCCGAGGATGTCCGTCAGCAGTTTGTAGCTGTCTCCATCTGAAATCATTCCGATGGAGATACCGGCGATGGCGCTTTTCATGGGGACGCCGGCGTCCATTAGTGCCAGTGAGCCGCCGCAGACCGAGGCCATCGAACTGGAACCGTTGGACTCGGTGATGTCCGAGACAATCTTGATGGTGTAGGGGAAATCTTCCGCGGCTGGTCTGGCTTTTTCCAGGGCCTTTTCGGCTAATGCTCCGTGACCGATTTCACGTCTGCCCGGCCCCCTTATGGGTCTGACCTCGCCGACCGAAGAGGGGGGGAAGTTGTAATGCAGCATAAAGCTCTGGCCCTTTTCCTCTCGCAGTCCGTCAACGATCTGTTCGTCCCGGCCAGTGCCCAGCGTCACGGTTACCAATGCCTGGGTTTCTCCGCGGGTAAACAATGCCGAACCATGCGTTCTTGGCAGCAGTCCTACCTGGCAATCAATCTGCCGGACGTCGTCGTAGCCGCGACCGTCGGGCCTGACGCCCTTCATCAGAAGCTCTCGTATGACCTTCTTCTCGATACCCTTCAGGACGGTCTTGAACAACTTTTTGCTGTAGGGCCTTTCCTGGTTCTGGCCGAAGTATTCCTCGGTAATGGCTTTGTGTATTTCCTTTACCGCGGCGCTGCGTTGGGCCTTGTTCTGTATCTGACAGGCCTTGCGGAACTGCTCCTCTGCCTTGGCGGTCAGTTCTTTGGCGAGTTTGCCGTCTGTGTCCTGCTCCATTTCGGGGAGTTCTTTTTCGACGCCGCACTGCTTTTTCAGCTCGTCAATCATTCCACAAATTTCGGCGATAGCCTTTTGCCCGGTGGCGATACCCTCGGCAACGTCGGCCTCTGAGACCTGCTTTGCGTCAACCTCGATCATGTTCATGGCCTGGCTTCTGCCTGCCAGAATCAGGTTGAAGTCGCTTTCGTCGCGCTGAGTATAGATCGGATTGACTACAAACTGTCCGTCAACCCTGCCGACTCGGCAGGCTGCGATGGGTCCCTGGAAGGGTATCTTGCTTATGGTAAGGGCGGCACTGGCGCCGATCATTGCAAGTATGTCCGGGTCGTTTTCCTGGTCGGCGCTGAGGACGGTAAGCAGTACCTGTACCTCCTCGAAATAGCCATCCGGAAACAGCGGACGTATCGGACGATCAATCATCCTGGCGGTGAGGATTTCCTTGGTCGAAGGTCTGCCCTCTCGCTTCATGAAACCGCCGGGGAACTTGCCGACGGCGCTGTACTTTTCACGATAGTCCACGCTGAGCGGGAAAAAATCTATATCATCAAACCGCGGTGGCGCAGTCACCACCGTGGCAAGGATAATAGTCTCGCCGCATTGAACGGTAACTGCCCCGTGGGCCTGTCGGGCGATTTTGCCGGTTTCTATCGAAAGTGTTCTGTCCCCAATCTGTCTTTCTACTCTGTACGTCTTGAACATATTTTCCTTTACTTCGCTGTTTTTATCATCTCTGAAATTGGCGGAGGCTCCGCATCAATACTCAATAGCCCACTTGTCCTTACTATATTGGCGTAACAGTCCCCACCGCACTCGATACCACACTTGCCCTCTATATTGGTGTAACAGCCCCCACCGTTCGGTGGTGACATAATCAAGTTTTTCCGCGGTCCTACTTGCGCAGGCCCAGTCGGGAAATAATTTTACGATATCGTTCCACATCCCGCAGACGTACGTATTTCAACAGGGAAGACCTGGTCCCAACCATCTTTAATAGCCCCCTTCGGGAAGAATGGTCTTTGGAATGCGTTTTCAAATGTTCGGTAAGTTCGGCAATCCTGGTGGTTAAGACCGCGATCTGGACCTCCGGCGAACCGGTATCCGTTTCGTTTGTGCGGAAATCCGCAATGATTTTACCTTTTTGTTCCTTCGTCAACATCTTCGGCTGTTACCCCTTCCAAAACGCCTGGCGTGCATAGTCCTATATATGCACAGCACTTACAAAACCCGTGATTCAAAATACACAGGCGGCTTATTATACAGGACACGTGTGATACTGCAATGTTTTTTTTGTTATTTTAGTCCAGTTTCAAAGTCCGGCATCCTGGCATCATCCGGTGGGCGGGCTGCGGGGTCCCCCAAGGTGCGTGGGGGTGCCTCAAAGGGTGTGTTGTTGGGGCAGCAGTTCAGTGTGACATTACGCTGGAGATGCGGAATACCGGCAGCAGCAGCGCTATTGCTATTGTGCCTATGACAAAGCCCATTATCGTGATCATCAGGGGCTCTATCAGCGAGGTCGCCGTTCGGATGGAGTTCTGGAGCTTTTTTTCATAAAAAAGAGAGACCTTGTCGCAGACCCTGCCGATCTGTCCGCTTTTTTCGCCCGCCCGGAGCATCTGAATAATTCCGGGTGCAACCAGGTTGCTGTATGGCGACATGGTAATCGAGTCTGACAACTGGTAGCCGTCGCGTATTTTCCGGTCGGCTGAGGCCCACAACTCGCGGAAATAGTAGTTGTCGCAGGATGTTTCCATGACATTGAGGGCGTCGAGCAGGCTGACGCCGGTGTTTACCATTGTGGCCATGATTCTCATGCTCCTGGTCAGGACCGCGTCGATAAACATCGTTCCGAATACGGGTGTGCGAACCTTGAGCAGGTCGAGCACCTTCTGGCCGGTGATGGTTTGTCGCCAGAAATACAGCCCCGTTACGCAAAGCCCGATCACTGTTATCGCTATCGACATGATCTTTACATCGCCAAGCATGGTGCTGAAACCGACCAGAATCTGTGTAAGTTTCGGCAGGGCCGCCCCGCGAGATTCATATATCTTGGTGAATCTGGGCAGTACGAAAAACATCAGCGAACCGGTGGCTGCGACGGCCATTAAGAGCATGATTACGGGGTATATCATGGCTCCTTTGACCTGCTTGCGGGTTTCGGCATCGGCGTTGAGGTATCCGTTGAGCACGTCCAGCATGTGGGGCATCTTGCCGGAGGCCTCGGAGGCCTTTACCATGCTTATGAACATTGCGTTGAAAATTCGCGGATACATCGACAATGCGTCGGAGAAGCTGTCGCCATTCCTGATGCGTGCCGCTATGTCGTAGGTAACGGACCTGAAGACACCCGGCCTGGCCTGCTCGGCGATTGCTTCCAGTGCGTCGCTGAGGACGACGCCGCTGTCAAGCATCACCGACAGTTGCGTGGTGAACAGAATCAGGTCACTCTGGTTGACCTTGATGTTCGAAACCTCGGGGGTTCGCCGGATATCAGGTTGCAGGGCCTGTTTTTTCATTGTCAATCTGGTTACCTACTGTATTACTGACGCGCAGTATTTCGTCGATTGTGGTTATCCCCGCCTTGACCTTCTCGGCTCCGTCGATGTGCAGCGGAACCATACCTTTTTCCAACGCCGCCCGCTGTGTAGCTTTGAGTGTTACGCCCTGTGCAATCATGTCAAGTATGTCTTCGTCGGGTACGAACAGCTCATGTATGGCGATTCGTCCGAGGTAGCCGGTATTTCGGCATTCTCGACAGCCGATACCGCGGTAAAAGGTCGGAACCTGCCCGATCCATTTCTCGGTGGTCTTGCGAACACCAGCCTGCGCCTCGTATGGTTCCTTGCAATTGGGGCATATCTTACGCACAAGACGCTGTGCCAGGACGGCTATCAAAGAAGCGCTGACCAGGTATGGGGCGACCCCCAGGTCGATCAGCCGGGTTACGGCACCTGGGGCGTCGTTTGTGTGGAGCGTGGACAGGACCAGGTGGCCGGTAAGCGCCGCCTGCACGACGATATTGGCGGTGTCGGTGTCCCTGATTTCCCCGACCATGATTATGTCCGGGTCCTGCCTCAGCAGGCTCCTCAGGGCCGTGGAAAATCCGAACCCGGCTGTTTCGTTTACCTGGAACTGGTTTATCGTGGCCATATTGCACTCGATGGGGTCCTCAACTGTGCAGATATTGACCTGTTCACTGTTAAGCTCAGCGAGGGCGCCGTATAAAGTCGTGTTTTTGCCCGACCCCGTCGGCCCGGTAACCAGCACGACGCCGTTGGGCGATTTGATAACCCTCTTGAATAACTGAAGGTTGTCGTAGCTAAAGCCCAGTGATTCGAGGTTGGTCAGTATTTTGCGTGCGTCGATGATCCTGATGACGACCTTTTCGCCGAAGTTGCCCGGCATTACTGAGACGCGCAGATCGACGGGCCTGCCCTCCATCAGGACATGGATGCTGCCGTCCTGTGGCAGTCGTCTTTGGGCGATGTCCAGCTCGGCCATAATCTTTACGCGGGATACCAGTGCCGCGTGCATCTGGTATGGCGGACTCATCTTGTCGTAGAGTCTGCCGTCAACCCTGTAGCGGACCCGCAGTTTACGGTCGTCCGGTTCGATATGTATGTCGCTGGCATTTTCCTGAACGGCACTGTACATGAGATAGTTGACCAGCTTGACTACCGGTGACTGTCCGGCGACCTCCTCCAGGTCGCTGATGTCTTCGGAAATCCTCTCGATCATCGCGAAGTCTTCCAGCACCGAATCGTCGATGATGTCGTCGATGACAAAGACGTTCGTGGCCGGCATGTATGTCTGAAGCGTCGCTACTATATCCTTGGCTGTCGCGCAGACGATCTGAGGTTTGCAATTGCTGAGCCGTTCGATTTCTTCGATAAGAAAGACGTTTGCCGGCTCGCTTACGGCTACTGTCAGCGTGTCGTACACCTTGAACAGCGGAAGTACCGAGTGCTCTTCGAGAAACTCTCTTGGAAGGAGTTCGACGACGGCGGGGTCGCATATCTTTGGCGTAATCTGGGCGTAGGGGACTTCGTATGCCTCGGCCAGCGCCGAGGCGATCTGGTTTCCGGTGCAGTACTCCATCTCGACGAGGAGTTCACCGACCAGTTTTTTATGGCCGCCCTCCTTCTGAGCGCGAAGGGCAGAGGCGATCTGTTCGCCGGTGACAATCTCCCGGCTGAGCAGAACCTGACCGAGCTGTAACTTGTTTTCATCGACTACTTCTGTCATGTGTCATCATTCTTGCGTAATCGTCGTTATACAAAACTTTTGACCGCCTCGGCCAATTCTTCGTATCTGTCGAACTGTGGTGCGATCCTGGTTATCTCCAGTATTTTCGCACAGGTCTCATCCAGTGCGGCAAGTTTGAGTTGTCGGCTGTTTTCGTTGCAATAGTCGCGCAGCCAGAGCAGTTGTTCGAGACTCTGGCTGTCGATAGAGATCACAGCGGACATATCGAGCACCACTGCCTTGGCGCCGGAGGCTATCACACCGGTTATCGTGTCGTGGAAGGCCTTGCCGGATTCGCCGGCAAACTCTCCCTGCAATTCCAGGACTGTCACTTCGCCATAGTTTTGTGTTTCAATTCTCATTTCGTCGTTCCACAGATATCGTTTCGCTGTGTTTACCTGATCAATGTTCCCACCGCCACGGTGCCGTACTCGGAGAAATTGCTGTAGTCCCAGCTCTCGATGAATCCATCCTGTATAATGCTCCAGAGTTTTCTTACATCGCTGTGGATGAAGATGGTTCCGATCTCTTCATCGAACTGAGTACCGAGGCCCTTTTCTATCTCGGCCATGGCCCGGTTTATGCTCAGTGCGTCCCGATAGATTCTTTTGCTGGTCATGGCGTCGAAAGCGTCTGCCAGGCCGATGATTTTGCCCACCAGCGGCACCCTGTCGCCTGCCAGCCCTTCCGGGTAGCCCTTGCCGTCGGCCCTTTCGTGGTGATAGAGAACCCCCGGGACGATGTCCTTCATCTGTTTGATGTCGCCCAGGATGGATGCCCCGATCTTCGGGTGGGTTTTGATCCGGTTGCGTTCGTCCTCGGTGAGTTCGCCCTCTTTGCAGAGTACCGCTTCGCTGATGCCTATCTTTCCGATGTCATGGAGCAGGCCGGCCAGGTAGATGTGGTTAATCTGATCGTCGCTGATAGGTCTGGTTTCGGCGAGCCTCTCGGCAATCCACCTCGATATGAAGGCCACTCTCTCGGAATGGCCTCGCGTATAGCGGTCCTTGGCGTCGATGCTGTTTGTCAGTGCTTTCAGTGAGCCGATGAACAATTCTTTGAGGTCGCCGAACAATCGGCCGTTTTCGATGAACACGGCGCACTGGTTTGCTACGCAGTTGAAAAGTTTTGCATGAATGTTGTCAAAGTCCGGTTTGTCGATGATATTGGTGGCGACCATCAGGCCGACCCTCCTGCCGTTGTTTTGCAGGGGCACGGCGATAATACTCCTGACAGTGTTGGGCCATTGGTATTTGAATGGAGAATCCACGTCACTGTCGAGCAGGGTCTCTTTGCCCTCTTTGATCTCGCGGACAAGATTGTTGTCGAGGGTGTCAACGGTCAGTTGGTCGAAGTCAACCAGCCCGGAGCCTGCGGTGAGAAGGTAACGTTCCACGCCTTCGACCTTCTTTTCGAGAAAGATCGCTATCCCCTCTACGTTGACCATCTGGGTGATCTGGTCGCAGGCCATCTGGAGATAGTTGGCGTCGGATTGTGTGACCTTCATATGTGTGCTCATGTTGTAGAGGAGCATCAGTTCTTCGTAGGTCAGCGACAGTTCGTGACTGATTTTTTCGATCTGGCCAAGGCTTTGGGCTGCGGCATCAAAGGCATCTGTGAATGTGCTCAAAAGTTCCGCCAGAGACGCGATATGTCGCTGGGATAATCGCATAACGGATTCCAATTGCGCCTCGTCGATGCTGCACTGGCGGCACGTATCGGCAATCTGTCGGGATTCGGTCAGGATAGAATCGCGTGGTTTTATGATTATCGTCCCTGCCACGCCGTTGGGACGACAGAGATTGACCCCCAGTACCCGATTGTCCGGGCCGATATATTTAACCTTTCCCGGACAGGTTTGCTCCAGCGTTCGCGCATACCCCGCAAGGGCATCGGTGCCTTTGTCGAATTCATCGACCAGGCAACTGAGCAGGCAATTGCCGTCGGTGTCGAAGACCGCAAGGCTGGCGTCAAGGTTGTTGACCTTGTCGGCAAAATCCTGCAGGCGACCTATCTCCGTTGCTGAGAGCGCGTTGCTGATCCCATCGGTCATATCAATCCCCGTATATTACGTTCTCTATGCTGCATATTACGCTCTCTATGCCACCGTTTCCTGTTTCAGGACTTCTTCGACGCTCTGGAGGACCTCTCGCGGACTAAAAGGTTTGCTCAGGCAGACTGATATTTTCAATCGTTCCTTCTTTTCGTCTTCTATCGCAAAGCCCCGTGCGGTGAGCAGCACAACAGGGATCGCGGCTGTGTCTGGATCGGCCCTGAGGTGTTCTATAAGTTCCAGTCCGTCCATCACGGGCATCTGGAAATCGGTAATTATCATGTCCGGTTTCTCGCTGCGGGCCAGATCGAACGCATCTTGGCCGTTGTCGGCGGTCAGCACGTCGAATCCATTGTTGCGAAGCTTGATAGCGACTACCTGAACGATATGAATTTCATCATCAACGACTAATACTTTTCTGTCAGACATGTTATTCTCCTGTGTTAATTCGATTTTCTGTTACACCCTGCACGGCTGATGACCGCATGTTATCCCCCATCCTTTATCGCCATCCTTTATCCCCATCATTCGTCGCCCATTATTCATTTCATGAATGTTCAGCCGATTTCGACGGTCTGTCCGGTGGCAAGTGGTATCTCGAATCCGAAGGTGCTTCCCTGGCCCTGCTTACTTGTAACGAATACCCTTCCTCCATGAACCTTTTCGATTATTTGGCTGACCAGATTCAGTCCCAGTCCGGTCCCCTTGGCCTGTTTTTTATTGGCTTCGACCCGGTAGAACTTGTCGAAGACATGCGGCAGGTCATCCTTGGGTATGCCTACGCCGGAGTCGGTGACAGTGACGCGGATATAGTTCTCGGCCTCGTTGACATCGGACTGAATCGAGACGGTTCCGCCCTGTTCGGTGTACTTGACGGCGTTGCTGAGCAGGTTGATTATGACCTGAGAGAGCATGTCCCTGTCGGCATGGACCTGGTCGAAGATGATTGGCGTCTGGGTCTTCAACTCGATATTCTTCTCCCCGGCGTAGCTCTCTATCATCTCGGCGGCGTCGCGAATAAGTATGGCCATGCTCAGCTTCTGCTTTTTGACCTTTACCATGCCCGACTCGATCCTCGATATGTTCAGTATGTCTTCTATCAGCCGATTCAGCCGCTGGGCCTGGCTCTGGATGATCGAACAGAACTGAGTGATCGCCTCTGCGTCCTTGGCCTCGCCATCGACGAGCATCTCGGCGTAGGCGTTGATCGAAGCCAACGGCGTCTTCAGTTCGTGCGAGACATGGCTGACGAAGTCGTTCTTCATCTGGGAGATTTCTTTGTCGCGGGTTATGTCATGGAGCACAGCCACCACCTCGCATACCTGTCCTTTGTCGTCCCTGACGCAGGAGATGATACAGTTGTATGTCTCTGTCTTGCTGTCTTTTTCGAATACTATCTCGTGCCTGACGTGCTGCTGTCCGCTTTGTCGGCTGTTTTCGACGAGTCCGACAAACCCGGCATGGTCGATGACTTCGCCCAACGGTTTGGCCCGTGCCGGATCCATATCGAATCCAAACAGGTTCCGGGCCGCGGCGTTGGCGACGGTGACCCTGCCGAACGAATCGACGACCACGACGGCGTCGGGAATACTGTGGATTATCTGCTCGGTGTTGCGTTTTTGTTTTTGCAGCAGCCGGAGTTGGAGTGACATATCCGCTTGTGTGTCGGTCGGTTTGTCCGAAGCTGCCTCGTCACGTCGTCCGCCGGGTGCGGCAATGTTTACCAGGGCCCTGACGAGGGGGGCTATCAGGGGCAGTGTGCCAGCCTGCAACTGGTCGGTCCGGCCGTGTTCGATAATCTTTATGGCAGCATCTATGGACAGGAACGTTGTTGCACAGATTATCGTGGCGGCTGCCAGCGCGGCGATGCCTGCCAGCCCGATCGCAATGGAGATTATGAGTCCGACCCCGTCAGTGGCGCAGAAGGGAAGCGCTATCAGACTGCACGCGACGAGCAGGGCGGAGACTATGCAAATGTATCTGTATGTTTTCGACATCTGTTTTCGTTCGGTTTACCTGGTTTGCATTGTCAGTAAAGAGACGAGTTTACTGTCCGGATTCAGCTTGGCGGCGCTTTCGTAGGCCCTCTGTGCCAGGGTAAGCTGACCGAGCTGCTGATAACACCTTCCGATCATAAGCCGGGCGAATGGGCCGATTTCTCTGCTGGAGATGATTTCATTGAACGTCTCGATGGCGCCGGTGTAGTCGGTTGCCAGATAGCGTGCACTGCCCTTGAGCGCCGTGGCTTCGTCCCAGCCGGGTCGAAGTACAAGGGCCCGCTCGGCACAGGCAATGGCCCGGGCGGCTGAATTACTACCCAGGGCAGCCTGGCCCATCTGGAGCCACAGTGATGCGTCGTCCCGCTGGGCGACACTGAGCTTGTCGTAGTATGTGACCGCTCTGCCGTATTTGCCGTCGTTCATGCAGCACATGGCCAGGAGCTGTGTATTGGCTGTCTTCCTGGCGCCGCTGCTCTTTTCGACGAGTTTTTCGAAGATTTCCACCGCTTCGGTCCACTGCTGACGCATTACATAGCAGTAGCCCAGGGACTCCATCACCTCTGTATTGTCCGGGTTGTTCAACAGGGCCCTTTGATACAACTCAATCGCCCCGATAATATCTCCCTTTCGGTGCTTGATGTCGGCGGCGGCGATTTTGAGCCTTGTCTGGCTCGGTATAAACCTGCTCTTTTCTTCGAGCAGACTCAGTGCCTGGTCGTACTGTCCTTCCATGGCGTATGTCTCGGCGACGGACATGATGTAGTCCACGTTAAGGGGCTCCAGTTCCAGTGCCTTGCGGTGATATATCATTGCCGCGGCGAGCTGTTTGTTTTCCTGGGCGATCACACCGAGGTATGCCCACCCCTGGTGCAGATTTCCATTCTGCTCGGTCGCCGTGAGAAGATATCGCTCTGCCGAGGACAGTCTGCCCTGGACCAGCTCAATCTGTCCCATCAGCAGGTTGGCCAGTGCGTTGTCCGGCTCTGCATGCAGACAGCCGATGATGGTCTGCCTTGCATCTTCGATATTTCCCTCCTCGAAAAGGGACCATGCCAGCGGGATCTTCGCCTGCGACATCGCCTGGTCGAACCGCAAGCGGGCGGCCTGCTTTTTCTGTTCATACGAGTTGCAGCCGGCGCAGGTCAGGAGCAGCACCGCGGCAACGATTTTTATCGTGTTTAATCTGTAAGTCTGCATCCTTGTCACCTCTGTCTGAATAAGTTGTGGACTTTTAATACCTCAGCCACATGTCCGAGTCTTCCCGCTGGACGGCTTCGACCATGATGCGTTCGACGACGCCGTTGCCGCTTGCCAGGCCGCCGGACTGGAGAATGCGTTCACGCAGCCGTATTGCCTCCAGGTAGGAGGGTCGCAGATGCAGTGTCCAGTTCAGTTCCTGAAGCGCCTTTTCGTTTTTACCGGCGGAGAACATGTCGGCTGCCCGTGCGTAGCTGTCCTCAGCTCGTCTGCCGGTGCCGAGCCAGTTCAGACGCGACCTGGCGCCTGCCCGTTTGCGCATCACATCGGCTGCGCGCTGGTCACTGTCCAGTTCGTCAGGATCGTCAATAATGTGCGGGGTGAGCAGGATAATGATCTCCTCGCGACGATTCGAATCAATGGATGCTTTGAACAGTTCACCGATTATCGGTATGTCGCCTAACAGGGGTACCTGGGATCTGGTGGAAGTGATCTGGTCACGGAACAGGCCGCCGATAACGATAGTCTGGCCGTCCTTTACGATTATGTTCGTGGCCAATTCGGTAGAATCTTCCTGTGGCACTCCTTCTTCCAGGTAGCCGGAGCTGATTTTGGGACAAATCTGCATCCTGATGTAACCGTTGTCCCCGATGTATGGCCTGAATGCCAGCTTGGTGCCTGTATCCAGGAAACTGACGGATCCTTGCTGGGTGGCTCCGCCGTCGGTGATAACAGTGTTCTCTCGGTAGCCGATCTTTTTTCCAATAAAAACTTCGCCGAGTTGCTTGTTGACAGCGAGAATCTTGGGATTGGCAATAATGGTTGTATCCGTGATCGTTTCCAGCGCGGTTATGAACAGGGCGACATTGCCGGCGCTGATGCCGATCTTCAGGCCGTTACCGCTGATGTCGGCAAAGCCTCTTGTCTCAATCGGTGTTCCATCATTGGTGTAGGCGCCTTGGTTCCAGTTTGCGATCTGGTCGATTGGTGTAAGCCCGAGAGAAACACCTCCTGCCATGTTCAGATCGACCCCCATATCCATGTCCTCGGTCAGGACGGCACTGAGTATCGTGGCCTCTACGAGGACCTGTCTGGGGCGTTTGTCCAGTTTGGCGATCAGGTCTGCAATCTCTTCAAGCCGCTCTGGATAATCCTTTACTACGAGGGTATCCTGGTATGCCACGTTGTCCCCGCCGCTTTTGTCTTCGCTGATGGACTTGCCAACCGGTACGCCGGTCTCGGCGGCTGAACTCTCGGCAACATCGCCGTCTTCACTGAGGATGACCTTGACCATTTTCTCTGCCTCGCTGGCGGTGAGGTAATACAGTGTAAAGGCCCTGGACTCCATACGGCGTTTGTCGGCTTTTTTCTGCTCGTATTCCTCCGGCGTATAGACCATTATGAAGTTGCCCTGGACGTCGAATTTGTTGATGCCTATCACTGCCTGGAGGGCCTCTTCAAATGTGACGTTGTACAGGCTCGTGACGGTCATCATCCCGTTGACGGCAGGTGTCGGCACGATGTTTTTCTGGTATTTGATCGCCAGGAACCGCAGGGCGTCGGTGATGGCCATGTCCCTCTTGAAGGTGATGCTCTGGATCATCTGGCCGTCCTGGTCGGCGGCAACGACCTGCTCGGTATCCTGCTGCTGGAGCTGTGGTATCGGTGTGGTCTGGGCGGGGCTGTCCATCTGGCCGGCGACCAGCGCCGCCATGCCGATTACCACTATGACCAATACTATCGTCAGCCTGGCGATTCCGGATTTTTCACTTAGCCTGCTCAGCCCGCTTAGCTCGCTTAGTTTGCTTAGCCTGTTCTTGTACAACATGGTATTCTCCTGTGGTAATTCGATTTTTTTATCCCATTTTGCACGGCTTACAGCCGTTGGTTATCTTTCGTTTTTTGTCTCTACCCTCTGTCTTTTGCCCTTTGCTATCTGTCCTCTGCGGCTAACCGATAACCGATAATCAATAATCAATCATTCCGCCGAGAGCATATCTATTTCGAATGTCCGCCCCTGCCAGCCCAGCACGACCCTGTTTCCTTTTATCTGCTCGACCGTAAACTCATATATTCCGTCGCTATGTTCAACGACCATGGGTTGGCCCACAGCGGCGACCAGATATTGACCTTCGTACTCGATAAATGCTTCCAGTAGTTGTCCTTTTGCGGCTATCGCATTGATTGACAATAATCTGACAACTTTTTCAATCTGGTCGTGCCCATATCCCTGTGTACCGATGATCTGCCCTGGCCCCGCATCCCATCTGAAGGCCTTCCAGTTACTCGTTGAAAACACATCGGCTGCCAGGACATCGTGTCTGCCGGGTTCAAAAGGCAGCGGTTTAAAGATAGCTTCGAGCTTATGGGCAGGCCCATCGGCGGCGACGGGAGAGGCAGGAGGGGCAGCCTGTGTCGCGTTGGCCTTGGCGGTCGCGACAGCGGTCATGACAGGAGTTCTGCCCTTTAGAAAGATACTCAACCACATTATCCCCATCACTGCCAGCAGGGACAGGGCGATGGCCAGCCTGGTCTTGTTGACCGGGGTCTGTCGTACCAGTTGGGGCTCGAAATTCGTATTTTCTATTGGTTTTATCTGCATTAAATATCCTGTCCGTCGGAACAATGGAAAAAGACCTTTCCTTCGACGTTCATTTTGATCTGGCCGGAATAGTTATTGCTGTTTGAAAGTCGCAATTGTTCAACGCGAATCAACTTATCGAATTCGTTCAGTGACTTGAGAAAAGCGAATATCTGCGACAAACCGCCCGAACACTGCAGTTTGACCGTCGCCCAACCGACACGATCACCCCTGGTCTCGGTGCCTGGCTGAATGATCTGGTCCTTTAGCCCGTGCTTTTTCATTGCGTCGGCGATACGCCCCCACAGTTCACCGATGCATTGCGAATCGGCGGCGATTTTTGTGCTGAACGCGCTCTCGACGTAGGCTGTTTCCCTGAGCATCCGATCCAGAGCTGAAACCTGCTGAACGATCTGTTGGGTTTTTGGGCCGTACTGTTGGTGGTGCCGCATATCCCGGGTCGTGGCGACGGCCCTTCGGAGAAGGGGGTAATAGCCCAGGACACCGAAAATGCTTACTACCGCAATCGCTGCCAGAACTATAACAACCTGTTGTTTTTCGATATTTTTCAACATTTACTGTCCCGATTTTTTCTGTTGAACATCGTTTGCCAGGTAGCAACTGATCTCGAACTCGGTGAGGACGTGACCTTTGACGTTTTTGTTTCGCATGAAACCAAGTGTGATTTTGCGGAAGTAGGCCGAACCCTTCAGGTTCGACACCAGCATTGTGACGTGTCCGGCGTCGGCGCCTATGCCGGAGGCCGTCAGTTTGTATCGTCCGATACCGTCGGGCAGGACGGGCTTTTGTCCCGTGGTCGGCGTCCTCAGGAGTACCATCCTGCTACTCTGCCGGGAGTTGTCCTTGACGGCCTCGGCGGAAATATTAATATCCGCAAAGATGATGTTTGCGGGCGTCAGGTGGGTTATCTCCGCGACAACCGCCGCGAAATTGACCATGGGATCAATCCTGTCCATCAGCGTTTTTTTCGAGTTAATCGCATCGACCCTGCTCTTTAGTCGCTCATATTTGCCTTCGATGCTGCCGTATGCCGAATCCAGTCCACGGGTATGGCTCAGAATCTCCTGCCCGCTGGAGACCGACAGGCCCAGCATCAGCACACCGACAGTCATGCCGGCAAAGACCGTCGCCAGCACGATATATTGCCGCTTGTAGCCGACCTTTTTTCTAAGGCTTGCCTTGTACCATTCCGGAATGAAATCGATCTCTTTCATAGCCTCACGTTTCACAGATCGCCGAATCCCAACCCTTCATACTCAGCCCGAATGCAACGGCCCAGTCGCCCTGTCGCTCGGACTGACCAATGTCTATATTCACCTTGCTCAAATCCAGCCCTCGCAACGGCTGAGCAACCTTGATCTCGACGCCCAGGTGTCGTTTCAACGCGTTAAGCAGGCTCGGCTCATAGGCCTCGTTGCCGGCAAAGACCGCCTCCTGCGGGCGTTCACCCCTGAACGTTACCGCGTAATACCTGAAACAAAGCGATACCTCCCGGGCCAGTTCCTCGATCCTCTGGCTCATGGCGTCGATGGCTGCCTGCCGCGTGGCTGGGTCCACTGTATCGCTGCTGTCGCCGCCCAGTCTGGCACGCAGCACCATCGCTTCGTCAACCGATATATCCAGCCTCGAAGCGACGTCGTTGTTAAGCTGTTCGGCGGCGATGGGTATCTGCTTGATGAATGTTATCTGTCGGCCTCGACCGATGACAACCGTCGTCAGGTGACTTCCGACCTCGACAAAGACACTGACCAGGTCCTGGTCCTCCTGCCTCCTGTGTGAAGACTGGAAGCTGCGGAACAGCGCACATGGAACCGCGTCTATCGCAACGGGTACAAGTCCGCTCCGTTCGATAATCGAAAGATGCGTCTCTATCGTCTCGCGATTGGCGCCGAAGAATATCACCTCGTTCTTGATTTCGTCGCCCTGATGTACACTGCCGGCAACCATGTACCGAATCTCATCACTGTCAGCGTCCAGCTCGAAATGCCCTGCCACCTCCTCGTGCATAAACTGCTCAATCTCGTCCGGCTCGGTCGTGTCCAGACGCAGGGACTTTATCTTCAGACTGTCGTTGGGGAGAGAGGTGACAACATCCCTGCCGCGGAAATTGCTCCGCGAAAGCATCTCCTTCAATGCCGATACAATAATATCCTGCCTCTGATCGGCATTGACGTTGGCCTGGGGCTTGAAACAAATCTCGTCGGCGGCAATAACGTACAATACATCGTCGGACTGTCCCAGTTGGAGCATTTTGACGCAGTTATGCCCCATGTCCAGGCCTATCGGCATCGCATTGTCATTTACAAAATCGAACATACCAAAACTTTTAAATTGATTATTGATTATTGATTATTATTCACATTATTCATTATTCATTTTTACTGAATGGTTATGTATCCCGTAACAGGCTCAACAACGACGGTCATAACGAATGTGTCGGCACTGAGGCTAATCTGCCCGTTTGCTGTGAGTGGCAATACTCCGCTATTGTCCCTGTAAGGTGTGCCCAGATAATCGAATGTTATTGTTTTGTCGGCGTCGGCGTCGAAATTTGCATCGACAATATTCACGTGGTTCGTCCGCGAATCACCGGTGAAGGTAACGACAAAAGTTGCTCCCGGCTTGATCGGATGCGGTATTGGTGTTCCCGGAATGGATGTTTCGACCACCCGATAGCTTTCGTTGGCTGGGTCGAATATCACCGAGTAGTTCTTCTGTCGGGTTATCGCCAGACTCTTGACGTATTCCAGGTCCGAGGCGATGATATTGGCCGCCGTACTGATCTGGATGTCCGCGGCGGAACTGAACATCGGAACCGCCAGAAACGCGGCGATGCCTATGATCATTATCACAATGATTATCTCTACGAGGGTAAAGCCCCCACGAAGAGCCGACAGTCTTTTCGCTGAAGCAGTCGTCATCTCAACTTCCACCGGTCATGTTCAGATACAAATCCTTAACGCACAATGCAATAGACGCTGTTATCTTTTCGTCATGGCAGTGCCAACTCTTAATTGCGGGATAATGTCGTTTTTATCAATACCCCCGGTCCACTTCGATATGTCGCGTTTTAGGGGCTGAGTCTGCGGCGAAGCGGTGGTGTATGTGATGTGCCGTTAGGATGGTCGGCGTATTATCAGTATTAAAAACACGCCTGCCCCGGCGTGCTATTCGGTGTGATCGCTACAACTGTCACCACCCCACTTTTAGGGCGGTGGACGCGCGCAATTATCCCGCGGGGCACATTACGGGGTCTATGCTTTTTGTGTGAAATTCAAAATCCGGCCCAGATGGGTCGTTATGGGACGCTGGAAACGTTAATTCCTGCGAATCGACGTGTAATACGCGATGTTGTTGGCAGGGTTGCCGTCGAGTGCTGGCTCGAAATGAAGTTTACCGCTTAGCCGTGTTTCGGTAGCCTTTTCATTTTCGATGGGGTCAATTCGAAAACTGCTGGCCTCCACGATATAGGTATAGGTGTTGGGATCGCTGGGGGCTGCTTTGCTGTTGAGCACGGGGGCCGGATAACTGTAAGCAAAGATATAATCACTGAGTGGTTCGTTCGCTTGTCCACTGTAAGTGGGGATGCCGTTGAGGATACAGAGTCTCGCACAGACCAGGCCCACCTCGGCAAGGTAGTCAACGCGTGTGCGTATGGCCATGTTCTCTCCGCAGTTAAGCTCTGCGGCGCAGCGGGTGATAAACCCCAGCGAGATGATGCTGACTGCCATAACGACAAACAGCACGACCAGCAGTGCAGCCCCGCGACGATGATTTTTGTTTCGTGTTTCGGCCATCGTTTAAGGACTCCCCACTGCTCGGCACCGAAGCGCGCCATTGATCTGGTATTTATGTGTGCCTGTGCCGTCCTGCATATCGAACGAGACGCTCACAAAACGCGTAGCGGGGGGCACCTGATCGACCTGGAACTGTATATCGCTGCATATGGGCACCATGACTATACTGGATGTTGTTGTGCGATAGACCAGCGATGTGGTGTCGGCGCCTTTTTCGATGAAGAATCTTTCGGCTGCGTCAACCACGCCATCGGTGTTTGTGTCGGCCCAGAGTTCCACACCGTCGGCTGTGGCGGAGACAACGGAGCTGCTGAACTTTATTAACTCGGCTATACGCAGCGTCGTATAACGCAGGATTGCCTGGTTGCGATTCATGTTGCTGGTGATCTCGCTGGCGGAGCCGGTGGCAAATGCAAGCGAGGCGACCGCTGCCAGGATTACCGAGGAGACAATCAACGCCATCAGCAGTTCTATCACTGTAAGGCCGACGCGGTGACTACCACGGTGACTGCGAATATCAGGATGTAAACCGCACTGTGCCACGGATTGTCAGTCTCCTATCCAGGTATAGATATGGGCCATCTGGTTGCCCTCGTGATACACGTTGACCACTACTTCGGTGTACATCCGGCTGCCAAAAGATCCCTGAACGCTGGAGACAGATCGTCTAAAACCCGCATAGACAGGGTCGGTGAAGGTCAGCCCGTTGACATCTTTTACCTGTCCTTCAGGCTCGGTGTAGTTGTATGCGGCGACGATGTTGGCAAAAGGCGTGTTGACGATCTCTTCGGCCAGGTCTGCGGCGAGTCTGGCGGCGATGGTTCTTCGCATTCCATCGACCTGCATCTGTGCGCCGCCTGCGAATGGCAGCAGTATGCCCGCCGCGGCCCCTGCCAGGATGGTCATCGCCAGCAGGGCCTCTATCAGCGTAAAACCCGGATTGTCCTGTCGCCATCGTTTCATGGTCGTTGTTCCATACTATGTACCCAGCGCTGTACGCTATATGCCCAACGCCGGGTACTGTCTTACGGGTGCTGCTTTAGTAGTTGATGTTCATCTTTGAATCGTTTGCCCGGAACTCGCCGGTAGCCGAATTGAGCCACCACCCCGTACCGCTGGAGGGGAGGGGTATCGCACGGGCATTGTTGACAAACATGATTGTGCCCATGCCATTGAAAACGTTTTTGGGAATCTTCTTCAGGTAAGGGCCCATCCCGTCTTTGTGTGTTGTGAGGTCTTCGATAAACCGCTGGGGGTTGATGGGGCCAGCCTGGACGTTTTGGCCGGGCAGCCGATTGTTGTGCTGAATCTTGTAAAGCTCCAGTTGGGCACGCATTGTCTGAAGGTCGCCCATCAATTCCGAGAGTCTCGCCTGATTGCTGGCCCGGCTGAACTGGGGCACAACGACGGCGGACATGATGCCGAGTATCACGACGACAATGCAAATCTCACCGATTGAAAATTTCTGCCTCTCGTTCTGCTTGTTCTGCATATTGCTATGCAGTTCACTATGCAGTTCGCTCTGTTTTTCGTTTTCCGTTTCCGTTTCCATCTCTGATCTCCCGCTCATTTTGTGTTTTTATGTCAAACATTTTGCGCTTCATGCAAATTCAATGCTTCAGATTTCAAAATACTTCAGGTTTCAAAATTCAGGTTTCAAAAAAAAGCCGACCAGCGATAGGATTCATTGCTATGCGCCGGTCGGCTCGGAACTATCGTTTCGCCTTAAGCTGTTTGGCGAACAGTTCGACTTATAGCAAGGGCAGATCTTCACCGCCATTTGCAGCCGTGGGGCAACTGCCCTGTGTTGCATAGATCGCACCTGTGGCCTCGGTATACGTCCAGCCGCCAGTTGCTGCTACGTCAGAAAGCGTATTGCCGCCAGTCGCAACGAAGGGGTTGGTGGGAATCTTCTGCAGATAGGGACCAAAGTCGGTACCAACTGCACCTGTGACATCCGTTTTGGCTGTCATCTGCGCTGAAAATGTGAGCAACGCGGGTATTGTACCCAGGTGCTGTATCTTGTACAGCTCTATCTGGGACCGCATGGTCTGGAGGTCTGACTTGACCCGATTGATGCTGGCCTCCTGGCTGGCATTGCTGAACTGAGGGATCACGATCGCCGCGAGGATTCCAAGAATCACCACGACAATCAGGATTTCAACCAGCGTAAATCCACGATTTCTTTTCGTCTTCATTTTTCTTCTCCTTCACAAATCGACAATTGTCAATTACCATTTACCAACAACGGTTTTGAACCATTCAAAACTCGAAATGATAACTCAATCTTTACCTTTCAACCGGCCCCTGAACGGGCCAAACATTACGCTAAGAAAACCATAATAAACAAAACCTCCCCAGGCAAATCGGGGGAGGTGGCAAATATGGAAAAATTTTCAAAAATATCTATGACCACAAAGGCCCTGGCCCACTGTGCGCGGAGGGTCTCATAAAAACATCCGTTGCGGTGGGTCAGGGCGTATGAGAAGCAGGTTTGCCGGCGACGGTGTCTATGTGTCGAGAATGGCGATTATATGGGATGGTGCATTTTTTATGGTGATGCCGCGTGTTTCTTCGTCGATGTGCGAAAGTTCGAGATATACGACGTCAAGTCCTTCAAGGGCGTCACGGACCTTGTCGGCCCATTCGATCAGCACCACCGAATGGTCGTGGCAGAAGTCGTCGAAGCCCAGCATCTCAAACTCTCCGACCGATTTGAGCCTGTAAGCGTCGATGTGGTACAACTCCAGGCCCTTGTCGTCTGCGAAGTACTCGTTTACCAGCACAAATGTGGGACTGTTGACTATGTCGTCATCGCCGAGGCCGACGCCGTGTCCGATGCCTTTTATAAGGTGCGTCTTGCCGCTGCCAAGTGGTCCGACGAGGCTGAATATCTCTCCGCCCCGCAACGCAGCTCCAATCCGCGCCCCCAGGCCCATCGTCGCGGCTGGCGATGTGGTGACGATCTCGATCCGGTCATCGGCTCTTTTGCTCACAGGTGGTCATACCCCCCAGGTATCAAATCCCTGACGGCGCCGTCGGCCATGACCATCCGCATCCCGGCCTGTTCGGTAATCGTTCCTATCGGCGTAATCTTCAGGTCAGGGGGCTGGGCTGCAATGACGACCAGCTTTTCATATTCCGCCGGGACCAGTGTAAAGAGCAGCTCAAAATCTTCGCCGTCGTTCAGCGCCGAGGCGATTGGCTCGGCTGTTTGCATGGCTGCGGCTGAGAGCGGAATGCTGTCCGCCTCGATACGCGCCCCGACGTTACTCTGTGTGCAGATGCGGTGCATGTCTGTGCTGAGTCCGTCGCTGATATCGATCATTGCGTTGACTCGCACCGCGCGGGCAATCCGCATGGCCTCTCTTACGCGTGGCGCAAAGGTCAGGTGTTTGCCCGCTGAGGCGGCGCCCAGCGTTCCGGTAACGCATATCACGTCACCGGCCCTTGCGCCGTTTCGACGTACCGGCTCGACACCGTCGGCAGGGATGCTCAGCACAGTGATGTTTATGGCGAACCGCTGCCCGCTGCCGGTCCATGAAGTGATGTCCCCGCCTATTACCGGACAATTGAATGCGTTGCCGGCGCGTCTTACACCTTCGTGCAGTTGTTTGAGTTGTTCGATACCGAAACCGGCTGGTATCGCCACCGCCCCGATGGCGCACAACGGCACCGTCGCCATCGCGGCACAATCGCTGAGGTTGACATTCATCGCCTTAAAGCCAGCCTGCTCCGGAGAAATCTGCGACAGGTCGAAATGCGTGCCATCCAGCAGCATGTCCGTCGTGATAAGGACCGATCCGCTGGGCGTCCGGACCTGGGCCATGTCATCGCCGATGCCGATGGGGAACGCCGCTGGGTCCAGCAGGCTCTGCTGAGCGTACCAGGCGGTTATCTTGTCTTCGTTATTGCCCATTGCCACTTGTCGCCCGTCGTAACCTGTTTATTGCCCGTTGCAGGCTGCCGTTTATCGCCCCTTTAGCTTTTCTTTCCAGTACTTGACCTGACCTAAGACCTGCTTTGGTCCCGCGGCGCCTTCGGTTGCATATTGCCATGTCACCCCGGCGGGGTTCAGTGTGCGGTACACATCCTCCTCGATAGCGTCGCAGGCGGCTTTGAACTGGTCCAATGACAGGTCCGAGAGCTTTTTGTTCTGCTTTTCGCAATCGGCGACAAGTCCGCCGACGATGCCGTGACCCCGACGAAACGGGATGCCCTTGCGCACCAGGTACTCGGCGAGCGCCGTGGCCTCCAGGAAACCTTCGTCCATGCCCGCGGCGATGTGTGCGGTATTGAATCTGGCGCTGGTAACGATCGCGGTGGCCATATCCAGCGAATCGCCTATCGTGTCGGCGGCGTTGAATATGTGTATTTTGTCCTCCTGCAGGTCGCGATTATACGTTGACGGCTGGGCCTTGAGTATCGTCAGCATCGCCACGAGCGCGCCATAGACTGTGCCCGTCTTTCCGCGGATCAACTCCAGCATATCGGGATTGCGTTTCTGCGGCATCATGCTGGACGATGTGCAGAACCCGTCGCCGATATCGATGAAACCGAATTCGCTGGAACAATATATAATCCAGTCCTCTGCCAGGCGTGACAGGTGCGCGGCGATCAGCGAACAGTCGAATATGAACTCGGCGCAGAAGTCTCTGTCGGCGACAGCGTCGATGCTGTTGTAGATGATGTCGGAAAAGCCCAGTTGCTGCGCCGTATTCTTGCGGTCCAGCGGCAGTGTCGAACCGGCTACCGCGCCGGAGCCGAGCGGAGAGACGTTCAGCAACTGCCGACAATTTCCGAGCCGACGCCAGTCGCGTTCGAACTGCTCGACGAAACTGAGCAGGTATGCACCGATTGCAATCGGCTGGGCACGCTGCATGTGCGTATAGGCGGGCATAACGTCTTCGACGTACCGGTCAGCCGATTTGACCAGCGCCTTTTGCAGCAGCATGATCCGCGTCTGGGTCATATCGATCTCGTCGCGCATCCACAGGCGAATGTCGGTGGCGACCTGGTCGTTACGGCTGCGTCCGGTATGGAGCTTGCCGCCGGTATCGCCGATTTTTTCGATCAGCGCCGACTCGATGGCCATGTGAATGTCCTCGTGAACCTTGTCGAATTTGAATGTCCCGGCGGCGATCTCCTTGCCAATCTCATACATCGCCTTTTTGATCTCGTCGAACTCGGCTCTGGTGATAATCTTCTGATCAGCCAGCATCCGGGCATGGGCGATCGACCCTGCGATGTCATACTTATACAGCCGCCGGTCGTAGGACAGGGACTCGACAAAATTCACCGCAAGCTCGTCCGTGTCGCCGCTTAGCCGCTTTTCCCAGCTCTTTTTCGATTCAGCCATTCAAGTACTCCGTTCTTTCTGCCCGGCCTATGATGTCACAAGGGCTACGGGAACCACAGATGTTTCGATTGACGTCTATTCCGCCACCGCCGAATCATACGTCCTCGGCGGCGAGATGTCAAGCTGTGTAAGATGTACGGAAGAAGCACCCGGAGCGGCTGGGATGTGTGCTGCCGGCGATGCGATCGGAGTGGTTAGAGAGCGTTCTGCGGTTCGAAGATTTTGACCTGGTTTTTTCCGGCCTGTTTTGCGGCGTAGAGCGCCTTGTCGGTGGCCTTTGTGACGTCGGCGATGCAACTGTCGGAGTCGTACTGTCCTACTCCGACACTGAGAGAAAGATGGATTTCATGCCCTTCCCATACGATTGGCGGTTCGCTGATCGTTTTGACCATTCGCTCGGCGACGATGACGGCGTCCTCAAGAGAAGTGCTCGGCAGGATAATCGCAAACTCGTCCCCACCATACCTGGCGGCGATGTCGATCTGCCTGATGCATGCGGTGAGTCTTCTGCTGATTTGCTTGATGGCCATGTCGCCGGCCCGATGTCCGTATTCGTCGTTGACGTGCTTGAAGTCGTCCACGTCGGCCATGATGATGGACAGCTTGCTGGCGTATCTCTGGGCCCTCCGCAACTCGGTTTCGAGGATTTCATAGAATGTACGGTGGTTGAGCATGCCGGTCAGGCCATCGGTCTTGGCCTGTCGCTGCGTTTTTTCAAAGAGTTTGACGTTGCCGATCGAAGCGCCTATCAATTGCCTGATAAGCTCCAGTGCGGAGATGTCCTCTGGTGTGAAGCCCGGCGGTTGGTCCTTGTCGGCCAGATTCAGGACTCCGACGACACGATTGTCGCAAATAAGCGGTGCGATAATACAGCTTTTGTTAGTGTAGTTATCAGCGAAGGGCCGTTGTGTGTCGGTTCGGTCGTGTGCGATCCGGTCGTTTATCAGCATCAGCTCCTTGCTGCGGACGGCAGCGACCATCGGCGAGGGCGGATTCTGGTTCAGCGAGACGATGTTATTGATGGGAAACGGGTGGTTATTTCGTTCCAGGTGCAGTATGTCGCTGGTCTCATCGAGTATGTAAAGGGATGCGAGCCTTGCTTTGAGCAGTACAGGCAACTCGTCAATGCAGACCTCGGCGATCCTCTTTATGTCGAGGCAGTTAAGCTTCTGGGTGAGCGGTGTGATGCGGCCAAAGCGGTCACTGCCGGGGCAGTCCCGCATCGAAGGGTCCGTCTGATTTGGATTAACGTTTTCCATGGGCCAATACGTAATTTTGTAAATAGCTACCGTTTAACTTTGCCGGCGAAGGCTGCTCTTGCCCCCTATATCGGAACAATCATGCCGCGTATTTAGGTGGTTCTGGTCAAAATTGTGTTGGTTGTACGGAGGTTTCGACATGGCGAGCAACTTCCAGAATTTCAGATAGCATAATTACAGAGAGATTCTTCGATCATACTTGGGGGCTTTGCCCCCAAACCCCCGGCATTTACCGCTTTACCGGCTACCAGCAGGATGTAAGAAACGGCTGGTTCATCCTGCTGTCAGCCTTTAATGCGCTAAACGCAAAAAGTTGGACACCTTCAGAAACGGCTATAAATGTTTCAACCATAACAACATATAAATAAAGAAGTTATGTTTTTTTATGAAAAAAATGGGGAGGGGGGGGCTGGGAAAATTAGCTTGCCAAATGCGGCATCGTCTGCCATATTAGGGAAGACTTAAATCGGCTTCTCGAAGAGGTTAGCGAATGGAACGTTCCATCGCGCTTCGGGGGGGTGCAAGAGGCTCAGTCTTCCACAAACTTTGGGACGTTAATAAAAATTTCTGTGACCGGTTACCAAATAACGAAAGGTGCGGTTAGATGAAAAAAAAGATTTTATTGGTTGGCATGCTTTGTTGTTTAACGCAAATGCTCTTGTCTGAAGTTTCGGCGGAAAACAAGGCAGTCCTTGTAAACGATCCTGGGCGAAATCAGGAATTCATGGATTGGGGTCTGGGTATGTTTGTGCATTGGTCCCTTGATTCCCAACTCGGTTCGGTGATCAGCCATTCCATGGTGGGGGCCTCCGAGACATACCTGGATCGCTATATCAATGAACTGCCAAAAACGTTTAACCCCAGGCGTTACGACCCGGATGAATGGATGGCGATCGCCAAACTCGCCGGGTTTAAATACATGGTGTTAAGCGCCAAGCACCATAATGGCTTCTGCATGTGGGATACGAAGACCACCAATTTCAGCATTATGAACACCCCGTATGGCAAGGATATTGTGCGGGGCTATGTTGACGCCTGCCGCAGAAACGGCATCAGGGTCGGCCTCTATTTTTCGCCGGAAGATTTCCTTTTCCTGCGTCAATTTGGGGAAACCATTCGCAGGCAAGGCGGCTCAGGCAAAGAAAAGGATGCGCTTCTGGCCTATGACAAAAAACAACTTGATGAGTTGTTCGGCAACTATGGCGACATTGACGTGGTCTTTCTTGACGGCAGATACAACAGGGAGTTGGCCCAGTATATCCACAAACTGCAGCCAAAGTGCGTGGTGACACGCGGGGAAATGCAAACCCCCGAGCAAAAGCTTCCAAGAGAACCGGTACCCGGACCGTGGGAGTCTTGTTTTACTCTGGGCAGTCAGTGGCAGTTCAAGCCCACCAATGAAGAATACAAAACGGGTTCGCGTCTTATAAAAATGTTGATCGAAATCCGCGCCAAAGGCGGCAACCTGCTGATCAACATGGGACCGGAGCCATCGGGTATTATTCCATTTGAGCAGGAGCGCATCTTCCGCGAACTGGCCTTGTGGATGTTTATCAACAATGAGGCCATTCATAACGTGCGCCCATGCCCCGTTGCCGGCGAGGGAAATGTCTGGTACACACAATCCAAAGATGGGGCGTCCGTCTATGTGTTCTTGAATGAATTTACCGAAAAGAATAAATGGAAAAGGGGTGAACGCAAGACCCTGACATTAAAAGAGTTGCGCGCCACCCCGAAGACAGCCATCTCCGTGCTGAGTCAGAACGACGAGGTAGTCGAATACAAACCCGATATCAAACCGGATTCTCGTTTCTCTCAGCGCAAAGACGGTCTTGAAATATCAGTCGTTCGTGCTCAGCGTATTTATAACAATCGTTCCTGGCCGAACACCGTGGTGGTAAAACTGGAGAATGTGGAGTTTGTAGCCAAATAGCCAAAGACAGTCCAAAAACCCGTAGAAAACCAAGAAAACTCAGGGATAGTCACTATTGGGAACTGGGGACGGAAAACCAGCCCGGCAGCCTGGGCCGTGCTCGCGCTTGGCTACGCTGACGGCGGGGCTGTGGATTCCGGATCAAGTCCGGAATGACAAAAAATGGTTGGATACGCTGTCAGCCCGAAAGCAAAAAAGGCAATTCGAGGAATTAGTAGTCTTCCACAAACTTTGGGACGATAATAGCTTATCTGCAAGTCCTTACTTTTCAGGAAAATATGAGATGAAAAAATGCCCCTTTTGTGCCGAGGAAATACAGGACGAGGCGATTAAGTGCCGCTTCTGTGGTGAATTTCTTACCGAATTGAACATCCATAAAGCCAATAAATCACAAATCAAATGGTATTTTGCCACATCCTCTGTCGTAATAGCCCTTCTGTGTCTGGGCCCATTGGCCCTGCCTGTGGTGTGGTGCCATCCAAAATACAAACTGATCACCAAAGTCGTGATTACAGTTATTGTTATTTTGCTCAGTATCTGGCTCTATTCTCTCACAATGAGGACATACCAAACGCTAACGGAGCAATTGAAGACGCTCGGACTGTAATTCCGGTCTGTATCCTGCGGCAGGAAGGACGTTTGCGGCAGAAGGACGTTGCCAGCAAATTGTCAACTGCCGAACCACTATTGCCGCAGAACCCTCTTTTCCCCCTCTCCCCTCTTTTACTGACTAAAGTAAATGCGAGAAGGTCGTGTTTGATATAGGCTGGGCGGTTGACTATTCATCGCCAACACTGTACCATCACAGCCTTCTGATTGGCATAACCGGCATGACCTCAGTTAAATCCGCAGGGTGAGAGAATGATCGTCGTTGTTACCGGCATGGTTGGTATTGACAAGAAACAGTATCTGCAGGACGTCTGCGCAGTGGCTGCGGAGCGTGGCAGGGATGTGCGGCTGTGCAATGTGGGCGATATGATGTATGCAGAGTCGCCGGAGATAGCGGCTGGGCGGATACTGGATATCCCGCTGCAAAGACTCCATTCGCTGCGGCGCAGCGTTATGAAAGATGTCATCGCAAAAGCCAAACAGGCTGAGCATGTGATAGTGAACACACACGCGACCTTTCGATGGCGGCATGGGCTGTTTCCGGCGTTCGACTTTTTCCAGATGCGGCAACTCAACCCGGATATGTTCGTCTGCATGATCGATAGCGCAGAAGCCCTGTACCTGCGGCTGGTGAGCGAACACTCCATACGACATTCGCTGAAGGACCTGCTCGTCTGGCGCGAGGAAGAAGTGCTCGGTACAGAGTTGATGCAGCGGGGCACCAAAGACGATGCGCAGTTTTATTGCCTTTCACGCGGGCAGGGCAGGGGGAATGTCGAAACACTCTATCGGCTGATGTTTGAACCGCATCGAAAACGGGTGTACCTGAGCTTTCCGATGACACATGTAATGCGTCTGCCGGGGGTGATCGCTGAGATAGACGGGTTCCGGGGCCTGATGAAAGAAAACTTTATCTGCTTCGATCCGGGCGACCTGGAAGAGGCTTACCTGCCGTGTTATGCACGCGGGGCTATGGAGCGGGGCGAAGACGAGATCGAAGTTACTGTGCTGGGACAGAAGGTGAAATTTCCCACCGCTGAGGTGCTGCAGATCGAGGGCGACATCAACAGCCAGATATACGCCCGTGACTTTACGCTGATCGAGCAGGCGGAGATGATTATCAGCTTTATCCCGCGGCTTGAGGACGGCAGGGCGGCGATCTCCAGTGGTGTCGAACGCGAATTGCAGCACGCCCACGAGGCAGCAAAGGATGTGTATGTGATATGGACAGCGAAGGCGGACCCGTCGGTGTTCGTGACGCAGACCGCCACCGAGGTGTTTCGCACGATCGGTCAGGCGGTGGATTTTTTTAAGGCACAGGGATATATGAACGAGCAGGGCAAATGAGAAGCGTTTTTATGCCGAGGTGTGGTTCGGGACAAACTGTTGGTGTTGGTGATATAGGGTGCGAGGTGCATTGCAGGGCTGTTGCGTCGGGCGCCAGGCTGGGGGTAGTTAGCGAGATCGTCGCCGGCAGGGACAGGCCCTCTATCCTGGGGGGCAACGAATCGCGATGCGAGGACAATCGATTCAGCACGTGGGCGTGCGAGCCGACAGATGTGTTTCAATTCGACAGTTCACAAACCGGGCCGTTCGAAAAGCTGGGCAAAGTCCTGGGCAGAATCCGTCTCGAATCGGTACCGGGCAGCGACGAGCTGCCGGCGGGGATGTTTTCTTGCGGGTGGATAGGATATTTCAGCTATGACCTGGGGCGGTCTATCGAGGCGATGCCGCAAAGGGCTGACGATGACCTGGAGATGCCGCTGATTCGGCTGTGCTTTTATGACAGGGCAATCTGCTACGACCATGCGCAGCAACAATGGCGACTCGTGGTCTTACGGATGGCGGACGATCGCGAATCCGTCGATGATAAGTTCCATTCGCTCGAAGAGATACTGCGGCAGGCTGAGCGGACAGATGCGCCTGAGCCGGCGGCGGGCGATCTGCAGGCGGTCGATGTGTCGAAGCTGGCGTGCAACATGACGAAGCAATACTACTTTGAGACGCTGGAGAAAATCGGCCAACATATCTACGACGGTGATGTGTATCAGATAAACTTTTCGCAGCGTTTCGAGTGCGATTATTCGGCTCGGCCGGTGGATTTGTACCATTGGCAGAACCGCTATAATGCCAGCCCGTATGCGGCGTTTGTCGATGCGGGCGATTTTGCGATCGTGAGCGCCTCGCCGGAGATGTTTGTCACGGTTACGGACGGTGTCATCTCGACAAAGCCCATCAAGGGGACACGCCGACGATACTGCGGCAGGGCCGACGCAGACGAACTTAACAGGTTGAATTTCGCCGAGCTGGTACAAAGCGAAAAGGATCAGGCTGAGCTGAATATGATCGTTGACCTGGAACGTAATGACATTGCCAGAATCTGCAAACCCGGCACGCGAAAAGTCACACAGCGACGAACTATCGAGGAATATCCGACGGTCTTTCACGCCGTTGCAACGGTGGGCGGCGAACTTGCCGAGCCGGACTCATTGGCTGGTTTTTGTGATATAATGCGGGCGATGTTTCCGGGTGGCTCGATAACCGGCGCGCCGAAGATTCGCGCGATGGAGATTATTGACACACTGGAGCCGACTCAGCGCGGCGTATATACCGGCAGTATCGGCTATATCGGTGTCGATGGCGGTATCGGGCTGAATATCGCGATCCGCACAGTGGTTATCAGGGACGGCAGGGCTTACGCCCAGGTTGGCGGAGGTATTGTCGCCGACTCCGACAGTACCGCTGAGTGGGACGAAACAATCACCAAGGCCCGCGCGCTGATCGCAGGGATTCAAGCGGTACACGACCACTTTGATTGATTATTGATCATTGATCATTGATTATTGGTAACCGTTCACAGTCAGAAACGGTGCGTTAAAACGCAGCCTACGCGCTAAAATGTTACAATAATAGTAACTGAGTATCTGAGCCGACGAGAATGGGCCGCGACCGAGCTCGTCGGAGGCGGCTCAGATGCGGACAATCGCAAAAATGCTTTCTGAAAAATGCTTAAAA